>ENA-OUVC01002204-OUVC01002204.1-marine-metagenome-genome-assembly--contig:-NODE-2204-length-11135-cov-2.327546_pt1 | contig 11135 bp, 9 predicted proteins | sample MGYA00248622_ERZ508571 | MGnify/ENA primary metagenome ERZ508571 (study PRJEB26236, sample SAMN06267175) | marine metagenome | isolation source: Columbia River Estuary | place: USA:Columbia River Estuary... | reverse complement strand
TCCTTGTTGGAAACCATTGCCAGGGTGGATTTGCTCACCATCAACGACGAGGAGGCCCGACAGCTCTCCGGGGAACGGTCCTTGCTCAAAGCGGCTCGCAAAATTGCTACCATGGGCCCCCGCTACCTGATTATCAAAAAAGGGGAACACGGGGCGCTGCTCTTTGGGGATGGAGATATCTTTTTTGCCCCGGCCCTGCCTTTGGAGGAGGTCTGCGACCCGACGGGAGCTGGGGATAGTTTCGCTGGTGGGTTGATGGGTTACTTGGCCTCTCAACCCCAAATTACCATGGAACACCTCAAACAAGGGATTCTTTGTGGTTCGGCCCTGGCCTCCTGCACGGTCGAGGCTTTTGGGACCAGCAGTCTCGAAGCCGTGACCGAAGAAGTCCTGCAAGACCGTCTTCGCGTTTTTGATCGCCTGACACGGATTCGTCTGACCTAACCAATTCTCCCGGTCTGACTGGTTCAACCGATCTTATCTGACTGGATCACCCGGTCTCACAGGATTACCCAGGCATACGGAAACCTTTACATCAAACCCTGGTCCATCAAGGCTTCGGCAATTTGGACGGCATTGGTGGCAGCGCCTTTGCGGAGGTTATCGGCCACCACCCACATATTCAGGCATTTATCGCGGGTAAAATCTCGTCGGAGCCTACCCACAAAAACCTCATCCCGGTCCTGGCAATGAAGAGGCATGGGGTACAAGTTGTGCAATGGGTCGTCTTGCAAAATCACCCCAGGGCTTTGTTGTAACAATTCACGAACTCGATCCAAATCAAAATCCTTTTCGAATTCCACATTGACCGCTTCGCTGTGACCCCCCATCACGGGAACCCGAACAGTCGTCGCGCTAAGGGCAATGCCCTCATCCCCCATGATTTTGCGGGTTTCGTGGGTCATTTTCATTTCTTCTTTGGTGTACCCGTTATCCAAAAAAACATCAATATGCGGCAGGCAATTCAGATCAATGCGGTGCGGGTACGCCATGGGACCGTCGATACCGGCTCTTTCGTTCATTAACTGCGTGACCGCCTTGACCCCGGTTCCCGTCACGCTTTGGTAGGTACTGACCACCATGCGTTGGATTCGGTACTCCCGGTGGAGCAGGTTCAACGCCACCACCAATTGAATGGTCGAGCAGTTGGGATTGGCGACCAACAGCGAAGGCCCCTGCAAGGCATGGGCATTCACTTCGGGCACCACCAAGGGCACCGATGGATCCATGCGCCAAGCCGAGGAATTATCAATAACCCGGATTCCGGCCTCGGTAAAACGAGGTGCCCATTCCAGGGATACCGACCCTCCCGCTGAGAACAAAGCCAAATCAGCCCCCCTATCGATGGCGGCTTGAGGAGACACAATGGTCCAATCCTGACCCTTCCAAGCCAGGGTTTTGCCGACCGAGGCCGGTGATGCCACAGGAATCAATGAATGGACCGGAAAATTTCTTTCTTCGAGAACGCGTAGCATGGTCGAGCCGACAAGGCCCGATGCGCCGACAACGGCAACACGGTAAGGTGGAGGGGTTGGCATGGGAAAGAATTGGAGGTGATTGGTCTTGCAAAAATGCTAAAAAAAACGTGGCGTAGAATCAAACCGTTGTGTTCCTTTTTGGGGGTATGAAAAAGCATGCACCACCCCCACCGCTGTATCCCTGGGTCGTCCTACTTTTGGTGCTATGGGGGCCGCTAGGCCCAGGAAAAACCCCGGCATGGTCGCAGGTATTGGAAACCTTCGCCGATAGCAATATCACGACGCATCCGACCTGGTTTGGGGATACAAGCAAATTCAGGGTTTTGGCTCCGGGCCCCTACCTGCAATTGCAAGCCCCGGCCGTCACCGGTCAGGCCTGGTTGGGAACCGCAAGCCAGGCCGTGCACAACGGGCGATGGGAGATACGCCTACAGCTACGCTTTAACCCATCTTCGTCCAACCAAATGGATTGGTACCTGATGGCAACGGATTCCCAACCCCAATTCACAGGGCGAAGTTATTTGTTACGCATCGGGGGTAGCGATGACAACCTCACCTTTTTTTACAAATCGGGGAATAGCCTGTTCCGAATTGGATCCTTGGCACCGGGATGGCTGAACCGTGATTCCAATCCGATGGCCGTACGCATCGAACGATACCTGAATGGGGTCTGGTATTTCTGGGCCGATAGTTCCCAAACAGCTACTTCGGTACCCCGATGGCAATGGCTGGGCGATCTCAGGGATTCAACCCTCTCCATCAGTCGCTTTACCGGCATTCATAGCCAGTACACCTCGACCCGCTCCACCTTGTTCTCGTGGTTTTATTACCAGATTCAGGGCCAACCTGTTCCTGACAGCCTAAGACCTCGAATTTTATCCTGGGATCTTCAAGGCAATCGCACCATAAGGTTGTTATGGAATGAATCCATGGACAGCAGCCAAACGAACGGCGCGACCTTCACCTGGGTCGAAGGAGGTCGTGAAGCGGGCCCCTTTCATTGGATAGGCGATACCATGATAGCCTTCAACCTATGGCCAGACTTTCCCCAAGAAACCCCTCAAACACTGCGTATTAGAGGCCTGAGAGACCTGTTCGGCAACCCCTGCGATACCGACTTTGTCATCTACCAGCCTGTGTTACAACACGGTCGTTTGGTGATAACCGAAATCATGAGCGATCCGGATCCGCCCGTTTGGCCTCCTCCACAGGGACTACCTCCCGTTGAATACGTGGAGCTATACAACCCCGGCCCCGTCCCTGTCCAACTCAGAGGCTTCCGTTTAAGCGATCAAACCACCACCACCCTTCTTCCCTCTCATACCCTGGATCCCCATGAAACCGTCGTCCTGGTCCCTTGGGCTTCCTTGGAAACCTGGCGTGCCTGGGAAGCCCTTCAAGGCAACCCCTACAAGACCGCCTATGTGGGATTGGAACCTTGGCCCAACCTCAACAACGAAGGGGACTGGGTCCGTTTGGAAAGCCCCGATACGTTGGTTTTGGACACCTTTCAATTCGACCTAAGTTTTTGGAAAACCCTGCAACAAAAACAGGGAGGCTGGTCCCTTGCCAAAATCAACCCCCTTTGTCCGTGTGCAGACACTTTGCAATGGATACCATCCATTCACCCAAGGGGCGGGGATCCTGGGGCACCTATGGATACCACCAACAAGGAATGCGCCCCCACCGGGAGCCTAGTCGTCGAAGACGCCCAAATAGATCCGAGTGGTTGGGTACACCTGCGTTTTGGAACCGCTGTTCACCGTCACCCAGGGACCCGCGTCACCTTGGTATTGGATGGCCAAGCCACCGATTTGGTCCCCGAACCCCGCTGGGACCGGCTCTCCCAATCCCTGTGGATCCTGCCCTTGCCACTCCACCTACGACCCGATCCTGGCCAAACCTGCTTGATCCGCTGCAAAGGTTGGCTGGCCTGCAACGGCGATACCCTCTGCGACCAAGAAATACAGACCGGAATCGGAATCCCTGCCAAAAATGGAGACGTATTGATCACCGAAGTATATCCCCGACCTTGGGTCGATGCCTGGCCCTGGATCGAGGCATGCAATCGTTCGGAGAAGGTATTGGATGCATCGCGGATATGGGTGGTACGCACTGATATCAACGGTCAGACCCTGGATGGAAATCCTGTCGGACAACCCTTGGACGCCTGGCTACCTGGAACGTGTTACGTTTTGACCCGAAATCCAAAGATGATTCAAACAGAAGGACTAAGCGTCTGTGAATCGAATCAGCCTGCATCTCGGATATTTCGTCACGACCTACCACCCCTTCCAGGCGGAGGCGCCTTCGTTGAATTGCAAGACCCCACCGGCCAACGATTGGATCGTATCAGCTACCACGATTCCTGTTTTCATCCATTGGTCCAAAACCCCGAGGGACTTTCCCTGGAACGCCCTTGGAACACAAGACCCTATACCCTCCAAAACCACCCTCATACCGATTGGTGGACTACGCCGACTTCGCTTAGAGCCGGACCTGGTTGTTATCCAAATCGCAGTCTGGATACGAGTCAAATACGATTTGGAAAAGCACTCGGCAGACGCCCCTCCCTCTATAAATTAACGGTGAATACCAATGAAATGGAGACTTCCCAGGATAGCAGAATTCGCATCGGCCTCCAAGGACCCGCCTCTGCGATGGTACGTATTGACATAACCGACTGGACTGGTAAAAGCCTGGACAGGATTTGCCAAAATATGTTGGCTGATAGCTTGTGTTATTGGTATTGGGACGGGATTCAATCCAAGAATGTCCCTACAAACGGCAACTCGGATTATTCCAACCGCTTTCCAATTCTGCGACTCTACTGGGAGGACGCAGACGGAAAGAGGGGTTGGGACTTGGTGGAACTAAACAGGCAATGGCCGTGAATCAAAGCGAATTCAGGGATTGTATGGCCTGGCAAAGGGTTAGATAGCCTGTTTTGTTGAGAACATAGAAAACCTGTTTGCCCTCTTTGCGGGATGTTACAATACCCGCTTGACGCAATACGGCTAGATGTTGAGAAGCGATGGACTGACTGATTCGCAATTTGAAATAAATCTGCGTAACGGTCAATTCCTTGTTTTGGTCAAGCAACTGAACGATGCCGTATCGGAGCGGATGGTTCATAGCATGGCATAACGTGTAAGCCTTCTCTAGATCCAACTCTTTAAGTTGACGTAGCATGGTTGACACTACTTTAAATTTTGTATTTGATGGTTAGAAAGGACGATTAGATATTGTCTAAATCAAGCTAAATAGTTCTCCTTTTAGATGAATTATCCGAAGGTAGCACCAAAAAAAGGTTTTCTATAATCCACAACAAAGCGAGAAGGAGCCTTGTATTCACCACGTTCTAAGTAATTCGCTACCAAACCATACCACATGGACGATACAGCTTCAAATTCAAATATGAAGGAGGCTTGTTTCCATAACTCTAAATATCCACAATTTGATAATATATTATACCATTTGGCGACACCATCGCCCAAAAAATACACCTTTTGATCTTGAATTTTAATCTGAAATTTTTCGTCTGGCACACAGGGTTGGGCCTTTTGCCAGACCTTGAGTTCAGGAAAATCCGGGTGTTCCTTCGCCTGCACGCTGTACAGGCCGGTATAAACCTCATCCCGTCGGGCGTCAATCATCGGAACCCACCAAGGTGGACCCTCACCCTGCTCAAGGGAGCCTGCATCTGACTGCATCGCATGGGCATACGCCATGGATTCCAAGGTTCCCACCCCCACCAAGGGCACATCGTAGGGCAAGGCCAGGCCTTGCGCCAAAGCAGCACCGATTCTCAAACCGGTATAGGAGCCAGGACCTCGTTGGCAGGCAATGGCGGCCAGATCCCGCACCTGCAGTCCGGCCTCCTGGAGGCTATCGCTCACCATCAGGGCCAAATCCTCGGCTTGACGCTGTGGCTCCCGCTGAATACGTTCGGCCAATACTCGACCCGTGGGATCCACGACCGAAACCGAACAGGCTCGGCCGGCATGATCCAACAGCAAGACAGGCCTCGTAACGGATTTCATGATCTAAAAACGGACCTTCAATTCGATCAACTCACCCTTCCGACGAACCCGAAGTTCCACGGTCTTGCCTTGCTGCATACCGGCCAAAGCCTGCATATAGCTCTGCATGTCTCGAATCGAAAAATCGCCCAAACCAAGCAAGATATCCCCGCGTTGAACACCGGCCAAGGACGCAGGTTTGCCGTCCGTCACACCGTCCACTTGGACCCCCTCGCCTTCATAAAAATAATCCGGCATGATCCCCAAGGTAAGTTTAAATCGTGGCGTTGCCTGGGCATCTGCATTTTGGGTTTTGACAAAAGTCAATCGACCGTGATAGGGCAAGGCATCTACAATACGTATCATGTATTCCAACACAAGCTGCATTCCCTGATAGTTCAATAAATGAGCATCATCGCTTGGTTTGTGATAATCTTCGTGAGTTCCTGTAAAAAAGTGCAAAACAGGAACATTCTGGAGGTAAAAGGATTGATGGTCCGATGATCCTGTGCCCGCCGGGCTGCTTTTGATTCGGAGCGGTCCCGCAAGGGAATCCACCAAAGCCGACCATTCCAAGGCCGTCCCTGTCCCATGGACCCCCAATTGCTTCGTGGAATCCAGGAGGCGTCCAATCATATCCATGTTAAACATGGCCACCACCGAATCCAACGGCAACCAGGGATTCCTAACAAAATAAGCGGAACCCAATAATCCCAATTCTTCTCCTGAAAACGCCAAGAAAAGAAAATTAAAACGACGATCTCGATGCTGGGCCCAATACTTGGCTAATTCCAAAAGACCGGCAGTCCCAGAGGCATTGTCATCGGCCCCGTTATGAATTTGAGGCTCGCCACGATGCCGCGAACTCCCGTATTCACCGTAACCCAAATGATCGTAATGCGCTCCCAAAACCAAGGTGCGATTTGCGCCGTTATCCAAATAAGCCGCTACATTGTTCGCGACAACCCGCGTAACAAGAACCCCGGCCTTGACTTGAACGCGTTCTTCTTCGTTCATAAAACCAAGAGGCAAGGCTGCAAACCCAGCATGGGTCAAGCTAAGCACGGGAATGGTAGAACCCCGCGTCCGGCGATCAAAGGTCGTATCGGGCCAAACTTCATCGGGTGAGCCAGGATACAAGACCACCGCAACCGCTCCATAACGCTCGGCCAAAGCCAATTTGCGGGCCAAATTCACATGCCCGCCCCAGGGACCGTGGGGGTTGGAACCGGCCGGACCCTGCCAACGGACCCACCACACCTGCCCACGCAGAGCGGCGGTAGCCTTCAAGTCGTTATGGCCCAGGGTATCGGCCTCAATTCCATACCCGGCATTTACGCCACGACCGATAGCGCTACCCCCCGAACTCCCGGGTAGAACCACAAAATGCTCCCCGTAACGAAGGGAACGCCGACCTACCTTTAACGTGGAGTTGCTATCCGCGACTTGACGAACCGTGATTCCAAAAGATTGAACCCAAGACCCCGAATCGCCGGCCGGTTGCAGGCCCATGGCGTTCAACTGTTCAACCAAATACGAAGCCGCCAACCTCTCCGATGGAGAACCTGTTTGTCGACCCTGAAGGCTATCGTGCGCCAAAAAACCCACATGACTACGCAAGTCGGCCTGCATGTCACCCGTCGGTTGTTGGGCCAGAGCCAGGCTCAGACCGCCCAAAACCATCACACCGACCCCAAGACAATTTTTCCAAAAAGACATCTGATTCATCATCCATTAAAAATTAGACCAACAAGAGCGATTCATCCAACCCAAAACCAATACCAAAAAAACCAACAAAGCCCAACGCAAACGGCGTTGCCCAAGTTCGGATGAGGACATTGACTCGGCCAAGGCAATGCCCGGGATCAGGCCCAAGAGGGTACCCATGGCACAAGGCAACAAAAATGCGGGGATCAAGCGACCCACCATGACCCATTCTCGACTGTTTCCTCCCAAAGGAATGGTCAAGTCCGATGGAATCATGGCATAATAGAGCGTTGAGGCCCCCGCCATCAGGGCAATGGAACCCATGCTCAATGCGTTGATGGCCCCTTGGTCTCGGTAACCCCATCGTTGCAGAACGGGAACCATGATGGCTCCTCCGCCCAGGCCCGACAAGGCCGAAAAAACGCCGGCAACGGCACCCAAACCAGGCAATGCGAGCCTCGATAAAGCGCGCTTCGGATAGGGGGTTCCGGTCCGGCTTTCGGTCCAAAGTCGATGGGCGTTTCGGAACAAAACCAACCCCAACATCAACCCAAAAACCCAACGAAAACCGGCAGGCTGATACCATCCCCCTTGACGCACCAGATGCGCCATGCTAACCGCGGTAAGGGCGGATGGCAAACCCAAAACAAACCCATCCCAACCCGTCTTGACGCCTTTGCGCAGCCACAGACCCCAACCCAAAACACCGGTTAGCAAGGTAAGGGCCAACGAATTTGACAAAACCAATTCAACCAAGGCGGAACCCTGCCAACCCTTCCCTGCCAACCACCAACCCAAAAGGGGCGCATAGACAATACCTCCTCCGACCCCAAACAAGCCTCCCAAAAAACCGGCCCATACTCCAAAGACCAAAAGCCAGAGCCAGGAGTCCATCCTTAGGGAACCTGCAACAGCCGTCGATAATCGGAGGGTTGACCCAACAGCACCAGAGCGCGCTGGATTTCCGGGTCCGATGCAAAAGTGGAACGCAAGCGACCCTTCTGATAATAATACCGACCCACGATTTCCTGCTTGAGGTAATCCGAGATTTCGGTACGGTGCTTTTGCAAATCCCGGGATTTGTCATGATGCTTGCGCGCTACCAAGGCGTTGTATTCGTCTTGAACTGCGTCAAAGTATTTTTCCCGGATCGCCTTTTCTTTGAAATCCTGAAGGGAACGATCGGATTCCGTGGTGTAAGAAAGGTCTTTGCCCTGCAAATAATCTTCGAAGGCACGATACAAACTATCGCTAACAACAAATTGTTCGGGCTCGGGCAGGGTCGTACACCGCGAACGGTAATAGGTTGCAAAATCAAATAAATAACGCTTGTTGACCAAGGTTACCAGGATATTGCTGGCGGTATCGGTAGCCAGGGCCACGTCCGGGGTCACCCCTCCCGCATCGTAAACAACTCGACCGGCGGCCGTTTTGAATTCGCGGCGCAGGGAGTCTGCAACCCGGCGGTTCTTGATGCCTGGTTCTTTGTCACTGTATTCGATCGCCTGGATGCAACGTCCGCTGGGGATATAATACTTGGCGGTGGTTACCTTGACCTGGGTATTGTAGGTCAAAGGCCGCACGGTTTGAACCAAGCCTTTGCCAAAGGTTTTTTGACCCACCACCAGCGCCCGGTCGTAGTCTTGAAGGACCCCCGATACAATTTCAGAAGCCGAGGCCGATGAACCGTCCACCAGCACCACGACCGGCATTTCGGCGTCCACCGGATCGTTGGTTGTTTGATAGGATTTGTCCCATTCCTTCACTTTTCCCCGGGTATCGACCACCTTGGAACCCCTTGGAATAAAAAATCCGCTAATCCTCACCGCTTCATCCAACGAACCACCGGGATTCCCACGCAGGTCCAATACCATGGATTTCATACCACGGGTTTTGAGCTCGTACATGGCTTTTTGGATTTCATTGCCGGCATCCACCCTGAAAGCGCTGAGGTTGACATAACCAACCTGTTCATTGAGCATGCCGGAATAGGTCACAGAGGTCACTTTGACCTCTTCTCGTAACAATACCTTTTCGATGGGCTTCGCGACACCCATCCTGGCGATCAAAACCTTGACCTCGGTTTTGGGCTGGCCTTTGAGCAGTTTGGAAACGTCGTCGGTATTCCGACCCAGGACATCCTCCCCGTTGATTTTGAGTAATTGATCTCCGGCCCTGAGATCAGCTTTCTGGGCCGGAAAACCTTCGTAGGGATCGGCAATCACCACCGTATCCCCCACCTTGGCAATCAAGGCCCCGATCCCACCGTACTGACCTGTGGTCATGATTTTGAAATTTTCGACATCCGATTCGGCAATAAAATCGGTGTAGGGATCCAGGCTTTTGAGCATGGCATCGATGCCGGTTTTCATCAGTTTGCCGGCATCCACATCGTCCACATAATACATGTTGATCTCCCGAAAGAGGGTGGCAAAAATCTCAATGTGCTTTGAAATCTCGAAGTAATTGTTGGTTAGAGCCCAACTGGAGGTGGCCAGGACCATCACCAGCACCACGTGGCGAATTCGGCGTGAGACCGGCAACGCGCGGAATCGTTGGGCGGAGAACAGGGACCTTAGGGAAGAATAGGGGCGCATGGTAGGAGGGGACGAATCTTCAAATTTAGGGAACGGGGTCGTGGCCATGACCGCCCCAGGGATGGCAACGCAAAATTCTTTTGGCCGCCAAAAAGCTCCCCTTCCAAGCCCCGTATCGGCCCAAGGCCTCCACCGCGTACTGGGAACAAGTGGGGCTGTAGCGGCATGACGGAGGAAGATGAGGTGAAATCATCCCTTGGTAGATACGGACCAAGAAAATCAAGAAGGCCTTCATAGATCCTGCACCGAGGGAGGTTTTGTCAAGGGGTTCTGCTGTGCCCACCGCTGCATGGCCTTGATGAGGCCAGCGGAGATGCGATCGTAATCCAAGATTTCGTTGGTGGAATAGACCAATACCAGAGAGCCTCCGGAACCCTGCGTTTCCCAAGTCATCCGATGCAGACGGTAAGCCTCGCGCATTCGGCGACGCAATAGATTTCGGTCAACAGCTTTTTTGAAGCGTCTTTTGGGGACCGAGAAACCAATGTTCAACGGCGAGGAACCGGGGAGATACCGAACCTGGAAGGGAAATTCAAAGAAATGGGAGCCCTGCTCAAAGACACGATCAAAAGAACCAAAGCCCCTCAAGCGGGGTGGCATGCTCCGGACGAGCATCCCCGTTGTGGTTAGGCCTTGTGTCGACGCTCGTCTGATACCGAAAGCTTCTTGCGGCCCTTGGCCCGACGACGGGCTAATACGGCACGACCGTTGGCCGTCTCCATGCGGGAACGGAAACCGTGTTTGTTACGACGCTTGCGGTTGGAGGGCTGAAAAGTGCGTTTCATGGCGTAATTCTATAACGAAGGGTCGCAAAGATAAGGCTTTTGGGTCCCCATTCACCCCTTGACCCTACCTTTGTTGACCATGAATCAACCCCAACAACCCGAAGCGATTTACACCGTTGGCCTGGACCCTGAACGGCCCCGGCACCTGCTTGTGGAGGTTCAATGGCACGTGCAAGGCGCCGAAACCCGGTTTCGACTCCCCCAATGGAGGCCGGGACGCTACGAGCAAAGCCTCTTTGTCAGGAACTTAGTGGCCTTGAAGGCCCAAAACGAGAACGGCGAACCCCTCACCGTTATCAAAACCGAAGCCTCCGAGTGGCTGGTTTACCACTCTGGGTCCACCACCTTGCGGTTGAGCTACCGGTATTTTGCCAATCAACCCGACGCCGGTGCCTGTTGGGCCGATCCCGAATGGATGTACGTTAACCCCGTGCATTGCCTGATGTACCGCGAAGATTTCCTGGGGCAGCCTTGCCGACTTCATATCAACACCGAAGGGATGTCAACCTCGACGGGGCCCGTTATCATTGCCACTTCCCTGCATGG
>ENA-OUVC01002199-OUVC01002199.1-marine-metagenome-genome-assembly--contig:-NODE-2199-length-11141-cov-2.862708_pt1 | contig 11141 bp, 9 predicted proteins | sample MGYA00248622_ERZ508571 | MGnify/ENA primary metagenome ERZ508571 (study PRJEB26236, sample SAMN06267175) | marine metagenome | isolation source: Columbia River Estuary | place: USA:Columbia River Estuary... | reverse complement strand
CGTGGGTCCACTCCACTTTCGCCCAAACGGGCTGGGTTGCAGTCCAGAAAATTTAGCGGCCTATTTCATTGCGATCAAACGGCGTCGTTTGGTAGATTTCATTGATCCAATTGCCATAAAGAAGATGCGCATGTGAGCGCCAGCGGTTCAGGGGCGTTTGGCTGGGATCATCCCCGGGATAATAGTGACCCGGAATATTGATGGGGGTGCCATTGGCAATGTCGCGGTGATGCTGGCGGCGCTTGGCGTGCTTGGCACGGGCAGCGCGTGGCCTGACCTGATTGTCGCGTCGATCATGGCGGGGCTGGCACTAACGGGCGGGCTCCAAGTGTTCCGGCAAGCAGTGGCCGAGTTGCGAACGTTGGCGTTATGAAAGTGTCACTTTCAACGATAATTGACATCCCTCCTGATATTTTCTGGTCGGAAGTTCAAACCGTGCCCCTGCTCGTGCATATCGCGTGGCCGCTGGTGCGTTTCATACCGGTCAGCAGCGAACCGTTCGAAAATTTCAAACCCGGTGGCCGTTATCAGGTGAAATTAAGGCTGCTCGGGGGATTGCCGTTTGGCACGCAATGGATTGTGACTTCTGTGCACGAGCCTGAAACCGGCCAATGGCCCAAGCGGCTGCGCGACAACGGTTACAGCGCTTTGATTAGTAAATGGGACCATTGGATCACGATTTCCCCAGATGGCACAGGCGGCACGCATTACAGCGATGAGGTCGAAATCTCGGCTGGAATAATGACTCCGTTTGTCTGGGCCTTTGCACAGGTTTTTTACTGGCATAGGCAGCGGCGCTGGCGTCGTCTTGCACGCACATTGCAGGCGCGCCGAGTAATTGCCGAAGAAATGGCGCTGTTCGAAGAAGCGAAGAATTCGGGCGACAATGAAAGGGCATGGACTGCGCTCGAACGCGCGCACATCGTCTCGCAGCCTTATTTGGGGCCTCATCTTGCCAGTCATTGGGCCATGCTTCGATTTGCGCTTGGCGAACAGGATGCAAGGGAAGTGGCAGGGCAGATTTTTCGGCTGGCATTGGCACCACTGGGCGCAATTTCCGGACGGATTCCTAAAGGAAACACCGGCAGGGCCAATGTCAGCGCCTTTAAGGCCATGCCCACACCCGCTGATCTGGAATCCCGACTTAAAGAATATCGACCGTGATTGTGCCATTGCGAAACATAAAGGCTCATGCTAGCAGCGTGCCAATGCGCTTGCGGTTGTTTACCTTTTTGGTTGCTTTTGCGGTTCTCTGGTCAGGTGCCGGAGGGTCGGCGTTGGCGTGTGCCGTGGAGAGCCCTGCGAGCGTTTTTTTGACGGTTGATGCTAGCCACGAACTTGCGCCGACTGGTGATGACGACAAAGAGCGTAAGTCGAGCCCCGCCGGACAAGCTGTTGCCCATCATCACTGTTGCACGGCAACGCCTGCTGTTGAGGCACCTTTGGCTGCTGTCCTGCCTCTGAAAGAGGCTGCAGTAGTGCCATCTATCTCATCTGCGCTAATTTCATTCGCGCAAGCGCCGCCCGTCCAACCTCCCGCTGCCTGAACTGAGTCCGTTGCACGGATGCCAGTGTGCATCTGCGCCAGTGTCACACGTTCAGGGATTTTTTTATGCATATTTCATTGCGCGCTGCGCTTTTGGCGGGGGCGCTTGTCTTCAGCGGTGCTGCCATTCGCGCGGAACCCATTTCACTCAGTCAGGCATTAGCAAAAGGAACCGAGAGTTCACCGCGCGTTACGCAAGCGAAGGCTCAGGCTGACGCTGCCGAAGCGCGGGCAAGGCAGGCTGGCGTTTCGCCAAACCCTGAACTCAGCATTGAGGTTGAGAATTTTGCCGGCAGCGGCGCGTTTCAGGGGCTTCGGAGTACTGAAACCACGTTGGCAGTAAGCCAGCGGCTTGAGCTTGGTGGCAAGCGCAGTGCGCGGGTGGAGGTCGCTCGCGCCGAACGGGATTTTGCGTTTCTATCATACAAGACTGCTTTGGCGGATCTGGACCGTGATATCCGTCTTGCACATGCCGAGCTTCGGGCTGACGAAGACCGGGCGGTGTTGGCACGCGACAATACCGCCGCCGCCGAAGAGCTGGCGAGGATAGCAAAAGTCCTTGTCGATGCCGGTCGGGAGCCGCCCTTGCGCCAGCTTCGTGCGGAGGCTGCGTTGGCTGAGGCACGGGCGGAACAGGCGCGCACCTTGGGTGAATTGTTAAGTTCGCGGCGCCTGTTGGCAACGCTGATCTGGAGCGACGATCCTGAATTATCCGCCACATTTACTGATGAGTCGGCACCTCCCAACGTGCCAGTTGAATTGCCCTCGCTGAACGAACAGCTTGCGATAGCGCAAAAAAACGCGGCACTTGCCAGAGTGAGGCTGGCGCGCGCAAACGCCGTGCCCGACGTCACGGCGAGCGGCGGTGTCCGTCGCTTTGCTGCAGGAAGAGAAACGGCTTTGGTCGCCGGTGTCTCGATTGCATTGCCGTTCCGTGACCGAAATCGCGGTAATATCGACGCAGCCCAATCTGAAAGTCTGGCGGCAGAATCGGCCACGATGCTTGCACGGATCGAAGCAACCAGAGTCCGTCAGGATGCGCGGATATTGCTGGGCGCTGCCGAGGTACGTTATGAGGCCCTGGCGGGGCTAGGCATCTCGCAGGCTGAAGAAGCCCTCCGACTGACACGTATCGGATATAATGCCGGCAAATTCTCGCTGCTGGAACTGCTCGATGTGCAAACTGCACTGACCACAGCCAAACTCAATCTCATCCAGGCACGGCTCGACCGTGCCGAAGCGCTTGCCGCTCTCATCCGCGCAAACGCGCTGTAAAGGACAATCTTATGGAAACCGAAAATAACAGAAACAAGCTTATAGCTGGAGTGGCCGTTGCGGCGCTCGTGCTTGGCGGTGGCGGGATAATGCTGGGCCGCACAATGTTCGCTCCGGAAACTACGGCTGCCGCAGCAGCGCCCGCCGAAGAGGCCGAAGAGGAAGGCCATGTCGAAGGCCAAATCCTCATGGAGGAATCTCGCGCAAAAGCCGCTGGTATCGTTACCGAGGCATTGCAATCGGGCGGATTGGGTGCCGAGATATTGGCGCAAGGTGTCGTCGCCTCGACACCCGAAGGCGAAGCAGTTCTAACCGCACGCGCGGATGGGGCCGTCGTCCGCATCAACCGCCAACTGGGCGACTTCGTGCGTGCTGGTGAAGCGGTGGCGGTCATGGAAAGCCGCGATGCCGCGTCGATTGCCGCAGAACGCAGTTCGGCATCGGCCAATCTCGCGCTTGCGCGTTCGACCTATGCGCGTGAGAAAAAACTGTTCGACGCCAAGGTTACGGCGCGGCAAGATCTGGAGGGCGCACAAGCGGCTCTGGCCGCAGCCGAAGCCGAAGCGCGGCGCTCACAGTCAGCTGCTTCCGCCGCGAAGGTGTCAGGCGATGGCCGCACCTTGGGCGTCGTCAGCCTGATTTCCGGGCGTGTGACCAAGGCAGATGCCAAATTGGGTTCCTATGTGCTGGCAGGAACCGAGCTATTCCGCGTTTCCGATCCGAACCGTATCCAGATAAACGCATCGGTGCTGGCCGCCGACGCGCGGCGGATCAAGCCCGGCGATACCGCCGTCATCGAACTTTTGGGCGGCGAAACTGTCACCGCCGTTGTCCGCTCTGCAACGCCCAGCCTCGACCCTGATAGCAAAACCGCAACTATCGTCCTAAGTCCACAAGGCATAGGCGGGCTGACGGCCGGCCAGGGGCTGCGCGCGCGCATCAAGCCGCGTGGCGGTGGCGATAGCGCTTTGATCGCACTGCCCGAGGAAGCGGTGCAAACCGTTGAAGGCAAGGAAGTCGTGTTCGTCAAAACCGCCAAGGGTTTTCAGTCGACGACCGTCGTTACTGGCAAACGTGGCGGTGGCCGTATCGAGATTGTCGATGGACTGAAACCAGGTGCCGTCGTCGTCACCAAGGGCGCGTTCATGCTCAAAGCCGAACTCGGCAAGGGCGAGGCGGAGCATTGATATGATCGATAAACTTTTAGACGCGTCGATCCGCTTCCGCTGGGGCGTGGTCATCCTGACGCTTATAATATCGGCTTACGGCCTGTCGGAGCTTTTGAAGCTGCCGATTGATGCCGTGCCCGACATCACCAACAAGCAGGTGCAGATCAACACGGTTGAACCCAATCTGGGGCCGCTCGACATCGAACGGCTCGTAACCTTTCCGGTTGAAACCGCGATGGCGGGGATTCCAGGGCTTGAAACCTCACGCTCGATTTCGCGTAACGGTTTCAGCCAGGTCACGGTGATTTTCGAGGATCATACCGACCTCTATTTCGCCCGCCAGCAGGTAGCCGAGCGGCTCAATCAGGCCAAAGGCACATTGCCCGAAGGGGCCGAGCCGCAAATGGGACCGGTCTCGACCGGCCTTGGCGAAGTCCTGATGTATACCATCGATTATGCAAAGGCCGGGACAAAAGAAAACCCGAAAGTTGCAGGCAAGCCGGGCTTCCAGCCGGATGGCTCATATATAACGCCGACCGGCGAAATCCTGACCGATGATGTTGCCAAGCTTGGCTATCTGCGCACCGTGCAGGATTGGGTTATCCGCCCGCAATTGCGTTCGGTGTCTGGCGTTGCCGGGATCGATTCGATTGGCGGTTATGAAAAACAATTTGTTGTTCAACCCGACGCTTCCAAACTTGCCACTTACGGCATTTCGTTTTCGGAGCTGGCCGAGGCCTTGGAAAAGGCCAATATCTCGGTGGGTGCAAACTTTGTCGAACGGGGCGGTGAGGCATTTCTCGTGCGCGCCGATGGCCGCATTCGAACAGTCGATGAAATATCCCGCGCTACGGTCGCAAGCCGTGGCGGCGTTCCTGTCATGGTTGGCGATGTAGCTACGGTTAAGGTGGGAGGCGAACTGCGCACCGGGTCGGCGTCGGAAAACGGCAAGGAACTTGTGGTCGGAACTGTCCTGATGCTTGCGGACGGCAACAGTCGGCTTGTGGCTTCGGCGGCGGCTGAACGGCTTGCGGAAGTAGCAAAGTCGATGCCGCCGGGTATCGTCGTGAAACCAGTGCTCAACCGCTCCGAACTCGTTGATGCCACCATCGGCACCGTCGAGAAGAACTTGGCCGAAGGTGCCTTGCTCGTTGCGGCAGTGCTTTTTTGGCTTCTTGGCAACTTCCGCGCTGCGGTCATCGCCACATTGGTCATCCCGATTTCATTCCTGATGATGGCGATGGGAATGAATGCTACCGGCACGCCGGGTAACCTGATGAGCCTTGGCGCGCTCGATTTCGGACTGATTGTCGATGGTTCAATTATCATCATCGAAAACTGTTTGAGGCGTCTTGCCGAGCGACAACATCACGAAGGGCGAATGCTTACCCTAAACGAACGTCTGCACGAGGTGTTTGAAGCGGCTCGTGAAATGGTCAAGCCGACGATTTACGGGCAGGCAATCATCTTCCTCGTATTCGTGCCGTTGCTCACCTTCACCGGCGTCGAAGGTAAAACCTTCTCGCCGATGGCGATTACGGTCATGCTGGCACTTGCTGGCGCGTTCATTGCTTCGCTGACGTTCGTGCCTGCAATGGTTGCCTTGCTTATTCGAGGCGAAGTTGCCGAAAAGGACGTGAAGGCAGTTGCGTGGGTCAAGACGCGTTACGAACCGGTGCTGCAACGCGTTATTGCTCGTCCGTGGCCGTGGATTGGCGCAGGCGGCGGGACATTTGCCGCCGCTGCACTTGTCTTCACCATGCTTGGCAGTGAGTTCATACCGGTGCTGGGCGAAGGCAATCTGGCAATGCAGGCGCTCCGCATTCCCTCAACCTCGTTGAATAAGTCGCAGGAGATGCAACTACAGGTAGAAAAAGCGGTTTCTGCGTTGCCTGAAGTTGCGTTCATCTACTCCAAAACCGGCACCGCAGAAGTGGCCAGCGACCCGATGCCGCCGAACGCATCAGATACCTTCATCATTCTGAAGCCGCGCGAGGCATGGCCTGACGGCGTTGATACCAAAGACGAGGTCATCGAGCGCGTCGAAAAGGCATTGGAACCGTTGGTTGGCAACGCATTTGAGATCAGCCAGCCAATACAGCTGCGTTTTAACGAACTGATTGCTGGTGTTCGCGGAGATGTCGCCATCAAGATATATGGCGACAATCTCGATGAAATGGGCCGGACAGCAAATCAGGTGGCAGCCATTATTGGAACCGTTCCGGGTGCTGCCGACGTCAAGGTTGAACAAACGGCTGGTTTCCCGGTCCTTGATGTCCAGTTCGACCGTAACGCTATCGCACGCTATGGTTTAACGCTTCAGGATGTCAGCGATACCGTGTCTGCCGCTCTTGGCGGGCGCGAAGCTGGCATTGTGTTCGAAGGCGACCGGCGCTTCGACATCGTTGTCCGGCTTGACGGGGCAACGCGTGACGATCTCGATGCGGTAGGAGCGCTTCCTGTGCTGCTACCCGGCGAAGGCGGCGCACGGTCGTCGGTGCCATTAAGCGAACTGGCCAAGTTCGGCTTCTCCGAGGGCCTGAACCAAGTTAGCCGCGAAAACGGGCAGCGCCGGGTTGTGGTGCAGGCCAATGTGCGCGGCAACGATCTGGGATCGTTTGTCGCCGAGGCGCAGCAGAAGGTAGACGCGCAAGTGAAACTGCCAACGGGCAGCTTCATCGAATGGGGCGGTCAGTTTGAAAATCTGCAAGCCGCTTCGGCACGCCTGTCGATAGTCATCCCGATCATCTTTGCCGCAATCTTCGGTATCCTGTTCATGGCACTTGGTGGCGTGCGTCAGGCGATTGCGGTTTATTCCGCAATACCCTTGGCGCTTGCTGGTGGCGTGTTTGCTTTGCTGCTGACCGGATTGCCTTTCTCGGTATCGGCTGCGGTCGGGTTCATCGTGCTTTCGGGTGTGACGGTGCTGAACGGGCTGGTCGTTATGTCCAGCATCAACCAGCGCATTGATGAAAGCAAACCGATCGATACGGCAATTAGCGAAGGGACGATGGAACGGGTTCGCGCGGTCCTAATGACCGGTATCGTTCCTGCCATCGGTTTTGTCCCGATGGCGATTGCGACCGGCACCGGTGCCGAAGTGCAAAAGCCACTGGCGATTGTCGTTATTGGCGGGTTGATTACGTCGACCCTGCTGACGCTTTTCGTGTTGCCTGCGATCAGCCATCTGTTGCTGCGCGGTCGCCATAAACAGCATGTTGCTGGCGATTACAGCGATGTGACCGCTACCGGCGAGCGCATGTTCATGAGCGATGACGGCAAAGGGGCTGAGCCAGCATAAGCGCGGGAAGAGTTCATACCCGCTGTGAGGCCGGAACCCAAATATGGGCCGGTCTCATAAAACCGGTGAGGCGTAAGTTCAGTGCACTGACAACGATTGATTTGCTGCCCGATACTTTATGAAGGAATATATGTGATTAAAGCTGAAGCGCCGATTGAGACCCACACAGATGGTGACGGGCATGAACATGGTTCGGAGAATGGACTTCGGATTTTCGTCCTTGCCTGTATTTGTGCCGGGCTTGCTTATTTGATTGGCGTGTTGGTTCCGGCTTGGGGCGATTGGGCTTATGCCATTGGCGCACTCATTGCTGTTTTACCGTTTGCAAAATCGGCTTTGGAAAAGGCGTTAAAGGGCAGGCCTTTCAGCATTGAAACGCTGGTCACGATTGCGGTTGTCGGTGCGTTGCCGATTGATGCAGGTGCCGAGGCAGTTGTTGTGGTCGCGTTATTCTCGCTCGGCGAATTACTTGAAGGGTTCGCTGCTGCGCGTGCCCGTTCCGGTCTAACCGCCTTGGCGCAATTATTGCCGTCCGAAGCAACGATAGAAGTAGACGGCGAGCGCAAGACGGTTCCCGTCACGTCGTTGACTGTCAACATGGTGATGCTTGTTGCGCCCGGTGATCGTCTCGCGGCGGACGGAACAATCGTAGAAGGCCGGTCTGATCTGAACGAGGCCGCGATTACGGGAGAATCGTCAGCGGTTGACAAGGGCATTGGCGCACCGGTTTTTGCAGGCAGTATAAACGGCGATGGTCAGCTCAAGGTCACCGTTACCAAGGACGCCAGCAACAGCGTCGTTGCCCGCATCGGTGATTTGGTAGCGCAGGCCCAAGCCAGCACCGCCCCCACGGCCCGCTTCATCGACAGTTTCAGCGCATATTATACGCCGGCTGCAATCCTGATCGCAGCGCTCATCGCCTTAGTGCCACCAATGCTTATGGGCGGTGAGTGGTCAACATGGATATACCGTGCGCTCACGGTGTTGCTGATTGCATGTCCATGTGCACTGGTACTTTCAACACCTGCCGCCATTGCAACCGGAATCGCAACTGCTGCGCGGCACGGGATTCTTATCAAAAGCGGCGCAGCCCTTGAAATGCTCGCCAAGATCAAGATTGCAGCGTTCGACAAGACCGGAACGCTCACTTTGGGTCATCCGGTCGTCACCGATGTTGAAGGAGATGCAACCGAGGTTCTGAGACTTGCCGCAGCGGTCGAAACGGGTCTGTCCCATCCGGTCGCACGCGGCATCGTCGCCGAAGCTGTGGCAAAGGGCATTGAAATTCCGGGCGCTACCGACGTGGTCATCCGTCAGGGCGAAGGCGTTGAAGGCATTGTTGATGGCGTGAAGATCGCGCTGCTCAGCCCGCGTGCGTCTAAATCACTCGCACCTGAAGTTATGACCCGCATTGATGCGCTCGAACGCGAGGGCAAAACGATTGCCGTCCTGTTTGCCGACACCAAATTTATCGGCTTTATTGCCAGCCGCGATGAACCGCGCACAGATTCAAAACCTGCGATTGCCGCGCTCACCGCACTCGGCATCAAATCCCTTATGCTGAGCGGCGATAATCAGCGGACTGCGACGGCGGTGGCAGCACCTTTGGGCATGGAGGCGGAAGGCGAACTCATGCCTGCTGACAAGCTTGAACGGATCGCTGCCCTGAAAGCCGAAATGCCGATTTTGATGGTTGGCGACGGGGTCAATGATGCACCGGCTCTGGCGACAGCTTCGCTGGGCCTTGCAATGGGCGGCGGAACCGACGTGGCTATCGAGACTGCCGATGTCGGCCTCTTAAGAGATAGACTGCTGGCTGTTCCAGACGCCATCCGCTTAGCGCGCAAAACACGCAGTACGATCATCGTCAACATTGTGCTCGCGGTCGGATTGAAGCTGGTGTTCCTTGTTCTGGCAGTATTTGGCATAACCAACTTGTGGACCGCAATCATCGCAGATACGGGGGCCACGATTCTCGTGACCATCAATGCGCTTTTGCTGTTCTGGACCTTCAATCCCGCAGAAGAAAGAAGCACCGCCGCACCGGCTTGAAGTCGGGACGAATGAGGGTAGCTCATGGACCTATATGCTCTCGTGCGGATTGTGTCCTGGATAAGTTCAATTGCTCGCATTTACAGAATGTTTGCCCCCAAGCGCTTGGCCACCAGATTAAGCGGCTGAGATTGGGAGTGTGACGGTCAACAAGTCCAATTGGTGGGAAGAGCAGCTAACTGCGTTTGCGCTCTGACGGCGACATTCTGGATCGTCCGACAAATCAGGCATATCAACCTTGCTGATGCAAGATCCGCTTATGGGGGAGCTAGCTGGCGCTTATAGTGACTGCATTTGGGCGCAGAGCGGACATTTTTTGTGTGAGCGGACGGTCGGATCACGGCCTAGATGCAATCATTTTCGGCACAGCAATTTGCGGATCGCCGACTGCCATCCTGGAAGGTGAGGGATGCGATGGACTTGCGGATCGCGTCGCCGGATTAATTCGGACCGGCTAAGCTGGCTCAGTTCTTCCCAGTTTTCCTCGAACACGTAGAGAGCGTTTCCGTATTCGAGGTTTTCGAGAGCGACGAGACGTTCGCCAAATTTTACGCCGAAATAGTTGGAAAACCGTCCTGTTCCCACGATGAAACCGTCATGGCCGAGCCGGTCTAGGGTTTTAAGACGTTCGCCCGCTACGTGCATGCGCTCTTCGGAAACACCCGGGCGGGTGGCCAACTGCGCGAAGACGCGATCCGCCGAGCCGGGCGGCAACAATTCCCAATCCACGCGCTTGATCTTTGCAAACTCTTCATCGCTCATGTCGGCAGAATAAACCTGAGCCGTGCCGACAGCTTCCTTCAGAAGCCGTATGTTGAAATTGAGATCAACTACAAATGACTTACTGTTACGGGACAAAGGCTGGTCAACCCGGAATCTTATGAGCGCGCCATCACGCAATCGCTCGAGTATTGCCGCCGATATCGTGTTCAGGCGTGCGCTGTGATGCTGCAAAGGCCACGCCTCGATTGTGCGACTGACCGTATGATATCCGTTACCGTTCCAGTCTGGTGCCAGGCTTGAGATCTCGCGCAATTCCTTTGGCAGGTCCCTCCGCTTCTCGACCCAGCCGTCGAGATTGCGGGCAGCGAAAAGTCCACGCGTGCGAGGTAGCAAGACAGACTCGCCAGCGGTGATTTCCCCGTTTGTTTCCGACAGGTTCAAATCGGCAAATCATGGTAGGTCGGCGTTGGTTACGGTCAAGACGGTGGCAACAATGACAGTCGGGGAATCGATTGATGAAAGTTGCTTTTGCAGAGCTTTGGACAATTTGGATTTCGTTCGAGCCATTAGCTTATCTCCTCGTGTGAGAACCCATCGCCGTATCCGCGATCTTTAAGTCGTCGCCGATATCGATCGGGGAGTGGATCATTTATCCGGTCGTACACTGCCTGCGCCTGCTGCCATGTCTCGAGACGTCGCGTGTGGAGTTCGCTATCATCCTCGATCGTTTGCCGGGAGAGCCTGGCGGCGAGCGATACAAAATCCTGTTGCTCGTCACGAAAGGCGAGCATCCGGTCCCAGCTCGCCTTTTCCTCTGGCGTTATCGGACCGGCATAACGGACTTCTGCGGTGCGTGTGTCGATAATGACATCGCTGGGATGAGGCAGCGGAGCGGGTTCTGGTAGCCCGTGCTTGCGGGCATGTTCGATTGCCTGCTCCCAGCCATATTTATATTCGACCGCGGTCGCGTAATGGTCGACTTTGAGCTTGCGGTCCTCGTCTTCAATACCGCGAACCATTTCAGCCATTGTCGCCTGCGCCAGTCGATTGCCTTTCATGGCCGATACGCCGAGCG
>ENA-OUVC01002196-OUVC01002196.1-marine-metagenome-genome-assembly--contig:-NODE-2196-length-11146-cov-4.058271_pt1 | contig 11146 bp, 10 predicted proteins | sample MGYA00248622_ERZ508571 | MGnify/ENA primary metagenome ERZ508571 (study PRJEB26236, sample SAMN06267175) | marine metagenome | isolation source: Columbia River Estuary | place: USA:Columbia River... | reverse complement strand
GTGGCTCTACAAAAGCAGGATCTGCGGTAATTGGGGATCTGATGCAGAAAGCAGCATCACCTAGTGGCGACACTACTACTGCTTCGACTAATCAGCCAACTACATCGTCTGCAGTTACTCCAAGCGAATCAATCAACTGATTGATGTCAATGTTGAACCAGCGACAGTCTCTGCCTTTGATCCACCAGAAACTACAACCTTGTCAACAGTTACTGTTCCGTATGTAACTGTTGCTGTTGCAGATGTAGTTCGTAGGAGTTAGTAGGTAATGGCAAGAGATCAAGCAATGTCGGTGCTGATGTGTGGAACATTCGACCCAAACTTTGGGCGAAACCGCCAACTTCTGAGACTCATGGAGTCGCATAACATCGCAGTGAATGTCAAGAGCTACTCCTTGTGGTCATCAAACAAAGTAGCCGATGTTCGTCAGGGGAAAATTCAACGTGCTCTTCGCGCCGTCGCTGTATACGGGCAAATGATTTGCGCACTGCTTGGGCAAACATTGAATCCTCGACGCCGACCATCGGCAGTGCTCGTACCTCACCCGTGCCAATTCGATGCTGTGGTAGTGGGTGCGGTGTGTCGCATCGTGCGTGTGCCGATGGTGATTGACTACTTTGTGTCGTTACACGAAACCGTGGTTGACGATCGAGGTATCGTTTCTTCTGCTTCGCTGACAGCGAAAGTATTGCGTAGCGTCGATGCTTTGTCGGCAAAGTTAGCAACCATCGTTCTAGCCGATACTCCAGAAGATGTTGAAGCATTTGCGAAGGAAACATCTACTGCTCCGAGTAAATGGCGAACAGTATGGGTAGGAGCAGATAGCGATGTTTACAAGCCGGTGGCGGCCACGCCATCGCCAGCGAAAGTTGTTTTGTTCTACGGAACATACATTCCTTTGCAGGGTATTGATTTTATTGTGCGTGCATCTCTATTGCTGCCCAAGGAGTACCAGGTGCGGCTCATCGGAGACGGCCAAGAACGCCCGCGGATTGAAAAGATCATTCGTGAACTCGGGGCGCCTGTTGAATTGCTTGATTCTGTTTCAGAAGCGGAACTCCCTGCGAAAATTGCTGAAGCTTCTGTTTGCCTTGGCATTTTCGGTACTGGGGCAAAGTCATCTCGAGTTATTCCCAACAAAGTTTTTCAATGTATGGCGATGGGCAAAGCCATCATTACTGCCGATACACCTGCCATCAGGAATCATGTCGGTGGCGCAATTGCCACAGTTCCAGCAGGAGACCCCCGAGCATTAGCAAGTGCGGTAGTTGCGCTGTTAGAAGATGACGTGCGGCGGCGGGAATTGGAATCTGAAAGCAGAAAACTCTTCCTTGAAAAATTTGGTGATAGCAAAATTGCTCCGATGCTCATAGATGCATTGCATGTAGCAAGTGGCAAGTTGCCGATACCAAGAGAAGCCCCGCTTTCTGTCATGGCTCATATGCGCTTACCACTGGTGCGCCGAGCGCTTCTTCTCTTGCAGCCAAAGAGCATTCTGGAAATAGGTACTGGCCAAGGAGCCTTTGCAACACGGCTTGCATATTGGGGGCGCTACGTGGGCGTCGAGAACAACCCTGCAGACGGTGCAGTTGCAGCTGCACGCCTTTCCCATTTTCCCGATGCAGAGTTCCGCAATGGAGGCATTGAGCAAGTGCAGTCATATGAGACGTTTGATCTTGTGTGTGCCTTTGAGGCTATGGAAAATGTGGACGATGATATTGCCACTCTTCATTCTTGGGCGGAGCACGTTAACGAACATGGTTCTCTAATGATGAGTATTTCTTCTCGTCGCGGCAGGTTTGGACGCAAAGAAATAAAAAAGTTACTGTCCGCAGCAGACCTAGAAGAAGTCAGCATCCAGCCATATGGAGCGCTGGGTGGCCATGTGGTGGAGTGGGCGAGCAGCAAATTTTTGTCTCGGCGCTTGCGATCCGTTCAACCCAACTCTGTATTAGTCGGAAAATTGCTTGCAGCGGTTGCGATACCCATGAAGGTTCTGCAGCGGCCGTTTCTTCACACGTCAGTGGGCGTGGGTTGGGTTGTTGTCGCGCGTCGCAAGCGAGGAACGCTGTAAAGGAAACCGATGCCCCCCAGCACAACTGCTGAGGCGAGCATCACGCCGCGGTCGGTACTTGCTGCAAGTAGGCCAGTGTCGAAACTAGAACCCATTGCTACTGCAGCGCCGGTTACAAAGAGTTCCCGAATACCGAGGCCGCCAGGAGTGAATGCGATGATCCCGGCGATAGCTGCTGCAGGTGCAATAACGAGGAAGTACCAAAAAGATTGGTGGTAGCCAAGTAGCCCGAATGCAATTTGGAAGCGCCAAGCGGTCACAAGGTACTTCACTACGTCAATGGCGATGACTTGAAAGGTTGTTTGCGGAGTGCGACGTATTTCGTCCCAACCTTCACTAAATGTGGCAAAAATCTTCGCAGGCTTGCCGCGTAAAACTTTCCATGTGGGAAGCGAGAATCGCAGTGTTGCAATACAAATGAAGCCGAGACCTAAAAAACACAACAGCATGACCCAAGAAAATGAGCCGCCACCTACTGTGTTGCCGCACACTCCGATGATGCCGACAATTGCCGATGAACCAAGCGAGATGATGAGGTTTGCGCCGTAGTTACTGCCACTTTTTGCGTAAGGCAGGTGATGCACGGTCTTCATGTAGCGGAATTTGTACAACGTACCCATTTGGCCAGGCAAGAGATTGCCGAGCAGCCCCGATGTAAAAACCATCCAGTTCTCAAAGAACCCAATGCGTACCTTTGTGGCGCGATACACCACCCAGAATTCTGCCGAGTTGAGAAAGTGCCCAATAACGATGAGTGCTCCGAGGAGCAAAAGATCTGATGATGGATCTTCAAAAATGGGAGTGAGTTCATGTCGGCGTTGCCAGACCAAAAGAAAGAGCAGTGCTACCAGTAGTAGCGACAGCACATTGCGCAACAGTTTTCTCATGTGTCTATTCTTCGTGGAGTAATCGATTGAATGAGGCATATGACGCAAGTAGGCCAATGGCTTGCATGGTGTGGTGGCCAATAGAAATTTTGTTGCGATACCAATTTTCGGCGCGCTTGTTTCGCAAAACGTTTTCCAAGTATTTGGTGTTCACCTCAAAGGGAAGGTCTTGCAACTGTTCGAGTATCTGTTCCTTTAAGGACGTCATGTACCAGAGGTCTACTGGTGAGTCGACTGGTGATTGCTTGGGTTGATCTATGAAGAGATCGGGGAGCAACTTGTACTCGCGCACCATTGCAACAAGGAGTTCCTTGCCATTTGCAGAGGGTGAGTCATTTTGATTCTTGAGGTATTCAATGGGCAATGAAGTAACAAAGGCTCGTAATTCTGGGTGCAAGTAGGGGCTGAAGTGAGGAAGGCCTGTGGCAGACACCGCTCCATCGACCTTTACCTTGCTTTGTGCTGTTAACCCATTGCCATGAAACGCCCTGCGCGGGCCGTCCATCTGTGCAGTGGGCTCAGCGAGGCGCAAACGCAAGGCAAGCATCGATTCGGCTTGTTGCGGCTGTGCGCCCTTGCGCAATTGCGATAAGGCATAGGCATCGAGATATTGCGTGGGGAGGTGCCCATGTGCTGGATCTGGCAACAGGGCATTGTTGAGCACGCTACGTATGATGCGGCCAACGTGGCCGAGGTAACGTTCGGCAATTGTTGTGCGTAAGGGCGCAAGAGCCACTTTTTTGATGAAGCGTGGTGCGCGGGCTACCCGCTGAGAAATGCTTGCACGCCTATTGACGGTGGGGTAACTCAAGAAAATGGCGTCGCAACCATCACCATTGAATATTGCGTCAAAGCCATCACGAGCAATGTGTTGGCTCGCAATGAGAGTGTGAATTTGATAGTGGGACTGTGCTCCGACTTGGAAAAAGTGTGAGCCAAATTCACGCAGGTTTTGTTCAATGAGTTGTGGAGTGATGGTGACCGGATGGTGTGTGATGCCTAACGAAGTAACAAATTCGGTAACATTTTTTTGCTCAAAGTTCGTATCGCCGAAAGAGAATGTGTAGGTGTGTACTTCGTGTCCGAGTGTTTTCAAAGTTGCGGCCACCAGCATGGAGTCGAAGCCGCCGAGGAGCACTGCATGCTTTGTTCGGTTTCCCGCTTGTTCTTGAATGGCATGAACAAACAAGGCATGTAGTTTCGGAATTGCTTCTGCGAAGCTCGAGATGGAAGTCACGCTGACAGGAAAAACTGCCATGGTTTCTGAGTGTGCTGTAGATGCAAAGAATCGGGTGCCAGCTGGAAGCGACTGAATACCGCTGTATACGGTGTGTACGCCGGGTAAAAACCCAAAGCCAAGGGTGAAGTCTTCGTAACTTCGGTCGATGCTGGTGGTGCTGCGTAGCGCATAGGCAAGGACCGATAAGGAACTACTTGCCATCAACTCGCCCGTGGAGAGATGATGAACAAACATTTTGTGGTTGCCACGTCCAGCAGCAACAACGAGGCCTAGCTCATGGTGGATGACGCAACCCACAACATCGTCGGGTGCTTCATTGAGAAAATTCTCCGAATGAAAAGTGGTCGTTGCCGCAGCTGATCCGTAAACAACTCCCACGCCCTGTTCGTCGCTGAAGGTATGTGCGGCATTGGCTGAACCAAATGAGCCGAGCCAGCTGTTGCCGGCATTGCGAGCTTCAACATTGTTTGCCCCGAAATGTTCAGCAGCATGACGCAGTTGCTGGAAGCGCTCTGGGTTGCTCCCGGTATATGCAATCACTCCATGCATTGAGCTGGCGCCTTTCGGTATGCGAAGAAGTTAAACAGGTTCGACGCTTTGAGGTGTTTTTGTTGATCGCACAACGAGGTCGGCAAGTAGGCCGATGGTTGTGACCTGTAGTGCGGCAAAAAAGACAAGCAGGGTATTGGTAGACAAGCGGAAGTCGCGGCTGCTCCAGTCGAAGCCAAGTTTTGCTGCTCCAATAAGGAACAAGGCGCCCCCTACAGGAAGGAATACCTTGAGTGGGTTGTACGACAGGGTCATGCGAATGACCTGCAAGATGTAACGCCTGGTGTCTTTTAGCCAATGAAACTTCGAGCGCCCTGCACGTGGGAAATAGTTAATGGGCACGTAAGTGACCGAATAGCCATTTGCCAAAAATGACATGGTGAGTGTGGTGACACACGAGAAGCCATTGGGAAGATGGTGGATGTATTGCAGTGCAACATCGCGACGAAACGCACGAAGACCAGAGTTGAGGTCTTTGATATCGGTTTCAGTGAGGTAACTCGCAAGTTTGCGAATAAACCACTTTGCGGGCATGCGCAATAACTTGAGTGTTCCTTCTTCGGTGCGACGTGCTCCAACAACATGGTCGGAACCTTCTAACTGGTCGACTAGCCAAGGAATCTCATCGTTCGGGTAGGTCATGTCGACATCGGTCCACACCACGACGCGACCGTATGCCGCCCGTGTACCTGTACGACGAGCCGCACCTGAGCCGCGGTTGACCGAATGGCGAATGAGGCGAATATCGGGAATGAGGGGGAGGTCGAGTTCTGAGCCATCGTTTGAGCCGTCATCGATGACGATGATTTCAAATGAGTACGAAGAGGCGCTGAGCGCTGTGCGGACTCGATCTATTTCGGCTTTGAGGTGACCGCGTTCGTTGTACACCGGCAAGATGACACTGACATCAAGTTCTTTTGCGATCGTTTCCATATCAACACGAATCTAGACCGTCACGCACCCACAAAATGAGACCCGTTGAAGGTTCAGTTGGTCCAACTGCCCAATTCCCGTCGAATGGAGGCCGTTCTTTCGACCCAATGAAACAGTTAATGTCATCGGGCACACCATAAACAAGATTGAATCGCTGGGCTTGAACGGGGTGCAAGAGATATCGATAGTCGTAGAAGCTTTGTCCACCGTATGCCCCAGTGTCGAATCCCACTACTTGTGCGCCACGGCTGATGGCTTCATTATCGAGAACAAGATCGGGTAAGTAGTCGCGGTAGTTCCGCACTGTTTGCGTTGTGGTGTAGCCCGTGAAGAAAAGTGCAATTACCACAAAAAAGGTAATGAATGACTTTCCCGCAAACCGATGGACGAGGTACAGCGCACTTGCGAGAACCACAAAGATCAGACTCAGCACAAACAGGCTGCTTGGCTTAGTTGCTTTGATTGCCCAGTCGAGACCGATGGCATTTGGCCGAGCAAAGAATTCACCTTGCTTGAGTAACTGATGCATGATGTCGGTACGGCTGAGAACGACAAGAAAGAGTGCAAGAGCGGGAATGAGCACAATGCTCTTCCACCACAGTGAGCGTGTTTTTTGCGGTGCAGTAATGAGCGCACTCAATGCAATGGCAATAAGAATTGGTGAAACAACACCGGAATAGCGTCCGTAAACAACGTGATCGGGCCGAATGATCTTGACCAAGTTGAGAGCAGATGTGAGTTCAATAATGCCAATAGCGCCGAGTGTGAAGAGCGATGCCACGGCGAGACCTGGATGCAAACGACGTTCTGAAGCAGTGAGGTGCTTGAACAAGATAAGTGCACCAACAATTACCAAGCCAAATGAAGTGGCGAACAAATACCAATTTTGTCCACCTAGCGCACGAACGATGTTCCCCCAGTTGGCGGTATCGAAAAGTTTGTCTTTAAGTCGTCCCTCTTTGCCTGCTGCGCCTAAGTACAACTCGTTACGTAACCACAGGTTTGCTTTTGCCAGCATGAAGTAGGTGAAAGCGGAAAGAAGAACGGAACCAACGGTGGTCAAGATGGATGCGCGGAATGCTTTGTTGACCACAGGCGCAATAACAAGAAGCAGAACAGTGAGCGGCAAAACTAAAGTAAATCGGCCATGTGTGACTGCAAGGAAGGGGGCAATGAGCGCAAGTGCAATTGCAGAGCTGCGGGAGTTGTTGACGCAGTAATTGAATGCGCAATACACAAGTACGGTGAAACCCAAAATGTTGAGCGATTCTGACCACGCAAAAAGTGCGTTGGCGGCAACGAGTGGCATGAGTGCCACTGCGATTCCGATAACACGCGAGTAGTTGCGAGTGAGCCCAAAGTACTTGCGTGTGTACAGGCTGAGGAAATGTGCGGTGAGTGCAACAAATGCAAAGTTGAAGAACAATGCAATACGAAATTCGCGAGACATTGTGCGTCCAATGAGTGCAGCAAAGCCCGTAACAAAACTGAACCCAATGGGGTAGAAGGAACGAAATGCATCGCTAAGGGGAGTTTCATCGCGACCAATGAGCAACTGGCCATTAATGAGAAAACCCAATTCGTCGGGGCGTACGGAAGGCCCGTAAATACGTAAAGCAACATATGACGCAACGACAAAAGTGAGAACTGCGCTCACCCACACAAATCGTGTGGTGAAGCGTGTTGGCTCAGAAGTGGTGGCCTGAGGTTCTTTTACCATCCTCTATCGACCCATTCTTGAAGGTGCGGGCGCTCGGTGCCGATAGTTGTGTTTGTGCCATGGCCTGGCAGAACAATGGTGTCGTCGGGAAAGACAAAGAGTTTTTGCTCAACTGATTCAATGATGGTGGTGAAGTCGCCGCCTTCAAAGGTCGCATTGCCGGGGCCGCCAGGAAACAAAGTGTCGCCGGTGAAGAGCAACGGCGTATTGGCTACCTGAAACGAAATGGACCCTTCGGTATGGCCGGGGTTGTGAATGACATGCAAACGCATGCGGCCAATTTCCACCACTTCTTGATCGTCTAGAAACACGTCGTATCCCACATCAACAAGGCGAGGTGCGTCGGCGCGCGTAACGGCAACTTCAAACCCTGCTTCGCGCATTGCGGGAATTGCTTGAATGTGGTCCCAATGACCGTGGGTTTCCAGTACGCGCTTGACCCCGAGTTGTTCGCAAAGTTCTAAAAGAAGTTCGTGTTCATTTGCGGCATCAATGAGAACACCCTCGCCTGTTGCCTTGCAACGCAGAACAAAAACATTGTTTTCATATGGCCCTACGACCACTTTGTGTACTTCAAGATCGCTGTTCGACCAATGCAAAGTTTCCTTGAGAGCGCCGTCGTTATTCACGCGACGAGTCTTGCAGAAGTGTTCTGAACTTTATGGAATTGAGACAAATGTTCATGCAGAAATGACAGTGAAACCTAGGCCAAGTGCCACGGTGAGTTGTGCGGCATCGAGCGTGGCAAATGAAACAGGGCGGGGGAGGCGTTGTGCTGCTGCAAGGTGAAGTGCAGAGCCAAGAGAAACAGGTTGAGTGCGCGAAATGAGTGAAGCTTCGTCGATGCATCGCTGGTCGACAGGAATGACGTGTACGTAGTCCCACGTGCGGCGAATGGCATCTTCTATTTCGTCACGTAAGAGTGGCTCTTCAGTGAGTCGGTCGATACCGGCAAGTGACTCAGCAAGTGCCATTGCCGATGCACACCACGTGGGGTCGTCGGTCATTGCTTGAGCAATTGCGCGGTGATGGGGTGAAGTGATGTGGAGCGCAAGAAGAGCGGTGGTGTCGAGCACGAGAGTCATCGCAGGTCTCGCACCATCTGGTCGAGGCGCATGCCACTGAAAACGTCGATGGGGGTATCGACTAGAGCATGAAGTGGTCGGTTGCCCTGTGCGCGGCGCGGGGCAATCACGAGTCCGCGGGCAACGAGCTCGTCCATGCTGTTGTGGCCCGGTGAGTCGAGTGGCCCCAGCTGCGCCAGGGGTCGGCCAGCATCGGTCACCACAATGCGCTCGCCAGCCGCGGCGCGACGCAGCGAACTAGCAAGAGAAAGGCGCAATTCACGGGTGCCGAGGCGAGGGGGCTGGGTGGTCATTTCTTTAGTGTACACAAGTGTACACATCTGAAGTAGCGCCCCAGGGTCCGTGTGGGGCAGAATCTCCTCATGAATTTTGCCTTTAGTGAAGAACAAGAAGAACTCCGTAAAACTGTCCGTGCGTTTCTCGATGCAAAATCTGCAGAGGGTGCCGTTCGTGAGCAGATGGAAACCGACAATGGCTTCGACGCAGCAGTGTGGAGCCAAATGGGTGAGCAAATGGGTCTCCAGGGCTTGCACATTCCCGAAGAGTACGGCGGCTCAGGCTACGGCTACGTCGAACTCGGTGTTGTCTTAGAAGAAATGGGTCGTGCACTTTTGTGTGCTCCGTATTTCTCCACAGTGGTTCTCGCTGCCAACACGTTGTTGCACAGCGGCGATGAAGCTGCAAAGAAGGAATACCTTCCCGGTATTGCTGCCGGAACAACCATTGCTACTTTGGCAACCGCTGAGCCATCTGGCAAGTGGGACGAAGCAGGCATTCAAATGGCTGCAACTGGTTCAGGTTCCGATTGGAAACTTTCAGGAACTAAGTCGTTCGTTATCGACGGCAATACAGCATCACTCATCATTGTTGCCGCACGCACAGCAAAAGGCGTCAGCCTTTTCGCAGTGAATGGCGATGCAGCTGGCCTCACCCGCACAGCGCTTTCCACAATGGACCAAACACGCAAGCAGTCGAAGCTTGAATTCAACAACACACCTGCTCGCCTCATTGGCGCAGAAGGCTCGGGTTGGAAGGTTCTCTCTACAGTGTTCGACCTTGTTGCTGTTGGTCTTGCTGCAGAGCAAGTGGGCGGAGCACAAAAAGTGCTGGAAATGGCTGTTGAATACGCCAAGGTCCGCGTGCAGTTTGGTCGCCCCATTGGTTCATTCCAGGCAATCAAGCACAAGTGTGCAGACATGTTGCTTGAAGTGGAGTCAGCCAAGTCGGCTGCGTACTACGGCATGTGGTGTGCAAGTGAAATGAACGAAGAACTTGCTTCGGTTGCATCACTTGCTAAGGCCTATTGCTCAGAAGCATATTTCCACGCAACAGCAGAGAACATTCAAATTCACGGTGGTATTGGTTTCACCTGGGAACACCCAGCTCACCTCTACTTCAAGCGTGCTAAGTCGAGCGAATTGATGTTTGGTGACCCCACCTACCATCGCGAGCTTCTTGCTCAGCGCATCGGAATTTGATTCTCGCTCTTTTCATAGTTGCAGCAGCACTGTCAGTTTTTCTGATTGCTGCTTTGGTAGTTGGTCGCGAGGCGCGACGGCTTGATGCCGTTGCGCCTCGTGCCGTTTACGACCTCGTTGAAGCAACAGAGTTCGTTGCCGATCTTCTTCCCTCGTCAACCCAAGGGCGCCTCACCCTCGATGAGTTACGCGAGATGTTGATGTTGCATATGCGGTGGTTGCATGCTCAAGGTTTGCAGCCCGACAAAGTGGTTGACCTCCCTCAAGACATTCGCGACGTAGTGCTCATTACGGAAGACCAACTCACGGGCTATTTGCTTGCAGAAGCAGGCAAAGCGGGAGTGGAACTTCTCGAAGACGTCGATGTTGTGTATGTGGTGCAGGCACACCTGGCTTATTTCGATGCCATTGGTGCAGTTGGCCCAACTGCTTCATCAACTGATCTCTGACCCGGACGGTTTGATTTCCACGTCACTTGGTACTTCTGTAAAGAAGGGTGCCCGTAGGTTTCATTTTCTAATTGGTCGCGCCAGCGTTCACCCAGCAACGCAACATGGGCTGGGTTGAGTTTTGCCTCGCGTGTTTTCGACTCGAAGTGGAAGCAATCGGTATACGGGGTGTAGATGACACGTTTGCCAAGCAACTGCAATTTCAGTGCAAAGTCGATGTCGTTGTAGTCGCCGGGGAACTGCGTGCTGAGCCCACCCACTTCAATAAAAACTTTCCGCGGGGTAAGTGCGCATGCCGCAATGACGCTCGATACCTCACGTGCAACGGTGAGCATGTTGTAGGCCCCTGCGCAATCTGCTGGGAAACCTCTGTATGCGTCGTATGGCACCGGATTAAAAAAGTGTCCGGCACTTTGGATGAAGCCATCTTCATAGAGAAGCTTCGGACCCACGAGACCCACGGTGTCGTCGGAGAAATAACTCAACAACGTATCGATGAGGTGCGGATTACTGGGCTCGGTGTCGTCGTTCAGCAGAAGTAAATAATCGGCTGTGGTATGTGCGGCACCAAGGTTGACTTTTTCAGCGAAATTAAAGGGACGATCAAAAGGAACTACTCGAATACGGCCAGGCGCCGCATTATTGATTTCCTGCAGTGCATGTTGCGATGTTGCCTCGTCGACAACAACAACGATGTCAAAATTCTGGAACGTTGAGTGTTCCACTAGCTG
>ENA-OUVC01002194-OUVC01002194.1-marine-metagenome-genome-assembly--contig:-NODE-2194-length-11149-cov-2.797417_pt1 | contig 11149 bp, 9 predicted proteins | sample MGYA00248622_ERZ508571 | MGnify/ENA primary metagenome ERZ508571 (study PRJEB26236, sample SAMN06267175) | marine metagenome | isolation source: Columbia River Estuary | place: USA:Columbia River Estuary... | reverse complement strand
TGGGCCACGTGGGCGTAGGCCATCACCAAGCACTCTTTGCCAAGGGTCGTTTTGCCGTAGGCTTTGGTTCCGCGGTTGATGGTGGCGCATTCGCGAACGGTGGTGTAATCACCCAGTTCTGCGGTGCTGTCTTCCCCAGAGAACTTCAGGTCTTGGGGGATGCCGGATACCACGGCTCCGTTGAAAATGCGCACGCCTTTGCCCAGACGGGCGCCGGAATGAATGACCGCGTGGGAGTATATGTAGCAATCGTCGCCTAGGACGGTGTTCTCGTGGACCACAGCAAAAGGCTCAATCGTCACATTGGACCCGATTTTTGCGTCGGGGTGGATGTAAGCAAGGGGAGAATACACGGTAGGCTACTATTTATCTTTTGTAATTAACGCAGTGAGTACGGCTTCTGTTGTGCACTTGTCTCCCACATACGCTTTGCCAATCATTTTGACGATGCCGCGGCGAATGGGTTCCATCAGTTCCAAGTGGAACACCATGGTGTCTCCGGGGACCACCTTTTGTTTGAATTTGACGTCGTCCATCTTCAAGAAATACGTCAGGTAGTTTTCCGGATCCGGCACGGTGCTCAGCGCCAATATGCCGCCGCACTGGGCCATGGCTTCAATGATCAAAACACCGGGCATTACGGGAGCGCCGGGGAAGTGACCCACAAAGTGCGGCTCGTTCATGGTGACGGCCTTGGTTCCCACCACGTGGGTTTCGGACATTTCCATGATCCGGTCCACCAGCAAGAAGGGTGAGCGGTGGGGAAGTATTTTTTGAATTTGAACCACATCCATCAACGGTGCGGCGTGCAGGTCGTAGGGGAACGACGGGGTGGTTTTTTCTTCCATGGTGTTTAGCAACAGTTGTGCAAAAGCGGTGTTGGCCACGTGGCCGGGCCGACGGGCGGTTATTTTGGCGTGCAATGGAGCGCCCAAGAGGGCCAAGTCTCCGCACAAATCAAGCAGTTTGTGGCGGGCCGCTTCATCGGGCAAGCGCAAGGGGGTTGCGGCCAGCGGTCCAGGGGAGAGGGGAGGCGAAAGGCGTTCGCCCAAGGGTTCGGTCCATTGGAGGTTGTCCTCTGGGGAGTGGTTGGGGTGAACGTAGACCACACCGGCTCCCGGCGCCAAACCTTGCAGCAGTCCGCTGTTCATCAGCGGCTTGAGTTCGTGCAAAAAGCTAAAGGTACGCGCGCGGCTGGTAGTAGAAAAACCATCTTCCAACGCCGCGCTTTGGGGCCCAATGGATTCTTCCGGATAGTCCAAAACCACCGTGAAATCTGAACGGTTTGCCGGTTCTGCGGTGTACTGGGCGCCCGTATCGGGGTCCGTCCAGTCCAATTTTTGGCGCAATTTTCGGGGGGCGGTAGCCGGGCGGATTCCGTCTGGAAACGCTGTCCGAAGGGCGTCCATCCAAGGAGCGGCACTGCCGTCCAAAATGGGAACCTCCGGGCCATCCAACTCAATCAAGGCATTCCACAAGCCAAATTGGGTGAGTGCGGCGAGCAGGTGTTCCGGAGTAGTAACGCTTGCCCCGTTGGCTTCCAAGCGGGTGCAGCGTGCGGAAGGACAGACGTGTTCCAAACGAGCCGGGATGCGCGGCTGATTGGGCAAGTCCGTGCGAACAAACACCAAGCCGTGGCCGGCTGGGGCGGCCTGCACCCGCACGCAAGCGTGTTGCCCGGTGTGAATCCCAATGCCAGATTGTTCCAGAACAGCACTCATTTGCTGAGGCTTTTGAGGGTGGCCCAGGCGCGCAAAAATTGAGACATGGGCATGGCGGGCGACCCCCACACTACGCTGTTGGGCGCCAAAGATTTGGATACGCCCGATTGCGCCGCTACCTCACATTGGTCCCCAATGGTGATGTGGCCGTTGATGCCTACCTGGCCGCCAATCCGAACGTAGTTGCCAATTTTGGTGCTGCCGGCTACGCCCACTTGGGCCGCAAAAACACAGTGATGTCCTACTTGAACGTTGTGTGCCAAATGGCACAAGTTGTCTATTTTGGTACCTGTACCGATTCGCGTGGCGCCCACCACTCCGCGGTCCACGCAGGTGTTCGTGCCAATTTCAACATCGTCGGCAAGCTCCGCCCACCCGATGTGCGGGATTTTGCCGTACCCGGCTAGGCCTTGGGCCGGCCGGGGGGGCGTGTAGCCAAATCCGTCGGAACCGATGACGGCATTCGCGTGCACTACGCACCGTTGGCCCAAAACCGAATTGGGGTAAATTTTCGCCCCGGAATACAGCACACAATCCGCACCAATCCGAGCACCAGCGCCGACCCAAACTCCGGGATGGAGTTGCGCGGATGCGTCCACTTGAGCGGTAGGATGCACCCAGGCTCCTTCAGGAGTTGTCGTTGTGGAATCCAAGCGCGCAAATGGCGTTTCTGCGTGCAGCACGCGCAAGGCCTGCGCCCAAGCTTCGTAGGGGTGCTCCACGCGCAGCAGAGCTGCTCCGTGTTGGTTGTTGAGCGGGAGGTTTAGCGGGAGGATGATGAGGCCTGCGTAGCTTGCTTCGGCCGCCTTTGTATAGGCCGAACTGGCCAAAAAAGAGAGGTGATGGGGCTCTGCTTCCTCCAAAGTAGCCGCCCCGGTCAACGCGCGTCCGCGCGTCTGTTCCAACGTACCACCCAAGCGCTCAGCCCAATCCTGTTCCGCAATGCCCATCATTCAAAGGTACAAAGACTCAGCGGAGTACTCCTTGGGCCAGCACACAAAATGCCGCGTGATCCTTCGGTTCAATACTTCTGCATTTAGGATCTCTGCCGCTTGGGACAAGCAAACCAGGCTGCCGTCTTTCTGAAGCAGGTGAATTTGGTCCGCGTCGGACTTGTACGGGGTGTTGGAGGAAACTCCTTCCAGCAGGAAGTAGTGCGCGTCTGCACGGGAGCAATTTTGAAGGGCTACCAAAGCATCCAGGGTGCGTTCGCGTTGGGTTTCCGTCAGGGGTTCGTTCAAAAACCGAATACGGAACAAACGTCGATCTACCAAACGTTGGCTCAATTCCGAAAGCACCGGGTCTGCGTGTTGCGTCCATTCTTTAATGGCGCCCAGTAAATCGGCGTCGTCCAAACGGAGAAAGCGGTCCAGCCACCGCGGGTCCGTTTCAAAATCGTGCGCGGACGGTTTGTGCTTAAGAAAGGCGCCCAAGGCACTGGAGGCAAACACGGGGGTGCCGGATTGGGTGAGTTGTACGGCGCGCTCCAGAATGCGCACCAGCATGGTTTCCGCGCTGAGCACGGCTTTGTGCAGGTACACCTGCCAGTACATCATGCTGCGGGCCACCAGGAACTTTTCCACGGAAGAAATGCCTTTGGCGTCGATGACCAGTTCGTCGTTGTGCACGTTGAGCATGGCCAACAGCCGCTCGGAATTGACGGCCCCTTCCGTAACGCCGGTGTAAAAGGCGTCGCGGCGGAGGTAGTCCAGTCGGTCCATATCCAATTGACTGGAAATCAACTGGTGCAAGAAACGCTTGGGGTAGCGATTTTCAAAAATGCTGCGGGCAAGGGTGAGGGCGCCGTCCATTTCAGCGTCCAAACGCTCCATGATTTTGATGGAGAGGGACTCGTGGGAAACCCCGCGCACTAAGGCGTGTTCTAGGGCGTGCGAAAACGGACCGTGGCCCACGTCGTGCAAAAGGATGGCCAAACACACCGCTTCCTCTTCTTCGGAAGAAATGGCATGACCCTTGCTACGGAGTACCTCAACGGCCCGTTGCATGAGGTGCATGGCCCCCAAAGCGTGGTGAAAACGCGTGTGGTAGGCCCCCGGGTACACGAGGTAACTCAGTCCCAGTTGGGTGATTCGCCGCAAGCGTTGGAAAGCGGGGTTTTCGAGCACATCGAATACCCGCGACGAAGGCAGGGAAATAAACCCGTAGATGGGGTCGTTAAAAAGTTTAAACTTGTTGGTTTCTACCGAAGGAGCCTTCATTCTGCAAAGTAAAGAAAAAGCCATGGAGAATGCCCGCATTTTATGGGTGGACGACGAGATCGACGCCCTCAAGCCCCACTGCCTGTTTTTGGAGGCGCGCGGTTTTGCCGTGCAAACCGCCAACAACGCGGCCGACGCCTTGCAATTGGTGTTGGCGGAGCGCTGGGATGCCGTCCTTTTGGACGAGAACATGCCGGGTGGCGGCGGGTTGGAATTGCTGCCCAAAATCAAGCAAGCGCGTCCGTCGCTTCCCGTGGTCATGATCACCAAAAGCGAGGAAGACGGCGTGATGCAGGAAGCTATTGGCGCCCAAATTTCCGATTATTTGTTGAAACCCGTGCACCCGCGTCAGGTGTTGACGTCCCTGACCAAACTGATTTCCGGCGATAAATTGGCTGCGGCCCAAACGGAAACCAATTACCAGCAAGCGTTTCGCGAATTGTCTGTTGAGGTCAACGACGCGCGCAGTTGGGAGGACTGGACGGCCGTTCATAGGGCCTTGTATCGCTGGGAAATGGCTTTGGAGAAAACAGGTAATGAAGCTTTTTCCCAGTTGTTGCAAACCCAGCGAGACGAAGCCAATGCCCTTTTTGCGCGGTTTGTGGAACGCAACTACGCGGACTGGATGGCCGACGAGTCTGCCGCGCCCCTGCAGGCACACCGTTTTTTGAAGCGCGTTTTGTTCCCCGCCCTGAACAGCGGGCAGCGCGTGTTGTTGTTGGTTCTGGACAACCTTCGTTGGGACCAATGGAAGGTGCTGCAGCCCCTCCTGGAGGCGGAAGGCCACGTGCGGGAGGAAGGATTTCACGCCAGTTTGCTACCCACGGCTACACAGTACGCGAGGAACGCGCTTTTTGCCGGCATGACGCCGATGGAGATTTCCAAGCGCTTCCCGCAGTACTGGGTGGAAGACCGCGCTGAGACAGAGACTGGCCGCAATGCGTTTGAGGAGCAATTGCTGGGCGCCCAGCTGCAAACCCACGGCTTGGGCGCGTTGGATTGGGCCTACGCCAAACTGACCCACGCGGGTTCCGAACGCAAGTTTGCGGGTCAGTGGAACAACCTAAAAAAGAAGCAGTTGGTGGCGTTGGTAGCGAACTTCATTGACCTCCTGTCACACGCCAAGGCAGAACAGTCCATTGTGCGGGATTTGGCTTCCGACGACGCAGGCTACCGCGCCCTCACGCGCACTTGGTGGGAGCGCAGCCCGTTGCGGGAAGTGGTGAACGACGCCCTGCTGGGAGGCATGGAGGTGCTCATCACCACGGACCACGGCACCGTATTGGTGAAGGAACCCGTTAAATTGGCCGGAGACCGTGATTTAACCACCAACATGCGGTTCAAGCAGGGCCGCGGAATCCAGGTGAACTCCAAGGAAGTTGTGGCGTTTGATTCGCCGGAAAAAATTGGTTTGCCCTTGCGTGCCTTGGGAGAAAAAGTTGTTTTTGCCCGCCAATCTAACTTTTTTGCGTACCCCAATCAATACAACCACTACGTGCAGCATTTCCGCAACACCTACCAGCACGGCGGGGTCAGTTTGGAGGAAATGGCCGTTCCGTATGCCTGGCTAACCCGCAAGAAATAAACCCAGCGGGGTTGGGGCGACGCACCCCATTTCCCACTGGCGTAGGGGCGCTACACCCCGTTTTGAACCTTCCGCGTACCTTTGCACCGTGAATAAGCGCGTTTTGGGTTTGGAGGATTGGCCCCGTTGGGCTGCGGAACACGGCCCGCGTCTTCGCGGCGTGGTGGTGCTCCAAGGGCCCATGGGTGCCGGTAAAACCACGCTGGTTTCTGCCCTGGGCACGGCGCTAGGGTGGCAAGACACCGTTCAGAGCCCCACTTTTGGCTTAATCCACACCTACCGCAATGCCTTGGGCGCGCCTGTGTACCATTTGGATCTTTACCGACTGCGCAACGAGCAAGAGGGTTGGGGCTTGGGATTGGACGAGTTGTTTGAAACCGGCGCCCTGTGCTTGGTGGAGTGGGCAGAAAAAATCCCTACCTTCTTACCGGAAAACCCAATGCGCATTCTCATTGATTATCATGAAGATACGCACTTGCGGACGGTTGAATTGACTGTTTAACATGGAACTGTACGTCCCCCAAGAAGAGCGTTTGCTGGTGCAAACCCGCCGCCAATCGCTTACGTTTGGCGTGCCGCGTGAATCCGTTTGGAACGAAAATCGGGTGGCCTTGACGCCGGAAGGAGTTGATTTATTGGTCAGCCGCGGTCATCGGGTCAAGGTGGAAACCGGAGCGGGAGACATGGCTCGGTACACGGACGCGGCCTACGCCGAAGCGGGTGCGGAGTTGGTGTACGACACCCCCGAGGTTTTTCGCTGCCCGTGGGTGGTGAAAGTGCAGCCGCCCACTTTAGAAGAATTGGGGCACATGTCTTTGGGGGCCACCTTGGTGAGCGCCCTTCAGCCGTCTTCCTTGCGCAAAGAAATTGTGGAGGCCCTCATGCTGAAGCGCATTACGGCGCTTGCCTACGAACATTTGGAAGATGCCCACCACCAAAAACCGTTTGTGCGGAGCATGGGCGAAATTGCCGGATCCACCGCTATTTTACTGGCAGCAGATTACCTGAGCACCACCTTGAACGGCCGCGGGTACGTGATGGGCGGTGTCACCGGCGTGCCTCCAACCGATGTGGTTATTTTGGGAGCCGGCATGGTGGGAACGGTGGCCGCGCGCGTAGCGCGCGGAATGGGTGCTCACGTTCGGGTTTTTGATACGTCGTTAACGCGTTTGCACCGCCTGCAAAGCCAGGTGGATACGTCGGTTCACACCGTGGTCATGCAGCCGAGGTTGCTGGCCAAGGCCTTGATGGATTGCGACGTAGCCATTGGTGCCTTGCGCGCGGAGAACGGTCGCACGCCGGTGGTGGTTTCGGAGGCCGTCGTGTCCCAAATGAAGACGGGGAGCATTGTGGTGGACGTGAGCATCGATCAAGGCGGCTGTTTTGAGACGTCGGAAATTACCTCCTGGCAAAGCCCTTCCTTTGAGCGTTTTGGCGTTTTACACATTGGCATTCCCAATTTGGCCGCTCGTACCGCACGCACCGCCTCCTTTGCGTTGAACAACCTGACGGCTCCGTTGCTGGATCGATGGTCCGAGGCCGGAGGATGGGAGGGAATTGTAGACCGTTATCCCGGTGTGGCGCGGGGGGTCTACGTTTTTGGCGGAACCCTGACGTCCCGACCGCTGGGCGAACGCTTTGATTTGCCCTATTCGGAAATTGGGTTGTTGCTTTGATCCGTCGCAAAAACGCGCCGCGGTTAATTATCTCTAAATCAAACCGTACAGAACGTGAAGTTTGCCCGTAAAGTAGCTTTTTTTAGTGGAGGAGTGGTCCTGGGGACCGTATTGGTGGTTTGGATGTTTGGGGAACGCACAGACATTCAATGCACGTATTTTCCGAACGATCGAGTGCTGTACGATTTGCGTTTGAAAACATGGGTTTGGCCCAACGGAGCCGTCCCTGCCGACACCGCCTATACCTGGGCCGTGCGCAACCGTTCCACGGTGGATTGGGACGCGAGTACCGTCGCTACCCGCACAGAAACGAAAGAAGATACAGCCAACGTGTACGTGCTGCGCTTGGAGTACCAAGGACGCCCCACGGAAGTGGTGGTGGAAGGACGGAAGCACCGAGCAGTGGTGCTGCGCTGGAAATAAAAAGTTTGTTGCGCAGGAGGTTGATCAGAACGGTCAGAAACCCGTTCGTTCGGCGCGACGTCGGTTCATTTCTGCCTCTAGGTTGCTGAGTTCTCGACCGGTTTGACCGGCCACGCTGGTGTTTTCCTCAGCGCGTCGGAACAGATAGGGAAGAACATCGCGTACCGGGCCGAACGGCAAGTACTTCGCTACCCGATGGCCGTCGTGCGCGGCAACGTAGGAAATGTGATCGCTCATGCCGTAGAGCTGGGCCAGCCACACGGGAGCATCTCCCGGAGCCCAACCGTTTTTGGCCAAGCAATCCACCGCCCATTGCGTGGAGGATTCGTTGTGGGTACCCACCACCAGGGCGTGTTCGGAGGGAGCGCTGGGGGTGCCCAAGGCGTCCACCAACAAGGCCACGGCGCGGTCAAAATCGCGGTCCGTGCTGGCTTTGTCCGGTTGGACGGGGGAGGGGTAGCCCAATTGGGAGGCGCGCTCGCGCTCTTTTTCCAGGTATGCGCCGCGAACGATCTTGACGCCGTATTTGTAATGGCCTTCTTGGGCCGCTTGCAGGTCCGCTTCTAAGGCCTCAATGCGCCCGGTTCGGTAGAGTTGCACGGTGGTGAAGACCACCGGGCGCTCTTGGTTGAACTCCTGCATCAGTTGCCGTGCCGTGCGGTCAATGGCCGGTTGAATCCAGGTCTCCTCCGCATCAATCATGATGCTGCGTCCTTCTTTTTGGGCGCAGGCGGCCAACCGACGGAAGCGGGCCAAAGCGCGTTCCCATTCCGCTTGTTCTTCTGCAGACAATGCTGCGTCGGTTGAAATTTTTTCCAACAGCGCAAAGCGGGACAATCCGGTCATCTTGAAGACGCCCAGCGCCAGTCCGTCGAACTTGGTGTGGGCCGCCAACGTTTGCAACGTGATGTCCAAACCGCGTTGAAAATCTGCTTCGGTTTCCTTGCCTTCGACCGAATAGTCCAGAATACTGGAGATGCGGTAGTCCCAAAGTTTTTGGATGGCGGGGCCGCAATCGGCGATGCTTTCCCCGCCCACAAACTGCGCGAAAACCGTTTTTTTTACCAAACCTTTGATGGGCAACCGCAACCACAAGGCCACTTCTACTGCGGGTTTTCCGAGGCGAACCAGCCACGGATACTGCAGGAGTCCAAACAAAAATTGGCTGCGGCGTAAGTCGGCGTTGGACCGACTGTGGAAGGCGCGGGCGGTGTTGTTAAAATCCATGGTTCTGAGCTGTGCACAAAGATACATTTGAACCATCTTTGTAGGAATGAAAACCCACAGAAATCCATGGGGAGATGCCGTTGTGGGCTGGGGTGCGTTGAGCGCCCTGGGCGCCTGGCTGCGCGCGGAACCCGCACCGCGGCGCGTCTTTTTTTTGGTGGACGAAAACACCCACGAGGCCTGTTTGCAGCTGGTCCATCCGGAAGTTCCCGACGGTTGTGCCGTTGAAGTGCTGGAGGTGCCCGCGGGCGAGAGCAGCAAGGAGCCGGAAATGGCCCTGTCCCTCTGGGAGGCACTGCGCGAACACGGCGCACATCGGGAGGATGTCCTGATTGCCGTTGGCGGCGGAATGGTCACGGACCTGGGGGGCTTTGTGGCCGCAACCTACAAGCGCGGTATGCGCTACGCCGCCGTCCCAACGTCTTTGTTGGCCATGGTGGACGCCAGCGTGGGCGGCAAGTCTGGGGTGAATCTGATGGGATTGAAAAACGCCGTGGGTACGTTTTACCGCGCAGAGGGCGTTTTCGTAGACCCTATTTTTCTGGAAACATTGCCTTCCCGGGAAGTCGCCGCCGGTTGGGCGGAGATGATCAAGCACGCGTATTTGGACGGAGGCGAACATTGGAACACCATCGGTCAATTTGCGGTAGCCGAAGCAGACACCGTGGAACAGTTGATTCAGCTCAGTGTGGCGTTCAAAGCCCGTTTGGTGGAGCAAGACCCCGAGGACCGGACCGGTGTTCGTGCGGCGTTGAATGCGGGGCATACCGTGGGACACGCCTTGGAGGCTTTGGCTTGGACGGATGTTTCAGAGAAACAGCGGAACGACTTGGAGTCCGGTTCGCGGGCTTCTCCTGTTGCGGCTCCCGAACCCTTGCTCCATGGCGAGGCGGTGGCCGCGGGCTTGTGGATGGAGTCTTGGGTTGCGGAAGCACGCGGACTGCAACCGGCGGCCGATGCAAACGCTTTGCGCTCCCTGGTGCGTGCCTATTTTGGACGTGTCCCCGTACCTGCTTTGGATGAGGCATGGGCCGTGATGCTGCAAGACAAAAAGAACCGAACGGATGAAGTTCGCATGGCCCTGCTGCAGGCGGCCGGCAGCTCTGTTGTTTTGGCAGCGGTCACGAAAGCGGAATGCGCAGAGGCATGGGAAGCCTACGCCAAAACATTTGTTTGAGGTGGACGGGTACAGCGAGGATGTTTGGGCTGGGACTTCTGCGGAAGCGACCACGGGTGCATTATCCGACATGGCGACGAGCGCAATTCTGGGCGCGGTTCCGGAACTTAATTTGCCACTTTCCAAGAGCATTTGGAACCGACTGCAGGTGCTTTGCGCCGCTCTGCCCGGCCGGCTAGATCTTTCCCAGTGGCCGGAGGTTGGTGCCTTTGGGGACGACAGCAAGCCAGAATCAAAGGACCCCAATCACGACGTGGATCAACCGGAGGACGTTTTGGCCATGGCGCGTGCGGTGGAGGCGGTTCGTCGGTCTTGCTTGACGGGTAACTGGCAGCAGGTGGATGTAGGCCCCGCGGGCACCGCTTGGCGCTTTGGATTGGCTTTGGCTTTGGCCACGCCGGGCGCAAAGGTGGTCCTGGAGGGACACGCCCGATTGCAAGAACGACCGATTGAACCTTTGGTGAATGCCCTGAGATCCTTAGGCGCGGAGTTGGAGGGCGGCGTTCCGCCGCACCGGTGCACGGGCCGCCGCCTCCGCGGCGGCCCGTGCACCCTGGACGCCTCCGCGTCCAGCCAACACCTCAGCGCCTTGCTCATGATTGCCCCCCTCTTGGAGGAACCCCTCACCGTTCACCTGAGCGCTCCGCTCGTCAGCGCGCCCTACGCCCACATGACTGCCGCGCTGCTGCGTCGGGTGGGGTATTCTGTGGAATTTGACGAAGCCACTTGGCGTGTGCATCCATTGAGTAAATCAATTGGGCTCACGTCCCCCAAGCCCGTCGTTTTTGAGCGGGAGCCGGACTGGTCCGCCGCGGCTGTTCACGGCGCTGTTGCTGCCCTGACCGGAAAGTCGGTTCTGCTGCGGGACCTTCGTTTGGATTCCCTCCAGGGGGACCGCGCCGTAGGGGCGCTGCTGGCCAACTTGGGCGTTCGAATGGGAACGGTCTCCGGAGGCATCCTCGTAGATGTTCCCCTAGGGGCCCAGGCAGTTCCTTCCACATCCTCAAACATTCGGGGAAAGGTACACGGCAACGCCCCGTTGGATTGGGATTTTGCGGAAATTCCCGACACCGCGCAGCCCTTGCTGGCCGCAGCCATGGCGTTGGGGAGGTCCGGCAAAG
>ENA-OUVC01002192-OUVC01002192.1-marine-metagenome-genome-assembly--contig:-NODE-2192-length-11151-cov-2.793841_pt1 | contig 11151 bp, 10 predicted proteins | sample MGYA00248622_ERZ508571 | MGnify/ENA primary metagenome ERZ508571 (study PRJEB26236, sample SAMN06267175) | marine metagenome | isolation source: Columbia River Estuary | place: USA:Columbia River... | reverse complement strand
AGAAAAAAACGAGTCCTTACCCTTTTAAAGCCACATATATATTTTGATGATCAAAAGTCACACCTTGATTCCGAAGCGGCCAATATACCTATGGTACATATACCTTTTGGCATAGCAAATAAGTAGAAGGACTTTATAAATAAACAGTTGGTCAGTTGATCATATTGCTTTAATAAACTAGCCAATAAATACTGAACGGAACTCATTGATGGACCATGACTTTGCTACTTTATAAGCTTTCTTGGAAGCATCCCCAGTGTTCTCTAACGAAATGGCAATAGAACACCAATTCAATCGCCGGGTTAGTCGATCAGGTTTGAGCTCTCGTTACGAAGTTTTTGTGGATCGTGAAAATATAGCCAGAGACTTATTTCCAAACTTTGGCGCTCACTGTTACAACCAAGGTATTTGCAGTCTGATTACTAGCGGCAACTGGCTGAGACAGCAATTTTCAAACCGGCAATATCTTCGAGTTAAAGATCGTCACAGCCTTGTCAACCGGGTGGTCCATGTCATCAATGATGACGACCAAACCTTGGAACACAAAGATCACCAGCAGTTGAACGCCAAGGCCCGTCAGCCCGGGTGCCGCCAGCATCACCAACACAAAGTACAGGTTGGCAATGCGGCGCAACCAGGCGTAGAAGGCGGGGTGGTAGCAGACTTGTGTTTTGGTTAAAAACATCGACATGCGTTGCACCAGTACCGCGTGGAAAGGTACATCCATGCTGGGGCGGGTTTTAACGACCTCGCGGATGTCGCTCAGCAGGGTGTTGGTCATGGCCTTCATGTCGGCGTATGACAACTTCTCAACCAAATACAACTCAAGCGCCGCGCGCCATTCGTCAAACGCGGGTGGCTTGCATTTGGGTGCGGTATCGGCGAAGACCATTTTGAAGTCCACCTCGATGTTGTGTAACGCATCCAGCGCGGTGCGGTGCAACTCGGTGATTTCGATTTGTTTGCGCTTCACGATGCCGAAGGTAATGGCCAGTGCGATACCAAACACAGAGCCCACCGCCGTGACGGCGATCATCAACACGGGGCGATCAAAGAAGTTGTAGAGGTCCCATGGGGTGACGCGGCTGACCTCAACAAACAAAACCCGCAAGCCCAAATGTGCCGCCATGGTGCCAAACACCAAGCTGAATACCGATGCACCAAACACGTCGCTGATGATGTTGCTCACGCGTAAAAGCTTGACGACCCGCAGCAGCCGGAACAAACGCAACAGCACCAGTGTCTCGACGTGGGCGCTGGGTATGACGCCCATGAACACCAAAATCACGATGGCGGAGGGCAGGATGGCCAGCGCGTCGCAGACCAAGAAGATCATGCCCCGCCAATCGCTCAAGCGCGTCACCGTGAGCCGCAAGATGAAGTCGACTGTGAAGATCACAAAGATCACACACTCAACCAAAAACATTTGCACGCTGTCTGTGGGGAACAGCGCGGGGTATTCATCCACCAAGAACAAGAAGAAGATCGACGCCACAATCGTGATGGCGATGAGCACCATGTAGCGCTGCCCCAGCGGGGTGGTCGGTTGGGCGAGTTCACGCTCCAGATCACGGAGGTGCTGCCACCGAGCGCCAAGTGATGGTTTGCCGGCGGGGTTACGTGTGGACATGAGTGGTCAGCGTTTTGGGCACGCCCTCACCATAAAAGGCAAGGCGCCCACTCACAAGACAACGTTCGTATTACTTTTTGGCAATCGCTTGGACGCAGCGGAACCCAATGTAGACCACGGCGGTATCCATTGGTTTAGTGGCGACGTCGTCTTCAACTTGGCGTTCAGGCCCGTACCACCACGAGGCACCGCGTGTAATGGGCGAGGTGGTGGCGCCCGAGTCCACCCACTCCCAGAGGTTGCCGCCCATGTCCCACAGCCCATTCACGCCGGGTGTGGTTGACATGACAGGCGCGTGCCCGCGACCCCGGGTGAGTGCGTTGGCTGGGACGCTGCGGGCAACGGGGGTGCCGCTGTTTAAAAAGTTGCTGCCGGTTGCTTGGTCGCCGTTGGGGTAGCGGTAGCGTTTGCCGTTAACGAAGGGCGCGGTGGGTTGGGGCCGTTGCTCTTGATAAGCGGCATTGACCCACTCTGCATCGGTGGGCAAGCGCTTACCCGCGTGTTGGCAAATGGCGCGGGCTTCGTTGAAGGTGAGGTGTGCGGCAGGCTCGTTGGCTGCAGCGGGTTGGCCGTAGGGCGCACGCCAGGTCCAGCCCGGCTTCTGCGTCCATCCGGCTTCGTAAACCATGCCGCCGCCTGCGCGCTCAGCTTGGCTAACAAACCCCGTGGCGGTTGCATACGCTTGGACTTGGCCAACCGTGACCTCGTGTGCATCCCACAGCAAGTTGCCAATACGCTGTTGCGGCGCTTGCGCGGCATGGCCCGATGCCATGCAGGCCGTTAAGAGCGCCGCGCACAACGGCTGACGGGTGGAATGCCATGTGATCATTTCAGCGCATTATGGGCTGCCGCTGCAATGCTTGCCGCATCGACTTGGAAAAAGGCCCGAAGCGCTGCGCGGGTATCGCTGCGCCCAAAGCCGTCGGTGCCCAGCGTGCGGAAAGTGCGGTTGGCGGGCACGTAGGCGCGCACGGTTTCGGGCACGGCCCGCACGTAATCACTGGCCGCGATGATGGGGCCTTGGCTGTCAAGCAGTTGTTGGGTGAGGTAGGGGATGCTGTTACCCGTGGTGTCGTTGGCCATGCCATCACGCGCCAACTCGCTCCAGCTGGTGACGCTGAAGATGTCAACGGCAATGCCGTCGGCTTGTAACAGTTCGGCGGCTTTGATGACTTCGGTCAGGATGGCGCCCGAGCCCATGAGTGTGACGGCCCCGGTTTTTTTCTTAGGCTTCGTGGGCTGCTTCGTGGGCACCAGTTGCCCCCATTTGTAGCAACCGCGAATCACGCCTTCCGTTGTTGCCGTGGGCTGGTTGGGTTGCGCGTAGTTCTCATTCATCATCGTGACGTAATAAAAAACATCGCGCTGAAGTTCGAGCATTTCGCGCATGCCGTGGTCAATGATGATGGCCAGCTCACCTGCAAACGCGGGGTCGTAGGCTTTGCAGTTCGGAATGGTGGCAGCGATCAAATGACTGGTGCCGTCTTGGTGTTGCAAGCCTTCGCCGCCAAGGGTGGTGCGCCCTGAGGTGGCACCCAGCAAAAAGCCGCGTGCGCGTTGGTCTGCAGCGGCCCATATTTGGTCACCCACACGCTGGAAGCCAAACATGGAGTAATAAATGTAGAAGGGCAGCATGGCGATCCCATGCACGCTGTAGCTGGTTGCAGCGGCGGTCCAGCTGGCTAAGGCACCCGCTTCGGAGATGCCTTCTTCCAAAATTTGACCATCGGTGGCCTCGCGGTAAGACAACACGGAGCCGATGTCTTCTGGCGCGTAGCGTTGGCCCACGCTGGAATAAATGCCCACCTGCTTGAACAGGTTGGCCATGCCGAATGTGCGCGCTTCATCAGCGACGATGGGCACGATGCGGGGGCCCAGTTGGGTGTCTTTGAGGAGGTTGCCCAGCATGCGCACAAAGGCCATGGTGGTGCTCATCTCTTTGCCTGCGGCATCGAGCGCGAAGTTGGCGTAGGCCTTGACATCGGGCACGGCGACCGCTGCGGCGGCGGTGTAGCGTTTGGGCAAGTAGCCACCCAATGCCTCGCGGCGGGCTTGCAGGTATTGCAGTTCAGGGCTGTCTGCCTCGGGCTTGTAGAAAGACAGGTTGATGGCTTGCTCGTCGGTGAGCGGCAGGTTGAAGCGGTTGCGGTATTCGATGAGATCGGTCTCATCCAATTTCTTTTGGCTGTGGGTGGTCATCTTGCCTTGGCCCGCTGTGCCCAAGCCATAGCCTTTTTTGGTCTGCGCCAAAATCACGGTGGGTTGACCAGTGTGTGCCGCTGCAGCGGCGTAAGCCGCATAAATCTTCACGAGGTCATGGCCGCCGCGTTTCAGCCGATCAATTTGCTCATCGGTCATGCCCTGCGCCAAGCGTTGCAGCTCAGGGTTTTGTCCAAAGAAGTTTTCTCGGTTGAATCGGCCGTCTTTGGCAGCGAAGGTTTGCATTTGCCCATCCACGGTGTTGGCAAATGCGCGCATCAATGCGCCGGTTGTGTCGCGTGCGAACAGGCCATCCCAGTCACTGCCCCACACCAACTTGATGACGTTCCAGCCGGCGCCTGCAAAGAGTTTCTCCAACTCATCAATGATGCGGCCGTTGCCGCGCACGGGGCCATCGAGGCGTTGCAAGTTGCAGTTCACCACCCACACCAAGTTGTCTAAACGTTCACGCGCAGCGAGGGTGAGGGCGCTCATGCTTTCGGGCTCATCCATTTCGCCATCACCAAACACACCCCAAACCTTGCGGCCCTCGCAGTTCAGCAGTTGTCGGTGCGAGAGGTAACGCATGAACCGCGCGTGGTAGATCGAGCTGATGGGCCCGATACCCATTGACCCGGTTGGGAACTGCCAAAAATCAGGCATTAAATAAGGGTGGGGGTAGCTGCATAACCCGCGCACCAAGCCGCTTGCCGCTGCAACCTCGGGTGCATCAGGCCCTGCGGCGCGTGCCGCTGGCGCGGTGAGCTCTTGCCGGTAATGCATCAAGTCGTCAGCACTTAGGCGCCCTTCAAGGAATGCGCGGGCATACACGCCCGGTGCGCTGTGCGGCTGGAAAAATACCAAGTCACCCAAATCACCAGCGGTTGTTTCCGCCGCGCGACGGGCTTTGAAAAAGTGGTTGTAGCCCACCTCGAACAGGTCGGCGACGCTGGCATAACTGGCGATGTGACCACCCAGTTCGCCGTAGGCTTGGTTCGCACGGACGACCATGGCCAGCGCGTTCCAACGCATCAGCGAGGCGAGATGTTCCTCGATGGCCAGGTCCCCCGGGAAGGGCGGTTGCTGGTCAACGTGGATGCTGTTCACGTAGGGGGTGTTGAGGTCGGGGGCCCACGCGACTTGCGCTTGCCGTGCCACTTGGGTCAACTCGTTGAGTATTTCTCGCGCGCCCTCTGGGCCCTGGCTTTCGAGCAAGGCCAGAAATGCTTCGCGCCACTCTTCGGCTTCGGTGGGGTCGGTGTGATCGGTGTGGTCAGTCATGGCGCCAGTTTAGGAGTGTGGCGTTGAAATGTGCTTTCGAAAATTGTTCATATGTGGTTAATATTTAAAATAAAATGCTGCCTATTTAATCTTTTTAAAATTTTATGTCTCTAGATACTATAGATATCAGAATATTGTCTGAGCTTCAGCAGGATGGTGGACTCAGCAATGTTGAGTTGGCCCGACGGGTCAACCTGTCGCCGTCACCGTGTTTGATGCGGGTGCGAGCCCTCGAAAAACAAGGGGTCATACGCCAGTACGTCGCTTTGGCAGACCCGCAAGCCTTGGGGCTGGGTTTGAACGTATTTATCTCCATCAGTTTGAAGGAGCAGTCGAAGGCGGCATTGGCGGATTTTGAGAGCCGCATCGCAGAACACGACGAGGTGATGGAGTGCTACCTCATGACCGGGGACAGCGATTACCTGATCCGCGTTGCCGTTGCCAACATGGCGGCACTTGAGCGATTTATTTTGGATCAGCTCACGCCGATACCAGGTGTTGAGAAGATTCGCTCCAGCTTTGCGCTTAAACAGGTGCGATACAAAACGGCGTTACCCATGCCGAGGAATTGAGAAGCACAGACAAAAAAACCGCCCGAAGGCGGTTTTTTTATAGCGGGTACCGGCGGGGCCGATACCGTGCCTTGCGAATTACTGCTTGGCTGGCTCAGCAGCAGGTGCTGGTGCAGCTGCAGGTGCTTCTGTGGCAGGTGCTGGTGCAGCTGCGGGTGCTTCTGTAGCAGGTGCTGGTGCAGCTGCGGCAGGTGCTTCAACAGGAGCAGCGGCTTCCTCTTTTTTGCCACAAGCGGTCAAAGCGAAAGCAGCCAACAGAGCGGCCAAGAGAACTGATTTTTTCATGATGAAACTCACAAAGATAAAAGATTGAACAAACAAAGCTGTCCAAAAAAAAGCCCGCCAAAACAGCGAACTTCTTAATGCTAGGCGGCCTGAAAACAGACTTCATCTCTGTTCTCGAACACACCGGAGCGGATCATATATCTGGCCGTGAACCTATGGATAACCCTATGAAAACATTTTTATACGAACGTGTTTTTAGTTGCTAAAAAGCAACTAAAAAATCAAACGTCATAGGGATAAATGAATCCTATAGATTCAAAAAGATATCAAGCCGAGATCAATCTGCTGCAATCGAATCTATGCCGCCTTTAGCGGTGTCTCGTAGGGTGGGATGCCGTAACGGGCACGCAGCTCAATGCACTTGGGATTCAACGAGCCGTCAGCCATATAAACGGCAAATTCTCGACATGGGGTGGGGCGGTTGGCGTAGATGGCGCACTTGTTGTTTGGCTGCAAGGCGATGCACCGGCCGTTGCCGTTTTCGTTACCGTTTTCAGTGCCTTGCATGCACACCAAAAATGGTGTGACTGTGCGCGTCATTTCGGCGGGTACGAAACCGAGGGGAAACGAGTCCAATTCACCTTGGTAAAAAGAGACTCGAAAATGTTTACAACACACGCCGCAGTTGGAGCAGGGGCTCACCTCTGGCATGTCGTAGAAGACGCGATCATCTTCAGTCTTGATGACGAGTTGCAAGTCGGCCATGGTTGCCTCGAAAGAAAACGGACCATTCACCCACGGATCGGGGCTCGCGGATTATGCGACCAAACAATTGGGGTTGAAGCGCGCGCGTTTTAAAATATTTATTGGCAACCAATTTAAAAAGTCAAAAAGCCTATGCTAGAATTCAAGGCTCAGCGGCTGTAGCTCAGTTGGATAGAGTACTTGGCTACGAACCAAGGGGTCGTGGGTTCGAATCCTGCCAGCCGCACCAACTTTTATAAGTTCAATAAAAGGGTTGCAAACATTGTTTGCAACCCTTTTTGCGTTGTGTTGAACGCTTTGTGCGAACCTGATTTGCCAACCATTGACGGGTGTGCCATTGACTGAAAATTTATCTTTTGCGATTGATGATCCGGATGACGAGGACGACGCCTCTGCATCGACCGATGCGGCGCAGCCTTTCAAGAACTACATCACCAAAGCGGGTGAAGCCCGCCTTCGCGCCGAGCTGCTGCAACTCTTGGACGTTGAGCGCCCGATCGTGGTTGAGGCCGTTCATTGGGCCGCTAAAAATGGCGACCGATCAGAAAATGGTGATTACATCTACGGCAAAAAACGCCTTCGTGAAATTGATCGGCGACTGCGGTTTTTAACCAAGCGTTTGGCGATTGCCACGGTTGTCGATACGACGGCGAATGCTGGCATCGATCAGGTGTTCTTCGGTGCAACAGTGACTTACACCGTGGTGGCTGGAGACGATGCAGGCGCCACCATCACTGTGCAGATTGTGGGCGTTGACGAGGTGCAGCACGAGCTGGGGCAGATCAGTTGGATATCGCCAATCGCCAAAGCAATACTCAAAGCGCACGTGGGAGATGAGGTTCGTGTGCAAACACCATCGGGCCCTCAATTACTGTGCATCGATGATGTGCAATACCTCGCCTCAGATCCCGTTGCGTAGCAACAGGTAGAGCGCCGTTCCCAAACCAATGCTGAGCAGTGCCTTGCGCTGCCACCACTGCATGGCGATGACGACGCCAAGCGCGAGGATCTCAGGCCACAAGCGCCCATCCCAGCTGCCTGAAATATCCAGCACGCTGTGAAGGGTCAGCAGCACCATGATGCTGAGCGGCAAGAAGCGCCCGAGGCGCGTCACCTGTGGGTGCTTTTGTAGCCACCGGCCTGTCAAAAATGGCGTCGCCCGGATGCCGAAGGTCACCACCCCCATGGCCAAGATCACCAGTGCGATGTAGGCCTCATCGCTCATGACTGATCCAATCGAGCATGATGGCTGCCCCAACGCTAAGGGCTATCGACAGCAAGAGCGCCTGTTGTGGCGCAACGAGCCAAGCAACCGGGTAAGCGGCGAGCGCCACCCAGAGGGGCTTTGGGCTGCTTCGCGCTCGCCACTGTTCCACAACCAAGACGGCGAACAGCGCGACCAGTGCGAAGTCCAAACCCGCAAGTTGGGTTTGTGCTTGGCTACCCAGAAGCGCGCCAATGGCTGTGCCGCTGACCCACCACAGTTGGTTGATGAGGGTGAGCCACACGCGCTGTGCCGTCGACGTTTCTGGCGGTAGGGTGGTGAGCACTGAGTAGGTCTCATCGGTCAGACCAAAAACCATGTAAGCCCTCGCAATCGGATGCTGGGGTAAGGCATGCAGAAGCGAGAGTCCGTAAAAGACATGGCGCAAATTGACCACCAGCGTTGCCAGTGCAATCGATCCGACCGACAGTCCCGCAGACAACATGGGGATCATCATGAACTGCGAGGCGCCGGCGTAAACCCAAATGCTGCTGGCGATTGCGAGCCACCACGGCCCGCCCGCCTGCACAAATAAAAAGCCGAAGACGGCGCCAAGGGGGACGTAGCCGACGGCTACCGGTACCGATAAAAGCAGTGGGGATGGCCCCGCCGTTGTGAGCGATACCGACACGTCAGCCGCGAACCTTGTGTCGATGGGCGCGTAAGACCGATGGCGTCCGCTTCACGGCGCGCAGCACATCCGCTAAGTGCCTGCGATTGCGAACAGCAACCGTGAAGCGCAATTCCACTTGGTTTTGGTCGTTGCCCATGTCAACGTGGGTGATGTCGGCTTCCGCGCTGGTCAGCGCAGCGGCAACGCGCGCCAAAACGCCTTTACCGTTATCAACACTGACAAGCAGCTTTGATTCAAATGGGCGTGTGGGTTCGTCGGACCATTCGACGGGTAAGAATCGCTCGCTGTCGCGTTGCAGCAGGCGGCGCCCTGTGGGACATTCCACCGTGTGCACCGCAAGCCCGTCACCCCGTCCCAAGTAACCCACGATTCGGTCGCCTGGAATCGGTTGGCAGCATTGCGCGTACAAGACAGATGCGCCTTCCGTGCCGTCCAATGTGAGGACACCTTGCCCAATCGTCTCATCGGTTTGGCCCGCAAAGCGGGCGGATGTGATGAGCATCATGTCGGGACGCAAGCCTTCTTCGGCCAGCAGGGTCGTTAACTTTTTGGCAATGATGCTGGCGATGCGTTTGCCCAAGCCCAAATCACTGTAGAGCTCGTTGATCGTTTTGTTACCCGCAAAGCGCAGTAGTTTTGCCCAAACGTCCTCGTGTTTGATTTCATCTGGCAGCTGCCCGATGCCCTCTGCACGAAGCGATTGTCTGAGCATTTTGACGCCCAGTTCGCGTGACTGGTCATCTTCCAATTGCTTGAGGTAGTTGCGAATTTTTGATCGCGCACGTCCCGTTTGAACGAAGGTCAGCCATGCCGGATTGGGCCCGGACATGCTGGCGGTTTCGATGCCAACAACATCCCCGTTTTGCAACTCAGACCGCAGCGGTGCGGGCTCGCCGTTGATGGTCGCCGATACGGCGTGCTGCCCCACGTCGGTGTGGATGGCGTAGGCGAAGTCGACAGCGGTGGCACCCCTTGGCATCGACAAAATTTTGCCCTTGGGCGTGAAAACGTACACCGAGTCGGGGAACAGGTCGATCTTGATGTGATCCCAAAACTCGGCGGCATCCCGCGTCTCTTGCTGAATGTCGAGCATGGATTGAACCCATTGGGCACTGAGGCGCTCGCCCTCGGTCCCTTCAGGGTTGTCGGCTTTATAGAGCCAATGCGCGGCAACGCCTGACTCGGCCACGAGGTTCATCTCGATGGTCCGCAGCTGAATCTCGATGTTGATGCCAGCAGGCCCCACCAGTGTGGTGTGCAGGGACTGATACCCATTCACCTTGGGGATGGCGATGTAATCTTTGAAGCGGCCAGGGACGGGCTTGTAAATTTGATGCAACAAACCCAACGCGGTATAGCAATCGATCAAGCTGGGTAACAGCACCCGAAAGCCATACAAATCGCTCACCTGAGAGAAGCTCAAGTGCTTCTCATGCATCTTGTTGTAGATTGAATAAAGCGTTTTTTCGCGCCCTTGTACGTCGGCATAGATGTTGTGGTTAGCCAATGCCGTTAAGACGTCAGTCTTCACCCGGTCAATCAAATCATTGCGACGCCGACGCGCGCGGTCAACAGCCTTGGTCAGGGTTCGGTAGCGCCAAGGGTTGAGGAACTGAAACGACAGGTCTTGTAATTCGCGGTAGGTTCGGTCGAGGCCGAGCCGGTGTGCGATGGGTGCGTAGATGTCCGAGGTTTCTTCGGAAATGCGGCGCCATTTGCTGCGCGGCATGTCCCCCATCGTGCGCATGTTGTGGGTTCGGTCAGCGAGTTTGATGAGAATCACGCGCACATCGCGAGCCATCGCGAGCAACATCTTGCGGAACGACTCGGCTTGGTTTTCTTCACGGTTATCGAATTCAAGCTTTTCGAGTTTGGTGAGCCCGTCAACCAGATCAGCCACGCCCATACCAAAGCGTTCGGCCATTTCGATTTTGGTGATGCCGCAATCTTCCAGCACGTCGTGCATCAGTGCAGCCATGATCGCCTGCGCGTCCAGCTTCCAGTCCGCGCATAAACCCGCCACCGCAATGGGGTGGGTGATGTAGGGCGCACCGCTTTTACGCGTTTGTCCGAGGTGTGCCTCGTCGGCAAAGCGATAGGCTTTGCGAACGTCGTCGATGTCGCTGTCGTTCAGGTAATCGATCTTTTTAAGCAGCGCGGCAAAGCTGGCTGCAGCGGCGGTTTGAACGGCCGTGCCCGACCCGCCCGGATGCGGGGCGGTAAGCTCTTCAGAAATCGCTTTTTTTGTGCGGGCCATAGCTGATACTTTAGCGCGTTGCTGGGCGCTCTTTGCCCTGTGGGGATTTTTGGGCAAAAAAAAGCACCCCGAAGGGTGCTGCTTTGCCGATGTGGCGGATCAGGTAGGTACCTTGCGCAACATCTCGAGACCGACTTCGCCAGCGGCAATTTCGCGCAGGGCGGTGACGCCGGGCTTGTTTTTGGTCTCAACGCGGGCCGTGTGACCTTGGCTCAACATGCGTGCGCGGTAAGTGGCTGCCAAAACGAGTTGGAAGCGATTGGGGATCTTTTCCAGGCAATCTTCGACGGTGATACGGGCCATGATTGGACTCCAGTGTGTTCA
>ENA-OUVC01002190-OUVC01002190.1-marine-metagenome-genome-assembly--contig:-NODE-2190-length-11157-cov-3.228791_pt1 | contig 11157 bp, 10 predicted proteins | sample MGYA00248622_ERZ508571 | MGnify/ENA primary metagenome ERZ508571 (study PRJEB26236, sample SAMN06267175) | marine metagenome | isolation source: Columbia River Estuary | place: USA:Columbia River... | reverse complement strand
ATACAGGCAAGCCGTGGCTTACCGTTGATCTCCATTGAACATGAACCACACTTACCAGCTTTACAATTCCATCTAACAGCCAAGTCACCCATTTGAGTAGCTTGTACGCGGTGGATTACATCCAGGACTACCTCACCCTCATTAGCCTCAACTGAGACATCCTCTAACTTGCCGCTATTTACATCACCGCGCCAGATACGTAAATTAATTTTCTTACTCATAATTTAACACCGCCTCTTGCTGTCTCCTCTTTACTCATATATTTTTCAAGCTCATGAATATCAAAGAGCTCAAATAACTCATTAGGCATTGGCGGGAGCCCTTGTTGTTTAACAACTACCTCTTTGCCATTAAATGATGAGATGTTATTTATCTGCCGCCACTTAGTATCCATCACAGGAAAATCATCTCGTGTGTGGCCGCCGCGAGACTCCTCTCGAACAATGGCAGATTTTGCAGTGCTCTCAGCAACTAACAACATATTATCTAGATCAAATGAGAGGTGAAAGCCTGGGTTAAATAGGCGATCTCCACTTACTGTGACATTTTCAATTCGCTTTCTAATATCTGCAATCTTATTTATTGCATCGGCTAACTCAGTTTTTGTGCGGATAATGCCAACTAGGTTATGGGTAATCTCTTGTAGCTCTTGGTGAAGGGTGTATGGATTCTCACCCCCGACTCTCTTAAATGGCGCAGCTACCTTTTCTGCAGCATGCTTAATTGTTACTTCAGAAATCTTTACCGCCTCTACCTGCTTAACATAATTTGCAGCGCCCATTCCGGCACGACGTCCAAAAACTAATAAATCAGATAATGAGTTGCCACCTAATCTATTTGAACCATGCATGCCACCTGCAACCTCACCTGCTGCAAATAAACCAGGAACACCAATAGCGGCTGCGGTATCTGGATCAACCTCAACCCCACCCATTACATAGTGACAGGTTGGTCCAACCTCCATAGCTTCTTTGGTTATATCAACACCTGCTAATTCATAAAATTGATGCCACATAGATGGCAGACGTTTTTTAATTACCTCAGCCGTTAAACGTTTTGAAACATCAAGAAATACGCCACCATGTTCTGAGCCACGTCCGGCCTTTACCTCAGAGTTAATTGCCCGGGCTACCTCATCTCTTGGTAGTAACTCAGGAGGCCTGCGATTATTATCTTGATCTAAATACCAACGATCTGCCTCTGCCTCATTATCGGCATACTTATCTTTAAAAACATCTGGAATATATTTAAACATAAAGCGCTCACCCTTATTGTTGGTAAGAACTCCACCCTCACCACGTACTGATTCTGTTACTAAAATTCCGCGAACTGATGGTGGCCAAACCATTCCAGTTGGGTGAAATTGTAAAAACTCCATATCAACTAAGTTGCCGCCTGCTTTTAAGGCGAGCGCGTGTCCATCCCCTGTGCCCTCCCAAGAGTTAGAGGTAATTTTAAATGTCTTACCAACCCCACCCGTTGCCAAAATAACAGCTGGTGCTTCAAATAAAACCTCTACGCCATTTTCTCGCCGGTATCCATAAACACCTGCCACCTTGCCACTCTCTTTTAAAACCTCAGTAACTGTGACCTCAGCAAATACCTTAATAAAACTCTCTGCATCCCCATGATCCTTAGCATCTTGTTGCTGCAAGGCAACAATGCGTTGTTGCATCGTTCTAATTAACTCAAGGCCGGTGCGATCGCCAACATGGGCAAGACGTGGATACTCATGTCCACCAAAGTTGCGCTGTGAGATTTTTCCTTCACCTGTTCTATCAAAGAGTGCTCCCCATACCTCAAGCTCCCAAACTCGATCAGGTGCCTCTTTAGCATGCAACTCTGCCATTCGATAATGATTTAAAAACTTTCCGCCCCGCATCGTGTCTCTAAAGTGAACCTGCCAATTATCATTTTCATTAACATTTCCCATAGAGGCTGCCACACCACCCTCTGCCATAACGGTGTGTGCTTTACCAAATAATGATTTACAAATAATCGCTACTCGAAGCCCTGCTACCCGTGCTTCAACCGCTGCGCGAAGGCCAGCCCCACCTGCGCCAATTACCACAATGTCGTAGTTGTGTCGCTCCATCTGAATTTTTTCACTCATTATTTAATAACCCTTAGAAGAAGTAGAAATTGGTAATGGCCCCACTTGCGACCAGGCGGATATAAAGGTCAGTAAATGCAACACCAAAGAGTGAGACCCAGGCAAAATTTGGATGGTAGTGATTAAGTCTTGAAACAACTGTCCAAGCTTTATATCTAAGCGGGTGCTTTGAAAAATTCTTTAGCCGTCCCCCAATTGTGTGGCGGCAGGTGTGGCAGGAGGCGGAGTAGAGCCAAAGGAAGGAAGCATTTAGTAATAGCACTAATGTGCCAACACTCATATGTCCCCACTGACCATCTGCATTTTTAAATGCAATTATCGCGTCATAGGTCAAAATTACATTTAAAACTAAGCCAGCGTAGAAAAACCAACGATGGCCATTTTGCAATATCAGTGGCGCTCTAGTCTCACCTGTGTACTTCTTATGTGGCTCTGCCACCGCACACGCTGGTGGTGACATCCAAAAAGCACGGTAGTAAGACTTGCGGTAGTAGTAACAGGTCATTCGAAAACCTAGTGGGAAAATTAAAATAAATAGCGCAGGTGATATCAACAAGCCGAATATGGTGATTGAACCAATTGGTGTGCCAAAGTGAGTAGAGCCCTCAACACAGGCAGTTGATAAACATGGTGAGTAAAAAGGTGAGATTAATGGTTCGGCAAAGTAATACTTCTTTTCAAAGGCTCTAAAGGTTGCATAAATAACAAATGAGATTAAAACTCCAAAGGTTAAAGCTGGTTGCAGCCACCAACGATCGGTGCGAAGTGTGCGTTCTGCGATCTCCGGGCGTTCTTTTGTAAATACTCCAGTTACAACTTTGCGAGAATCGATTAACGCCATTGGGTAAGTTTGCTCTTACTAGGCCACATACCGCCACTTAAAAGCGGGCTTAGTTGGTATGAAATCAGGCACAAACAAATCTGGCGGAGGGCGTGGGATTTGAACCCACGAAGGTTTCCCTTGCCGGTTTTCAAGACCGGTGCACTCGGCCACTATGCGAGCCCTCCATGGGCAAACTTACCTGCAATAGCGGTGGTGCCAAAATTAACCGTTAATTATTCGGGCAGTTCTAACAATCGCTCGATCACCTTTGCCACACCATCTTCTTGGTGTGCATCTGTTTGAAACTTTGCATGCTGCATTAAATCTGGATGCCCATCTGCCATTGCCCAAGATCTACCTGCCCAGGAGAGCATTGAGAAATCATTTGGATTATCACCAAATGTCACACAATCATCGGCGGTTAAACCATGGCGAGATGCCATCTTGGCAAGTGTTGCACCTTTACTAACACCATCAGCTGAGATCTCAAGTAGTGAATCAGTTGAATTGGAGTGAGTAACTGTTGCGATTCCAACTAAGGCTTTACTTGCCAGAGCTAACATCTGATCAGATGTGAACTCACCATGTGCACACCTTGCTAACATTTTAAGGGCTGGCTTACTAATTAACTCCTCGATCTTTTCAACTCCCACATTATCTGCTCCAATATCCCACCTAGGCACATATTTTTTCTCCCGGTAAAACTGTTGATCTACCTCAACTGCAAAGGTGACATGGGGAATTAACTCACGTAATCTCTTAACTGTCTCTAATTGAGCAGCTGCTGAAAATAGCCACTCCTCTAATATTTTTTCACTTTTAAAGTCATATAACATCGCGCCATTGCCACAAACTCCTAAGCCAAAATTAAAATTTTCAGCAATCTCCTTCATCCACCTAATTGGCCGCCCAGTAACAAAGTAGATATGAACCCCTGCTGCGTTAGCGGCAGCAAATGCAATCTTGGTTCGCTCAGAGATAAAGCCGTAATGAGCAACAATTGTGCCATCAAGGTCAGTGCCAATTAATTTTGGTCTCTTACCAGTTACAGTTTTTAAAACACTCACGCTGGAACCAAGGTATCCATCCCAAGAAATGGAATTAACGCCTTTGGCACCTTAACGCTGCCATCTTTTTGTTGATGATTTTCTAAGATTGCAACAATTGTGCGCGGAACTGCAACTAATGTGCCATTTAATGTGGCAACAGGTTTTGTTCCCTTCTCATCTTTATATCTAATATTTAATCTACGGGCTTGAAACTGGGTGCAGTTTGAGGTGCTTGTAACCTCGCGGTATGCATCCTGTGTTGGAATCCAAGCTTCAATATCAAATTTTCTAACCGCACTTGCTCCCAAATCTCCACTTGCAACATCAATAACACGGTATGCAATCTCAAGTGAGTTGAAGAATTCTTTTTCCCAATTCAATAATTTCTTATGTTCAGCCTGGGCATCCTCTGGTTTACAAAATGTAAACATCTCAACCTTTTCAAATTGGTGCACTCGAATAATTCCGCGGGTATCTTTACCGTAACTGCCCGCCTCTCTTCTAAAACATGGTGAGTAGCCGGCGTATCTAATTGGCAGGTTATCTAAAATCTCATCCATGTGAAACGCAGCAAGTGGCACCTCTGAGGTGCCAACTAAGTAAAGCTCATCCTCTTTTAAGTGGTAAACATTCTCAGCAGCCTGTCCTAGAAATCCAGTTCCCTCCATCGCAGCTGGCTTTACCAATACTGGTGGAATCATTGGGATAAAACCTGCTTTTACTGCAGATGCAATTGCGTAATTAACTAGGGCAAGCTCAAGGAGTGCACCAACACCAGTTAAGTAATAGGAGCGAGCGCCGGCAACCTTGGCACCACGCTCAGTATCAATTGCCTTAATAATCTTTCCAAGCTCAACATGATCCTTTGGTTCAAAACCTTCAGCCTTAAAGTCACGCGGTTTTCCAACAGTTTCAATAACTTTAAAATCTGCTTCCCCTCCCACAGGTGCTGCTGGGTCAATTAAATTTGCAATCAGCAATGCAATCTTATTTGCTCCATCCTCTGCAACCGCCCGCTTACTATCTGCTTCTTTTACCGCAGTTGCTAATTGTTTGGCATTTTCAAGGAGTGCGTTTTTTTCATCCCCTTTAGCGCTACCTACCGCTTTAGATAAAGTATTTTGCTCAGCTCTTAAGGATTCAAACTCAACAATTGCAGCACGTCGAATATCATCGGCAGCAAGTAACTTGTCTACAACACCAACATCCTCACCACGCACCTTTTGAGATGCGCGAAATAGATCTGGGTTTTCCCGAAGTGCTTTTAAATCAATCATATGAAAGTAGCCTACCGATTACTTCGCTTGCGGATAGGAACCTAGAAAACGAATATCCTCACAAATTACCTTAAGCCCTGCCAATGCTGCGCTAACCGCTGGCTCATCAATATGACCTTGGATATCAATAATAAAGTGGTAATGGCCAAGCTCTAATCCAGTAGGCCGGCTTTGAATAAAGGTTAGGTTCACCTGATGTTTAGCAAACTCATTTAAAACCTCCAAGAGCGCACCAGCATGATCGATTGCAATAAAGACAGCTAGTGAGGTTCGATCATTACCAGTTGGTGCGCCAACCTTTCCTGGCTTTTCTACCACCACAAATCTAGTAACTGCAGCGGTGTTATCACCGATATTTTCTGCAACCACCTTTAACTTATAATTTTTAGCAGCAATTGGGGCAGCAATAGCACCGTCATACTCTCCCTTACTTAAACCCTTCGCTGCTGCTGCAGTTGAGGTAGTTTCAATAACCTGAGCATTTGGAAAGTTTTTGGCAATATAACTGCGGCATTGTGACTCAGCATGCGGGTGGGTAGCAATAATTTTTATCGCACTCTTCTCAGTTGTCTCAAGTGTCATAAGAGAAAAAGTAACTGGCAGGGTGGTCTCAGCTGTAATAACTAGTGGATCACCAATTGCCAACTCATCTAATGTCCTAGCCACTACACCTTCAACTGAGTTTTCAATTGGCACTAATGCTTTATTGCACTCACCACTTCGGACTGCATTAAGAGCTGCGGTGACATTTGCATATGCAATTAATTGATCTTCACCTTTTGCAATCTTTAATAGGGCAGCTTCGGTAAAGGTTCCGGCAGGTCCTAGGTAGGCATACTTAATTGACATGGGTTAAGAGTAGCCGAGTAGGTTTCGGGCAAGGGCTGGGTTATCGCTCATAACCGCGCTTACTCCCAACTTTTCACATAACTGTAAATCTGCTTTGCTATTTACCGTCCAGACAAATACCTTCTTACCCTTTTTGATCTGACTTGCCACAAACTCTGGATTTTCTCTAATTAATTTAATACTTGGGCCAATTATTGGAGCAGGATTTATTTTTGAAAGTATTTTACTTTGGACAAGGTAAGCACTCTGATATCCACTTCTTAAGTTTCGCAATGTTGCAAGGTATGAAAAAGAAATTAGTGAAACGGTAATTTTGCTTTTGGTAATTTCAGCAGATTTTTTGGCAAGTAATTTATGGGTAAGTTTTTCTACTAGCCCACCACTTGGTACTGGGTGCTTAAACTCAATTACTAGATCTTTTTTATTTGTAATTGCAAGATCTAATAACTCATCTAATCGATATGGATTTACTCGCTCCTTTAATTCAGTATAAGTACTCTTTGCAATCTCCAGATTTATCTTAGAAAGACGTTGGGTATCGCGGTCGTGGTAGCAAATAATCTGTTGATCTTTTGTAAGCCGCACATCACACTCAAAACCATCAGCGCCCTGATCAATTGCGCCCTGATAGGCAGCTTTTGACCCTTCCACAAAATCACTGCTTGCGCCACGATGGGCATAGATCAGCATCTACTTTTAAGATCCTTTCTTATCTAATTCAATTATGTGGTGAGATTGGCTCTATGAACTGGCAGTTTAACTCCTTTGCGCAAACCGATCTTGGTTTAGTGCGTGATGGCAATGAGGATTCTGCTATCTCTGCACCCAATTTAATTGCAGTGGCAGATGGAATGGGTGGTCATGCCGGAGGTGAGGTGGCCTCTGCAATTGCGATTAATGCTTTGGCAAGGTTGCTACCAATACTTTCTGATAATAATGTGGATTTAGAATCAAAGACAGATCTATTTTTAAATATAACCCATGAGATTGATAATCAAATCGATCAAATATCAAAAGAAAAACCTGAACTATCTGGAATGGGCACTACCTTAACTGCGCTATGTATTTTAGATAAGAGTGTTGAATTACTTCATATTGGTGACTCTCGCTGTTATCGCTATCGCGAGAATAAATTAGAGCAGCTAAGCAATGATCACACTGTGATGCAGGAGTTGTTAGATCAGGGCAGGTTAACTAAGGAGGAGGTATTTGATCATCCGCAGCGCTCTTTATTAACCCAAGCATTAATGGGAGATAGCGGCATTGATCCAGTATTAGTTAGTTATGAGATTAAGAGTGGTGATCAATTTTTAATATGTAGTGATGGCTTAACAAATCTTTTATCAGATTATGAGATAGGTAAAATTATTGAAGGTAGTGAAGGTAAAGATCTAGTAGCTGCTTTGATTGCTGAGGTTAAAGTAAAGGGGGCGCCAGATAACATCACAATTATTTGGGCGCAAACTGTTGAGGGTGAAAAAAATATTACTGTTAAAAAATTAGGGGCGGCAAATGAATAGCCCAGTTAACTCACTTGCATCTGGTCGTTACACCGTAGGTGAGATGATCGGCACCGGCGGTATGGCAGATGTTTATATTGGTTTAGATACAAGATTAGATCGCCAGGTAGCAATTAAAGTTTTGCGCAGAGATCTAGCAAGAAATCCAGAGTTTGTTGCAAGATTTCGCAAGGAGGCATTAGCCGCTGGTGGTTTAAACCACCCCGGCATTGTTGCGGTTTATGACTCTGGGGAGGAGAACAACTCACCATTTATTGTGATGGAGTTAGTAGATGGTGAAACACTTCGGCAAAAAATGTTAGCTGAGCAAATACCTCTTGCTAGATCACTGGAAATTATTAAGGGAATCTTGGAAGCACTTGATTACTCTCATAAAAAAGGAATTGTGCACCGGGATATAAAGCCTGGAAATATTATGATTACCGAATCTGGCGCTATTAAGGTGATGGATTTTGGTATTGCCCGTGCCACCGATGATATTGGCGCCACCATGACAAATACCTGGAATGTAATTGGCACAGCTCAATACTTATCACCAGAGCAAGCAACTGGTGAGTTAGCAGATGGCAGAAGTGATCTCTACTCTCTTGGTTGCCTGATGTATGAGTTATTAACTGGGCAACCACCATTTACAGGTGACACGCCAGTTTCAATCGCCTACCAACATGTTTCCTCTCCTTTAACTCCTGCCTCGCAAATAAAAGCTGGCCTTGATACAAATCTTGACCGAATGTTGGCGGTAGTACTAGCAAAAAACCCAGGTAGTAGATATCAAAATGCTGGGGCGATGCTGGCAGATCTTGAACATGTAATTAATGGCGAAGCGGTTACTACAAAGATTAAAAAGGTTATTCCGCGCAGTAAGTTAATACTTACATTTGGCACAATCATTGCTGGGGTACTACTTATTGCTTTTGGTTACCTCTCTTTATCGCCAACTCCAGCATCACTAAAGGTGCCAAATGTGGTTGGCTTAACTGAGGTTGAGGCGAGGGCATTACTTAAGAACTTTAATATAAATATTGAGCACGCACCTGATGGCAAAATTCCAATTGACCGAGTTGCATCTCAATTACCACTTGCTACAAGTGATGCCTCAAGTGGTAGCTCAGTAACTTTAACTATCTCAGATGGGCCTGGAAATACCTCTGTTCCAGTTGGAATTATTGGATTATCACTAGAGGAGGCGCGGTATAAATTAACTGCTGCAGGCTTATTAATATCACAAACTATTGCAACTGATTCAGATCAAGCACCTGGAGTAGTTTTAAGTATTAACCCAGCTGCGGGTACAACTATCACCGCTGGTAGTGGTGTAACACTTGAGATTGCAAGTGGAAGTGTTCAGGTTCCTTCTTTAGTTGGATTAAATGAGATTGGAGCTAAAACTGTTTTAACTCAAGCAGGTTTTTTGATTAGAGAGATAACCGCATCTGATCCAAGTAAGCCAATTGGTGAAATCCTTGCCCAAGCACCTGAGGGAGGGGCGACTAAAACTATTGGTAGCGTGGTAACAATTACAATTAATAAAAATTAAGCTTTAATTACAACTGGTGATAAACCTTCAGATCTAGCGCGAGCGCCCTTATCACCACAAATCTGGAGCCAATTGCCAATCATCTGATAACCATGTTCGGTAAGAACAGACTCTGGATGAAACTGCACCCCACATATTGGCAAGCTCTTATGTTGCACCGCCATAATAACTCCAGAATCTGTTTGCCCAGTTATCTCTAACTCACTTGGTAATGTTTCTTTTTCAATTGCAAGTGAGTGGTAGCGGGTGGCGGTAAACGGGGATGGAATATCGGTAAGTACTGATTTATTTTTGTGTGTCACGCTTGAGGTCTTGCCATGTAATAACTCAGGTGCTCTAGAAACAGTTGCGCCATATGCAACTGCGATTGCTTGATGTCCTAGGCATACTCCTAAAAGTGGAATCTTTTTATCTGCGCAATATTTAACTAACTCAACACTTATCCCTGCCGCCTCTGGTGTGCCAGGACCTGGTGAGATTAAAACCCCATCATATTTATCAGCCTCACTTACCTTGATTGCATCATTGCGAACTACTGTGCACTCTGCCCCAAGTTGCTGTAGATATTGGACAAGGTTAAAGACAAAGGAGTCGTAATTATCAACTACTAGGATTTTGCGTACTGGGGTGCTCATAGGCCAATTGTGTAGTAATCTGCTGCCATGCCGAAGTCAAAAGTGCGCGAGAAGGTTCGCAAAGCCAAGAAAAGCACCCCAGAGGTTGAGCAGTTTGCCGCTGAGGATGCAAAGCTTGAGAGCCCAAAGTGGCTTGCCCCAGTTATGGTGGCTAACTTCCTAATTGGCCTAATTTGGATCGTAATCTTCTACATCAGCTCCACCTCATACCCAATCCCAGGTATTGGTGCTTGGAATATGTTGGTTGGCTTTGGCTTTATTGGGATTGGCTTCTCACTCGCCACCCGCTGGTACTAATTACACACCTGTAATTCTCCACACCGTGGATAAGTGTTGTGGATAACTCTTACCCCTACCCTTACGCCATGCTCGCAATTATCGCCTACCTTTTAACTGCTGCCGCAGTTGGCATATTCTCTTTTAGAGCTTTTCAATTATTTAAAAAAATATCAGCAGGCCAAGGTGATCCATCCCGTTTTAATAATAAAGGCAAACGCTTAAAAAATATGTTGGTTGAGGTTTTATCTCATACCAAGATGCTTAACTTCACCGCCACCGGTATTGCCCACTGGTTTGTGATGATTGGCTTTGGCGCACTCCTTGGCACATTAATTACCGCCTACGGACAATTACTAAATCCAGAGTGGTCGTTGCCATTAATTGGTCACTTTGTTGGTTATGAGTTCTTTGCTGAATTAATTGCTGCACTTACTGGAGTTGGCATTGTTACCTTAATTGGAATTAGGCAGGGCACAAGATTGGTTAGGCCAGGTAGAGCATCTAGGTTTTATGGCTCAGGTAGTAAAAAGGCTTACTATGTTGAGGCCACCATCCTGGCAATTGTATTTTGTGTTATTGCACTGCGTGGGTTAGAGGGTGCGCTATTAAATGTTTCATCTTGGAGTTGGCATTATGCAATCTCATACCCTGCGGTTTTATTCTTTAGTAATTACTCAGTTAATCAGATTGAGAACTTAATCCAAATAATTGCCTTTACCAAAATTGTTGTTTCGATGGTTTGGTTTATTGTGGTTGGAGTTAATCTAACTATGGGAATCGCTTGGCATAGATTTTTAGCATTTTTTAATATTTACTTTAAGCGAAATCCAAATAAGGAGAATGCCTTAGGGCCGCTGCCAGCGATGATCTCTCATGGAAAAGAGATTAATTTTGAAGATCCTAAAGAGGATGATGTTTTTGGTATTGGCACAGCTGCTGATATATCTTGGAAGGGCTTACTTGATATGTCTACCTGCACTGAGTGCGGCAGGTGCCAATCTCAATGCCCAGCCTGGCATACTGAAAAACCGCTATCGCCCAAGCTATTAATTATGGCGATGCGCGATCACGCAAT
>ENA-OUVC01002178-OUVC01002178.1-marine-metagenome-genome-assembly--contig:-NODE-2178-length-11183-cov-2.329552_pt1 | contig 11183 bp, 9 predicted proteins | sample MGYA00248622_ERZ508571 | MGnify/ENA primary metagenome ERZ508571 (study PRJEB26236, sample SAMN06267175) | marine metagenome | isolation source: Columbia River Estuary | place: USA:Columbia River Estuary... | reverse complement strand
CAGTTGGTTTTATTGACGACAACCCCGAGACGCACAGGCTTTCCATTTCGGGCGTGCCCGTTTTGGGTGGCCGACACAACATGGCTGAAGCACGCAAAAAGACTGGTGCAACCACGCTGCTGATTGCAATCCCCTCGGCTGATTCGGCACTGATTACCAACATCAGCCAACTTGCCCAGTCGTCGGGTATGGAAGTGAAAGTGGTGCCACCGGTGCAAAGCCTGCACGAACGCCCGCTTACGACAAGCGATATTCGCGACCTCACCGATGAGGACTTGCTGGGTCGTCGACACATCAACATCGACTTGCAACAAATTTCTGATTACGTAGTGAACCGCCGCGTGTTGGTGACGGGTGCTGGTGGCAGCATCGGTAGCGAATTGTGTCGTCAGCTAGCGCGTTTTAACCCTTCCGAACTGATCATGCTCGACCGCGATGAGAGCGCATTGCACGAAGTGCAGTTGTCGATTCATGGCCGAGCATTGCTAGACACGCCGCAAACCGTGCTTGCCGACTTGCGCGATGCCGACACCATTCACCGCATCTTTGCAACGCGCAAACCTGAAGTGGTGTTTCATGCGGCCGCACTTAAACACTTGCCGCTGCTGGAGAGTTACCCGCTTGAGGCATACCAAACCAACATTCGCGGCACACTGACGTTGCTTGAGGCTGCCGAGAAAAATGACGTGGCTGTGTTTGTGAATATCTCGACCGACAAGGCCGCAAACCCCATCAGCGTGCTCGGTTACTCGAAGCGCATTGCGGAACGCCTTACTGCAGGGTTTGGTGGCAATGGCAGCAAGGGCAAATACATCTCCGTGCGCTTCGGCAACGTGTTGGGCTCGCGCGGCAGCGTGTTGATGTCGTTCCGCGATCAGATCGACAAAGGCGGCCCAGTCACCGTTACGCACAAGGGCGTTACCCGTTACTTCATGACCATTTCGGAAGCCGTGCAGTTGGTTATTCAGGCCGGCGCAATTGGCGACAACGGCGAGGTGCTGGTTCTGGACATGGGCAAGCCTGTGTCTATTTATGAAGTTGCCGCACAACTTGTAAAGAACTCGGGCAAGGCCGTGGAGATTGAGATTGTGGGCCTACGTTCTGGCGAAAAAGTGCACGAGGAACTTTTCGGAGATGGCGAAGTAGATACCCGCCCCCGACACCCGCTGATCTCTCATGTTGCCGTACAACCACTGGGAAGTGAATTGGTGCTTTCTACGCCGTCGGATGCACGGGCGATGATGATCGACGTTATTGCAAAGCCCTAGGGCTTTTTTCGCGTAACGAGCCGGCAATTGCTGCAACGAGCAGTAGCCACAAGAAGTGGTTGCCAATCAAGAAGCTCTCTTGCGTTGCCGCGGCCAACACAAAAAACATGATGGCGGGTGCCCACTGGCCCGCAGGTGTTGTCACTGCATGATCAACGTGTCGAGACCCACCCCACACAATGGCAACGATGAGTAGTGCCGCACCAATAAAGCCGCCGCCCAGCAATACGTCCATGTAGCCGCTGTGCGACCACTGCATGTTGTTGAGTGTCCACCATAAATCGCGCGTAAAAAATTTGGGTGTGCGCCATGCAGATAGCCAGCCCCAACCAAAAATTGGACGCTCCAAGAATCCAGTCCAACTGAAACGCCACAATGCGGTTCGGCCGTTGAAGTCGACTGTTTCGCCAAAAATGCCAAGGATGGTGTTTTGAAATTGCACACCGGCCCATGTGAGCACTGCAGCGCCGGTGACGAACGCTGGGTATACGGCGCGGTGTAGGGCGCCTGGTTGCAGGCGTTGTGTTCGGTGTAAGTAACGAATGAGTGTCCAAAACACCCACACCACAACGAATGAAATGCCGGCGCCGATAGAGGTGTTGGAACTGGTGCGATAGAGCATGACGGCGGCAAACAATGCCACATCGAACAGAACGAACAGCGCTATTTTCGACCAACGCTGATCGCGGCGCAAGAACACGAGCCACATCAATGCGGCGGCCACGAGCAAACTAACCATGGCAACGGGGGCAAGTGAATTGCGGTTGAAGTAGATGCCAACCCAATTGCCGTCGATGCTTACTGCCCTGTCCCAATTGTTGGCAACCGCATACCTAGACAACAACAAACCTGGTTGCATGGCAACAAGCACCAACACCAATTGTTCGAACAGAGAAAAGCTGCGGGCGAAATACAAACCGGCGGCGCACGTGAGGCACAACGACATTGCTTCAATGATGGTGTGTTGACCAAGCGTTGCCCACGCGGTGCTGAGCACCATCCAGCCGCAGAACGCTGCAAGCACACCGATTGGCCCAACCATCGAGGTGCGTGGAAGGCGGCGATAACCTAATAGGAACAACGCTGGCAGTTGCAGGGCGGCAAATGTTGCAACATGCACCTGATTCATGGATGAACCGACGACATTGACCGAGCTGGCAAACCACAAGGTGAAGACCGGGCCCTGCGTGAGTGCAAACAGCAGCACTACTACATAGCCATATTCGCACCAACGAACCAGTGTGCGCACACGTTCGGCCGTGATCTGCATTGGGTTAAATCTACACGCGCTCAAAGATGGTGGAGAGTCTCTGTAAGTATGCTGAAAGAGATGTCTGAAGGCGCCGACGACCGCGACGAACTGATCAAGCAACTGCTTGCCGAGTCGTTTGGGCTGCGCACCAAAGCCGAGCAACTGAGCCAATACGTAGAAACAAAAGTTGCCGAGCTGGTGAAGACCAAGCGCCAACTGCAGGCCGTGCTCGATGACGCCACACGAAAACAACTTGAAGAAGAGCTTGCACTTTTGCGCTCGGGCATTGAAGAAGCCACGAAGCAACGCAACGAAATGCAGGGCCGGCTCGACTCGCTGCTGGCCGAACACGAACAGCTTGGTGTGGCTCACACCCAAATGACCGACCAGCGCGACAGGCTGCGAACCCGAATGGCCGAAGTTGAGGCATCCAGCGAATATCGGCTTGCCCAACGGTTGGTGCGCTGGTTTCCGTTTATTGCCAAGGGCAACTAGCGAGCATGCAGCAATATCCAGTCATTATTAATGTGCGCGACAGGTTGTCGCCGCTTGTTGATTTAGTGAACTGGCTGGAACGCATTGGGCAAAACAATATTTGGCTGTGCGATAACGCCAGCACGTACCCGCCACTTGTGCAATACCTTGACGCATCGCCGCATCATGTGGTGCGCAACGGCACCAACCTTGGGCACCGTGCGCCGTGGCTGAGTGGGCTCGTCACCGAACTTGGGTTAGACCAACACTTCATCGTTACCGACCCTGATGTGGTGCCAAGCGAAGAATGCCCCGACGATGTTCTTGAGGTGTTTCGCAACACGCTTGATGAAAACCCAGAGTTTGACAAAGTTGGGTTTAGCCTGCGCCTAGACGACTTGCCCGCAACGTATGCACATCGCAACGATGTCACGCTGTGGGAGTCGCAGTTTTGGCGCAACATTCATAAGAGCGGCATGTATGTTGCCGAAATAGACACCACATTTGCCATGTACCGACCAGGCGAGCATCATCAGAACAATCGATGCTTGCGCTCGGCCCCGCCGTACACCGCGCGCCATATGCCGTGGTATCAGAATTCGGCAGAACCAACGGAGGAACAGTCGTATTACGTGCAACATGCTGATGCGCTGATCATCAACTGGGATCATGCGGTGCTCCCCGCTTCACTTCGTGCGCACCTGCAGTTGTTGCGCAAACAGCACTCGGCGCCAGTAAATCAGTAAACTTGCATACAGATGTCTGAGTACGCAATCACCGTTGATTCGGTCTCCAAAAACTTTCGTTTGTACCACGAACGAAACCGTTACATCAAGGCTGCAATTTTGCGCGGCAGGCGCGCACGGTACGAAGAGTTCTGGGCGCTCGACGATGTCTCGTTCAATGTGGACCACGGCGCCACCGTTGGCATCATTGGCTCCAACGGGTCGGGTAAAAGCACCATGCTGAAGTGCCTCACCGGCATTTATCGGCCCGACAAGGGCAAAGTTGCGATCAATGGCAATGTTGCCGCACTGCTGGAATTGGGTGCTGGCTTCCACCCCGAATTATCGGGCCGCGAAAACATTTATCTCAATGCCGCAATTTTGGGCATGTCGAAAAAAGACGTCGACCGCCAGTTCGACAGCATTGTTGAATTTGCTGGGTTAGAGCGGTTTATTGACACCGCAGTAAAGAACTATTCGTCGGGCATGACCGTGCGCCTTGGTTTCTCGATTGCCGCCCACGTAGAACCAGAGATCTTGCTGATTGACGAAGTACTCTCCGTTGGCGACCAACAGTTTCAACGCAAGAGCAGCGAAAAGATTGAAGAGTTTCGCCGCGAAGGCCGAACGATTGTTGTTGTTAGCCACAGCCTTGGCGCGTTGCAAACATTGTGCAAAGAGATCGTGTGGCTGGAAAAGGGCAAGCTGCGAATGAAGGGCCCAGCAGCAGAAGTGATTGCTGCATACACGGGTGGAAGCTACACGCAACACGCCGCCAAAGACGCCGACTTCCGCGAGCGCTGGGGCACCGAAGAGGCACGCATTAACAGTGTGGAGTTGCTGGATGCGCAGGGTGCGCCAACAACTCGCGTAGACACCAATGCCGCCGTACAAATTCGGGCAAATATCACCGCACAAACAGCACTTCGCTCGCCTGTTATCAAGGTGTACATCAGCAAGCTTGACGGAGTGGTGATGTGGTCGACAACGTCGCACCGCGCCGAAGGAAAAGTTGGCAACATGCAAGAGGCAGTAACTGCCACTATCGACATCGCTCGCTTGCCACTGCTAGAAGGAACGTATTACATCTCGGTTGCGTGCACGGATGCCACGGGCACAACCGAATACGACCACTGTCAAAATTGGGTTCGTTTCGAAGTGCACCAGACCGACTTGTTTGAAGAAGGCCTGGTAGCAGTGCCTTCCACCTGGCACATCAGCCGCCAGGCCAAATAGTTTTTAAAGCTCTTCGGCCAGGCGTCGTGATTGCTTGACGAAGATCGTCCAGCCCAACACAAACACCACAACAGAAGCCACCAACAAATATCCAATGTGGCCCCAATGCGGCGCTTTACCGGAATACAACAAATCTCTGAACGCCTGAACAAACACGGCCATGGGGTTCCAGTGCAAGATGAACTCCAGTGCTTGGGGCACTTTGCCCTCAATCTTGTCTGGCGTATAAATAATTGGTGTTGCAAAAAACATCACCTGAATGATGATTGTCCAGAGATATCGCAAGTCGCGGAAGTACACCGCCAACGTGGACAGCGCCAAAGCGAAACCTGCCGCATACACCGCAAGCAGCAGCATTAATAGAAATGCGACGGGGATCCATGGCGCGATGGGGCTGCCAACAATGAGCAGTGCAACGCACAAGAGCGACATTTCAATGCAGAACTGGACGAAGGAAAAAATGACTTGTGCAAAGACGAGTGTTTCCCAAGCGAAGTACACCTTCTTGACCAAACCGGAGTTTCCAAGCAATGAGCCAAGCCCAAGGTTGGTAACCAGCGCGAAAAAGCCCCACGGCAAGATGCCGCTGAGTAGGTATAGGGCATAAATCTCGATACCGGATGGGTCGCCAATGGGGGCAGTTGCGCCAAAGACCACGCCGAACACGAACCAATAAATGACCATGTTTGAAAGCGGGTTGAGCATCGACCACGCCCAGCCCAAAAGTGAGCGGCGGTACTTCGACCGCAACTCGCGCAGGGTGAGATTCCAGAGCAAGTTTTGTGATCGACGAAGTTGAGAAAGTTGTTGCACGACTGGGGAAAACCTTACCAACATCAGTTGTGGGCGAGGGGGGACTTGAACCCCCACGTCCTTACGAACACTGGCACCTGAAGCCAGCGCGTCTGCCATTTCGCCACTCGCCCGAGTAACAACTTGACGCTAGCAATCAGGTGTGTTGACACCAACCACGCATGCCACATTGCTGTTGTAACCTTTACGCCATGACTGCTGGTGGTGCAAACCCGGTCGACTCATTCGACGATTTGCGTGACGCCTCGCGCGAACGATTGCTTGCCGAGATTGGCACGCTGAAGCATCAATATGACGTCAGCGGTGTTGTTCAAATTTCTGCCGCCTTTCATGCGGCCCAAGCCCGAATCGCCGAACTTGAAATGTCGCTCCTGCACTCACGTGACTTTGCCCGAGGTGCTGCAGCAGAAGCTGGCGAGTTGCGTGCAAACCTTGCCGATGCCGAACGTAAGGCGCATCAGGCACGTCAGCAACTGAAACGAACTCTTGAAACACGCACATGGAAGATTGGCAACATGATGTTGCTTCCCGTGCGCATAGCGCGCCGTATCGTTCGGTTGTTCTAACTCGCTCCATGCCCAAATTCAGCATCATCACGCCCGTTTACAACACGCCGCTGAGTGCGCTTCGCTCGTGTATTGCATCGGTGAAAGCACAGACTTTTCAGGATTGGGAGTGGTGCATGGTCGATGATGCCTCACCAAACTCGAAGGTGCACGCAGTGTTGCGCAAAGCGGCGGCATCCGACCCACGCATCCGAGTTGCGTTTCGCAGTGCCAACGGTGGCATTGTGGCCGCGTCGCAGGACGCACTCGACATGGCAACGGGCGAATTTATCGCGCTGCTCGACCACGACGACGAGTTGCACCCCCAGGCGTTGGCCAAGGTTGCACAACGGCTGGCCGAAGACGAGCTTGTGGACTATGTGTATACCGACGAAGACAAGATTGACAACGACGGTAATCACTACGACGTATTTAAGAAGCCCGCATTCGACCCCGTTCGGTTGGCGGCCCAAAATTATTGCTGCCACTTCTCGGTTTTCCGCTCGTCATTATTGGACGACATTGGCGGGTTTAGAAAAGGTTTTGACGGCTCGCAAGATTTCGACTTAATTCTTCGCGCAACCGAACGAGCCCGACGGATTGCCCACATTGGCCAGGTGTTGTATCACTGGCGTGCAATACCTGGTTCGGCCGCAAGTGTTCATGACGCCAAGCCCTACGCGTTTGACAGTGCGGTGAAGGCGAGCAAAGAACACATGGCGCGCACCAATCAACAGGCAGATGTATGGATGTCGGACGAGGGTTTTATTCAGATACGCCCCACAGTGAATGAAAAGCCCCGAGTGAGCATCGTGATCCCAACGCGCGGCGACGCCAAACGGATTTGGGGGGTGCACACCTGCCTGGTTGAACATGCGGTCAACAGCATTCTTCGGCAAACCACTTATGCCAATTACGAAATTGTGGTGGTTCATGATTACAAAGACGGCGCCCCCATTTACAACATCGATCTTGGCACCGACCCGCGGGTGAAAGTGGTGCCGTATCAGGCCCCGTTCAATTTTTCCGACAAGTGCAACGTTGGGGTCAAGGCCTCATCGGGTGATGTCATCGTGTTGTTAAACGACGATGTGCAATTGGTCAGCCCCGACTGGTTGGAAACCTTTGTTGCCATGTTGCAATACGAGGGTGTTGGCATGGTTGGCCCAATGCTGTTGCTAGAAGACGGCCGCATTCAAAGTGCCGGGCACACCAACATTCCTACCCCGCATAACCTGGGTTCGGGTCTGTCATCCAAATCCGTTGGTTCGTTTGGCATGTTTGCTCTCACTCGACGTGTAAGTGGCGTGACCGCTGCATGCGCCGCAATTTCGCGCGATGTATATGAGGAGCTTGGCGGATTCTCGATTGATTTCCCGGCGTGTTTTAACGACCTTGATTTTTGCTACAAACTCACCGAGTCTGGCCGACACATTGTGTGGACTCCGCTCGCTCGGCTGTATCACTTCGAGTCGCTTACGCGAGACCCAACGGTGCAACCGCACGAGATGCTGATGCTGGAGAGGCGATGGAAGCGCATGTTTGGTAAAGAGGACTACACGCGCCAATCCGCGTAGAATACATACGTGTTTTCTCGCACGCGCCTTGGCGGCATTAGGCCCATCACCATTGGCAGGCGCGTCGTTGAGGAGATGGATGCCCTCTCGGCCGATGGCCAATCACCCTTGGCGCATGCCTACACCGTGCATGTAAACCCAACCGATTATGAACTCTTGGCACCCGCCATGAAACCGCTGTTAAGCGAGCTGCGCCAAGCCATCACGAACCACGCAACATACGAGCAATACCAACTTGGATCAGATGCAGTTGCTGCAATTGTGAGCGATGAGACCATTGCTCGCGGCAAGTGCAACGTTGTTGCAACAAGCCCAGAACCAACGCAGCATCATGCACCCGTTGCGGTTGCAGGCAATACGTATTTCCTGGTTTTGCCAGACGGCACCCGCCAGCAATTGACGGAAGACGACATGACCATTGGTCGCTCCAGCACCTGCACCGTGGTTATTGCCGACACCAACGTCAGTCGCGTGCACGCGCAGCTTCGCCTTGTTGATGGCACATGGACAATCGAAGACCGCGGCTCTACCAACGGCACCCGCGTGAACAAAGAAACACTCACCTCACCAATGTCGTTACTTGGCGGTGAAGAGATTGCGTTTGGTGCGCTGATCGTACGTTTTGAAAAGGTGTAGCCGTTAGCAACATGCTGACCATTCGCCACGGCGTGGCCACCGATACGGGAAATGTTCGCGCACAAAACGAAGATGCATTTTTTGCGAGCAACACATTGTTCGCTGTTGCCGACGGAATGGGCGGCCACAATGCCGGAGAAGTAGCTAGTGCTTTAACCACTCAGTTGTTGGGCGCGTTGCCGCAGGGCGCGGTCTCGACGCCCGAGGCATTCGTTGAAGTAGTGCAGCAGATCAATCAATCCATTTTCCAGGCTGCAACAGCAACCACCGAACAGCGTGGAATGGGCACCACCCTCACGGCGCTTGCCGTGGTTGCCAACGACGACGGTGCCGAGCCGCCACATATGGTGCTTGCAAACGTTGGCGACTCGCGCGCGTATTTGCTTCGTGACGGCCAGTTGCGGCAATTAAGCGTCGATCACTCTTACGTTCAAGAGTTGGTGACGGAGGGCCTGCTTACTGCAGACGAAGCCCGCACCCACCCACGACGCAATATCGTTACCCGCGCGTTGGGCATTGATATTGCCGTTTCGGTCGACTCGTCGATCATCCCCATCATTGCCGGAGACCGCTTCATGCTGTGCAGCGATGGCCTGGTGGACGAGGTGCCACCAAGCGAAATTGAGTCGTTGTGTTTACTGCAAGCCAGCCCTGTGGATGCGGCCAATGCGCTAGTTGCCGCGGCGAAGAAGCACGGTGGCAGAGACAACATCACCGTCATTGTGATTGATGCGCTTTCGCCAACTGCAGTAACAAGTCAAACAGCAAACAACGATGCGTCGATGTCGGCTGCTCGGCCAACTCGTTCGCGCAGCGCAATATTGGTTGGCGCTGTTGTGCTGGTGGTGTTGGCACTCTTCACGATATTTATTGTTGGTGCACGCAACGCGCGCAGCGGTTACTTCCTGGATTTCGACGGAACGTCAAGCTCGGCAGAAGTGACGGTCTATCAGGGTTCTGCAAATGGGTTCTTGTGGTTTGGCCCAACCGTTGCATTTGTTTCTGACGTTTCTCGAGGCGATGTTCTGTCGGCTCTCGAGCGCGAGATTGACCGAAAGCCCCAGTTTGATTCGCTCAAGGACGCAAAGAGTTACCTTGTGCAACTAGCGGAAGTTGCGGGCAGCAATGGCTGACGAAAACATGCCTCTTGTCAATGAGCGCTACCGCGTGGAGCGCAGCGTTGGCCGCGGAGGCATGGCCGAAGTGTTTTTGGCGCGCGACATTTTGCTTGATCGCCCTGTTGCACTCAAGGTGCTGTTTCCTGAGTTTGCAAACGATGCCACGTTTGTCGAGCGGTTTCGACGCGAGGCGCAATCGGCCGCCAACCTTTCGCACCCAAACATCGTTGCGGTGTATGACTGGGGCAAAGTAAACAACACCTATTTCATTGCAATGGAGTTTGTACAGGGCCGAACGCTTGCCAGCCTGTTGAACGACAAGGGCAAACTGACGGTCAATCAGGCGTGCGACGTTGCTGTTGAGGTGGCCGCAGCACTTGCGGTAGCGCACGACAACGGTGTGGTGCACCGCGACATTAAACCGGGCAACATTTTGATTGGGCTCAATGGCCAAGTGAAGGTTGCCGACTTCGGCATTGCCCGTGCCCTGGGTTCGGCCATTGAAGACGGCCTGACCGAGACGGGCTCTGTCATGGGCACCGCAACATATCTTTCGCCCGAGCAAGCAAAGGGCAGCCAGCCCGACCCGCGAAGCGACCTGTATTCGCTCGGTGTCGTGATGTACGAAATGGTTGCTGGCCGCGCGCCATTCATTGGCGACTCGGCCGTTGCAATTGCCTATCAGCAAGTGCATGCAACACCCGAGCCGTTGCGCGGCAACATCGACAACGTGCCGCTTGGTTACGAGGCTGTGGTTGCAAAATGCATGGCAAAGATGCCCGACCGGCGATACGACAATGCACACGTGTTGCGCGACGATATTCGCCGCGTGCTCGACGGCGAGGATGTGCTCGCTCTTGTGCAGGTGCGGCCAAAAGCTGCTGCCCAAGACGTTGCCAAAACCATGGCCATTCCTGTGATTGCCAACGAGCCCTCAACGCTTCCGCCGTACGACGACGACTACAGCGGTTACGACGACGTGGCGCCAGGGCGAACTGCTTTGTACATATTCGGGGCCGTTTTTTCCACCATCGTGTTGTTGTTTGTGGGCATTTTGTTGTTCCGCATGATTGGCGGCAATTCTTCAAACTCGCTCACCGTTCCCGACATCACCAACCGCACACTGGCAGAGGCCAGCCAAGTGCTGCTCGACATGGGGCTCACTCCCATTCCCGATGCCGTTGCAAAAGATGGTGTCGGTGACGACGTGGTGTATGCCCAGAGCCCACCACCAAATGTTGGGGCACGCGAAGGCGACGTTGTGACTATTACTTACAACCCCGCGCGTGCACTTGTTGTTGTACCTGCCATTCAGGGCCTGCTGATCACCGACGCGACGGCGCAACTTGCCCCGCTTGGCTTGCAACTCACCATCAGCGGAAAACTCAACGACCCAACCATTCCTATTAACCAGATCATCTCGCAAGACCCGCCGGCAAACACCGAGGCCCGCTCTGGGTCGGCCGTCAGTGTTGTTGTCTCTGGTGGTGCTGGCGACTTGGTGGTGCCCAACATTGAAGGGCAGGTGTCGTCGGCGGC
>ENA-OUVC01002176-OUVC01002176.1-marine-metagenome-genome-assembly--contig:-NODE-2176-length-11196-cov-2.694937_pt1 | contig 11196 bp, 7 predicted proteins | sample MGYA00248622_ERZ508571 | MGnify/ENA primary metagenome ERZ508571 (study PRJEB26236, sample SAMN06267175) | marine metagenome | isolation source: Columbia River Estuary | place: USA:Columbia River Estuary... | reverse complement strand
GGACTGAAATATAGCTGCAAATTCGGGTGCTTTTTCGTTGCATCGCTGCGCACAAAACCCCCGCTTTGATTGACGCTCAACGACAGCGGCCCCGCCCGGTCGGCCATATAGCGCAATCCAGCGCGGATTTTCCGCGCGATTTGCCCGCGGCTCCCAACGTGTCTGAGTTTAAGTTTTCCGAGTTGGTGCCCATTCAAAACATCAATTTGTCTGGAAACTACACCCCAACGCAGCTCAACGAGTACGCCGAGTACTTGGAAGAAAAGATTGAAGACCTTTCGGAAATCAGCAAGGTAGACATCCGGGGCATGGACGCTCGGGAAGTTGCCGTTCGATTAGACATGGAGCAAATGCAGGCCCTGAGCATCAGCTTTGGCGACATAGCGCAAGCCATCCAGTCCGAAAACATGTCCATCTCCGGGGGCGACATCCTCGTGGACGGTTACCGCAGAAACGTTCGTATTTCCGGTGAAATGAACCAAGTTTCTGAATTGGCAGAGTTGGTGGTGAAGCATGAGAAAGGCAACTTGGTCTATTTAAAAGACATCGCAGCGGTTTCCTTTGGCGAGGTAGAAAAGGAATCCTATTCTCGGGAGTACACCAAGCCCGTGGTGACTTTGGACGTTGTGAAGCGTGGGGGTGAAAACTTGATTGCCGTGTCGGATAAAATACGCATCATTCTGGCCGAGGCACAAGCGGATGTCCTGCCGGACGACGTGGACGTCACGGTAACCAACGACCAGTCCAACCGAACCCGAAACCAGTTGGGTGAATTGGAGAATTCTATCATTTTTGGTGTGTTACTCGTTGTTTTGGTGCTCATGTTCTTCTTGGGATTGCGCAACGCACTCTTTGTGGGCATCGCCATTCCGCTGTCCATGCTGTTGAGTTTCTTCGTGTTGGGCGCCATGGGTGTAACACTGAACACGATGGTGCTTTTTGCTTTGGTTTTGGCGTTGGGTATGCTTGTGGACAACGGCATTGTTGTGGTAGAGAACATTTACCGCTATACCGATATGGGCTATGATTTGAGGACGGCTTCGCGGAAGGGAACCGGAGAGATTGCCATACCCATCATTTCGTCAACGGCAACCACCGTTGCGGCCTTTCTTCCCTTGGCCATTTGGCCGGGTCTTATTGGCCAGTTCATGAAGTACTTGCCCATTACGTTGGTCATTGTACTTTCTTCGTCTCTTTTTGTGGCCTTGGTGGTCAATCCGGCCCTCGCTTCCCGTTACATGAAGATCAAAGAAGAAGGGATCAATGTGAAGAAATGGTCCCGACGCGGGTTCTTGTGGGCGGGTATAGGTCTTCCCCTGAATTTGGCGGGCTATGCCTTGGAAGGATCAGCGGAGACGGCTTTGCACGTAGTCGGCAACCTTTTGTTCTACAGCGGGGCACTTACGGCGCTCTACGTACTTTGGTTGCACGATGCAACCGAGCGATTCCGCGAAACCAACTTGCCTAAACTGGAGCGTTATTACGGCCGCGTGGTGGGCTTTGCCCTTCGCGTCAAGAACGTGAACCGTTTTTACTACGGAACCATTGCCCTATTCGTAGCCAGTACAGCTTTGTTGGTTGTGGTACCGCCCAATGTGGTTTTTTTCCCTTCCAACGAGCCCAACTTGGCCAACATTTATCTGGAACTGCCCATTGGTACGGACATTGAAGAAACCAATGAACTGACAAAGCAAGTTGAAGATCGTGTTCTGAAGGTTGTGGATAAGTACACCTACACCAAAGACGGCAACAAATACAACTACATGGTGGAATCCGTCATTGCCCAAGTGGGTGCCGGCACGGGCGATCCGCGGAACGGTAATACGGCAGAGAAAACACCGCACAAGGCCAAAATCATTGTAGCTTTCCGTGAGACGGCTTTCCGCGTGGACGAAGACGGCAGCAAGGTATTGAGCTCGGTGGTATTGGACGACCTGCGCAACAACATGAAGGGATTCCCGGGGACCGTTATTGCGGTAGATAAGGATGCGGCGGGCCCCCCCGTAGGCCCTCCGGTCAACCTGGAATTCTCCGGCGAGGACTACACCCAAGTACTTGCCGCTGCAGAAGGCGCACGGGCGTACATCCAAAGCCAAGGATTTCAGGGCATCGATGAGTTGAAATTGGACGTGGAGTCCGGCAAACCGGAAATGCCCATTGAAATCGACCGCACCAAGGCCCGCTCCTTGGGCGTGTCCACCGGGCAAGTGGGCGACGCCATTCGTACGGCGTTGTTTGGCAAGGAAGTGGACCGCTTTAAAGACGGAGAGGACGATTACCCCATCAACATCCGTTTGCAGGACGACTACCGCTACAACACCGACAACCTGCTCAACCAGCGGATTACGTTCCGCGATCAGGCGTCGGGCAAAATCAAACAAATCCCTATTTCTGCGGTAGCAACGGCCAGTAAGGCAACCACCTTCAGCGCGGTAAAACGCAAGGAAGGAGATCGCGTAATCACCTTGTTCTCAGGAGTTGCCGAAGGCGCTAATGCCAACGAGTTGGTTTCCAACATCAAGAATTCGATGAAAACCTACCCGCTACCGGAGGGCGTAGACGTCTCCTTCACGGGAGAGCAAGAGGAGCAAGCCAAAGAATTGAGTTTCTTGTCCAAGGCGTTGTTGGGTGCGGTGTTCTTGGTTTACCTGATCATTGTGGCGCAATTCAACAGCACCAAGGTGCCGCAAATCATCATGGCCACGGTGGGCTTGAGTTTGATTGGGGTATTCCTGGGCCTGGTCATCTTCCGCATGGATTTCGTCATCATCATGACCATGATTGGTTTGATTTCTTTGGCGGGCGTGGTGGTGAACAATGCCATTGTTTTGGCGGATTACTACGGCCAACTGGTGATGCGCAAGAAGGTAGAAATGGGTCTGAAGGAAGAGGATTTGCTTTCTTTGGACGAATACCGACACCTGTTGTCCGAAACCGGATCCACGCGTTTGCGCCCCGTTTTGTTGACGGCCATCACCACGGTATTGGGTTTGATCCCCCTAGCCATTGGCTTGAACATCAACTTCTTCACCCTCTTTTCCCACAACGATCCGCAAATTTATGTAGGGGGCGACACCGTGATGTTCTGGGGTCCGCTCAGCTGGACGGTCATTTTTGGTCTGACGTTTGCCACATTCTTGACCTTAGTGGTGGTTCCGGTGCAGTTGTTCCGAGCGGAAATGCAAAAGGCACGACGCGCCGAGCGCCGTACCTTAGCTGCGTGACGTCGGAAGAAACGTACGGTATGACTTTGAGCGCGCTGCGCGCGCTGCCGGTGGAGGAACTTCCGGCAGCGTGCGCGCGCGTTCGTCGTTTTGCCCTATCCCAAACCCGCGAGAAAGCAGGCCATTTGGCCGCGTCCTTGGGTGCAGCAGAACTTACGGTGGCCTTGCACTACGTGCTGAACACCCCCGAGGACGTCTTGCTTTGGGACGTGGGGCACCAGGCCTACCTGCACAAAATCATCACGGACCGCGCGGACACGTTTGTTACGCAACGAAAGCCGGGCGGGCTGAGCGGCTTCCCCAAACGCGAGGAATCTCCGTTTGACGCATTTGGCGTGGGGCACTCGTCCACGGCCTTGTCTGCCGCTTTGGGTTTTTGGCGTGCCGATGCAGCCACCGGTCGCCGCCGCCAACGCGTGGCGGTGGTGGGCGACGGAGCATTGACCGGCGGAATGTCTTTTGAAGCATTGAACGACGGCGGCGGCGCGGGAGCGGACGTCTTGCTGATCCTCAACGACAACGGCCTGTCCATCGAACCCACCGTGGGGGCGCTCGCGCGCGGCGGGGCGCTGGCCTACCGCCGATTTTTTGAATCCCTGGGCTGGACCTATTTGGATGCGAGATTGGTAGAAACCCCTTCCTTTCCGAACTCCGGAATCCCCGTGGACGGCAACGATTGCCCGGCGTTGGTAGCGGCGCTTCGCGCCGCCCTTTCCCAACCCGGTCCCCGGGTGCTCCACGTGCGCACCCATCGCCCGGATCCTGCGGAGTGGGGGTCTCCAGAAAAACCAGCGCCGGCCGCTGCCTTTCAATCCCATTTTGCCGACGCCCTCTTGGCGGCCGCTGCCGCAGACGATCGCGTGGTGGCCCTAACCGCGGCCATGGCGCCCGGCGCGGGCCTGGATCGCTTCCGCGCGGTTCATCCGGACCGTACCGTTGACGTGGGCATTGCCGAACAGCATGCGGTCACCACCGCGGCGGCCCTGGCCGCCGCCGGACGCAAGCCCGTGGTGAGTTTGTACAGCACCTTTTTTCAGCGCGCCGTCGATCAGTGGATCCACGACGTTGCCCTGCAAAACCTGCCGGTGGTTCTGTGTTTGGACCGCGCCGGTTGGGTGGGCGAGGACGGCCCCACGCACCACGGCGTGTTTGACTTTGCCTTGCTCCGCAGCATTCCCAACACCACCCTTTACGCCCCGCGCAACGGCGCCACCCTGGCGCGGATGCTCAACCGAGCCCTAAACAGCGGTTCGCCTTCGGTAGTGCGCTATCCGCGCGGTTTGGCCCCGGAAGACGACGGTTTGGTGGAATCAGAGGAAGGCGCTTTGCTTTTTCAGGAGGCAACCGCGGCCGCCCCGCCGGCCTCTGCTCAGAACGCGGCTACCCCACTCGGGACCGACCCGGAATCAGCATCCCCGCGCGCGGGAACCCAAGAGTCGGTTCCTTCCGCCCCCGTGCGCATCGTGCACTGGGCCGCGGGCACAACTGCTTCCGCGGTGGCACAGCATTGTCCACACGACGCCGTTTGGTACGTGGGGCGCATTCAACCCCTGCCGTCGGGGGCGCTGCGCGCCGCCGCACAAGAAAACCCCGGTGCCGAATGGCACGTGTGGGAGGATGCCCAGGCCGTTGGCGGGCTGTGCGAGGGAATTGCGGCTTGGGCAGCCCAGCACTTCCCGGGCCTGCGGGTGGTACCGCACGGCTACGGCCCCGCTTTTTTGCCGCACGGATCCGGACCGGCACCCTTATTTGGCGATTCTGAGTCGTTTTCTGAATCGGGATCGAAGCCATTTTAATTCGGAGCAGGGAGTGAAAAATACCCCAAAACGGCGAAGATGAAAATACCCCAAAATGGCGAGTTTGGCTACGCGGGAAGATACGCGCCGTCGCCGTCGGGTTTCTTGCACTTTGGAAATGCGTCCACGGCCTTGGTGGCCTGGTTGCGCGCCCGATCGGAGAACGGTAAATTTTTCTTGCGCGTAGAAGACACGGATCCGCAGCGGTCCAAGCCGGAGTACGCGGCAGCGGCGCAAGAAGATTTGACGTGGTTGGGCTTGGATTGGGACGGTCCCGTTGAATTTCAATCCGCACGAACGCCGGCGTACCAAGCGGCCTTGGAGCGTTTGAACCAAAAAGGGCTGGTGTTTGCCTGCCGGTGCACCCGAAAAGATTTGCAAGCGGCCGTGGACGGAGCCGTCCGCGCTCCGCATGGAGCGGAAGACCTTGGGCCTCATTATCCGGGAACGTGTGCTCCCTTGGGGTTGCCGTTGAACGGTCCGTACACGGTTCGCGCCCAAGGGGACGGATTTCCGGTGCGTCGGGCAGACGGTGCGTGGGCCTACACCTTGGCGGTGGTGGTGGACGACGCCGCCAGCGGCATTACGGAGGTGGTGCGCGGCAGCGATTTGGAATCTGCCACACCGCAGCAGGTGCAGTTGTTTGCCGCGCTGGACTGCATTCCGCCCAAGTATTTGCACGCGCCCTTGTGGATGGGGCCCGACGGTCAGCGCTTGAGCAAGCGGCACGGCGCTGTAAGCCTGCGGGATTGGCGGGCCTCCGGGCGCACGTCGGAGGAATTGGTGGGCCGGCTGGCTTGGGGTTTGGGCCTTTTGGAAGAGCCGGTTCCGGTTCGGCCAAGGGACTTGATTCAGGACTTTGCGTGGGATCGACTGCGCAAAACGCCCATACCCGCGTTGGACTATTTACCTTTGGCCCCATGATCAAATCCATGACCGGCTTTGGCCGACACAATGCCACCGTTGGAAACACCACCGCGGCGGTAGAAATTCGCTCCGTCAACAGCAAGCAGCTGGACCTGAATTTGCGGTTGCCGACTTCCCTGCGGGAGTTTGAATTTGCCACCCGCAAGCACTTGAGTGAGAGCATCGAACGCGGAAAGGTAGAGGTGCACGTGCATTTGGAGTCCAGCGCGGAAGCGCCGAAGGCGCCGGTGTTGAACATTCCGCTGATTGAGGCCTACTGCGCCCAGTTGCGCGCCTTGTGCCCCAACGAAACCCCCACGGACGCGGAGCTGTTGGCGATGGCTTTGCGCTTGCCGGACGCCACCCGGAGTGTGGCGGAGGACCGCACGGAGGAGGAATGGCAAGCCGTGTCTGAAGCGCTGGAAGGGGCCTTGGCCGCTTTTCAGCAGTTTCGCTTGGACGAGGGCAAGGCCTTGGCGGCCGATCTCGTGGCCCAGGTGGACGCCATTGAACAGGCCCTCCGGGAGGTGCCGAGGTACGAGTCGGAACGCATTCAAACGGTGAAAGAGCGACTGCTTCGCGGTTTGGAAGGCATGGAGTACAACCAAGACCGCTACGAGCAGGAACTGGTGCACTACGTGGAGAAACTGGACATCAACGAGGAAAAGGTGCGGCTGCAGGCCCACTTGAATTATTTCCGCGAAACGTTGGCCGAGGGTCAGGGCCGCAAACTGGGCTTCATTTCCCAGGAAATGGGTCGGGAAATCAACACCTTGGGATCCAAAGCCAACCATGCTGAATTGCAAAAGCTGGTGGTGGGGATGAAAGAAGATTTGGAAAAAATTAAGGAGCAAGTACTCAACGTTTACTGATTTAGGGCCCGCATTAACCCCCTACCTTTGTTCTATGGATTCGCACCGTTTCAACACGTTAACCATTCACGGCGGACAGCATCCGGACCCCAGCACGGGAGCCGTTATGCCTCCCATTTACCAAACGTCTACGTACGCACAGTCTGCCCCTGGGGTGCACCAAGGCTACGAGTACAGCCGCACCCAGAACCCCACGCGGCACGCTTTGGAGCGATCCCTGGCCTCCATTGAGGGCGGAACGCACGCCATGGCTTTTGGCAGCGGCTTGGCTGCCGTGGACGCGGTACTGAAGTTGCTTCAGCCGGGCGATGAGGTGATCAGCACCTCGGACTTGTACGGAGGTACCTACCGACTGTTCACCAAGGTGTACGCCGGTTTTGGGTTGAAGTTCCACTTTTCCCCCATGCAGGATGCCGACGCCGTTCGGGCGATGGTGACGGACCGCACGCGGGTATTGTGGGTGGAAACCCCCACCAATCCCATGCTCAATACCATCGACATCGAAGCCATGGCCCGCATTGCGGCCGAGTGCGGCGCTTTGTTGGTGGTGGACAACACCTTTGCCACTCCTTACTTCCAGCGTCCTTTGGAACTGGGTGCGCACATTGTGCTGCACAGTGCCACCAAGTACTTGGGCGGACACTCAGACGTGGTTTTGGGTGCGTTGGTGGTGAAGGATCCCGCATTGGCGGAGCGACTGTACTTCATCCAGAATGCTTCTGGGGCCGTTTGCGGCCCCATGGACAGCTTTTTGGTGCTCCGCGGCATCAAGACCCTCCACGTGCGCATGGATCGACACCAGTCCAATGCGCAAGCCCTTTTGGGCTTTCTGCAGGACCACCCCGCCGTGGAAAAAGTCTACTACCCCGGTTTTGGCGGCATGATTTCCTTTGTGGTGCGCGGAAACGACCTCGCAACGGCATCCCGCGTGGCGTCTGCCTTCCGCGTGTTCACCCTGGCAGAAAGCCTGGGCGGTGTGGAATCCTTGGTGGGCCACCCCGCCACCATGACGCACGCCTCCATTCCCAAGGAGCAGCGCGAGGCCGTGGGCGTAACGGACGGTTTGCTGCGTTTGAGCGTGGGCATTGAGGACGTTCACGACCTCCAAGAAGATTTAAATCAAGCACTTTCTTTACTTTAGCACCATGGCCGATAAATTTGCTGTCATCGGGTTGGGCCAGTTTGGCACTGCCATCGCCAAGAAACTCGCCGAAAAGGGCGCGGAAATCTTGGCCATAGACTTCGACCCGGACAAGGTGGAGAGCATTCGCGACTACGTAACCTACGGGGTCACCTTGGACGCCACATCCCGTCCGGCGCTGGAATCCCAGAACATTGCGGACATGGACGCCGTGGTGGTTTCCATTGGACAGAACTTTGAGTGCACCATGCTCACCGTGGTGCAGCTGCAGTCCTTGGGCGTCAAGCGTTTGATGGCTCGTGCGCAGGGCGAAACCCAGCGCCGCATCCTCACCAAGTTGGGCGTTGAAGAAATTCTGTCTCCGGAAGAGGAAGTAGGCAAAAACGTTGCGGAACGGCTGCTCACGCCGGGCATGCTCATGGCGGTGCAACTCCCAGACAACTACGAAATTGTAGAAGTAGAGGCGCCAAAAAGCACCGTAGGCCGCAGTTTGGAAGACATTGGTTTGACTAAAAAATACAAGCTGAGCCTGATCACACTGCTGCGGAAGACGAACGGAGACCACCACATTTTGGGCGTTCCAGAAGACGACACCGTGGTGGAGCCCAACGATTTGATGGTGGTCTTTGGCACCACCAAGGACGTAGAGCGCTTCATCCACATCAACGCTTAACAAACAACGATCATGCGGATTCTCACGGGGATTCAGAGCTCCGGGCGCCAGCATTTGGGCAACCTCTTGGGCGCTATTTTGCCGGCCATCAAACTGGCCAACCAGGGCACCAACGATTCGTTTCTCTTCATTGCGGACTTGCACTCTTTGACCACAGTAAAGGATCCCGCGGTTCGCAAGGAAAACCTGTACGCCACAGCGGCCGCCTGGCTGGCTTGCGGCCTAGACACAAACAAAACCGTGTTTTATGCCCAAAGCCACGTACCTCAGTGCACGGAGCTGACGTGGTATTTGAACTGCTTCACGCCGTACCCCATGTTGGCGAATGCGCACAGCTTCAAGGACAAGTCGGACAAGCTGTCCGACGTGAATGCCGGATTGTTTGACTACCCGGTGCTCATGGCGGCAGACATCTTGCTGTACGACGCGGACCTGGTACCGGTGGGCAAGGACCAGCGCCAGCATTTGGAAATCACCCGGGACATTGCGTCGGCCATCAACCGCCACACAGGCCAGGAATTGCTGGTGATTCCGGAGGCGCGGATCGACGAGCAGGTGATGACGATTCCCGGAACGGACGGCCAAAAGATGAGCAAGTCCTACAAAAATGTGGTGGACGTGTTTTTGCCGGAACAGGAGTTGAAGAAGCAGATCATGGGCATTGTGACGGACGCCACCCCAATGGAGGCACCGAAGGATCCGGAAAAATGCAACGTATTCCAGCTGTTTCGCTTGGTGGCCACACCGGAGCAAACGGCAGATTTGGCCCAGCGGTACCGCGCCGGAGGCCTGGGCTACGGCCACGCCAAAACCGAATTGTTGGGCGTGTTGTTGGAACGTTTTGCACAGGAACGCGTTCGTTTTGACGCGCTGATGGCGGACCCTGCCGCCCTGGATGCCGCCTTGGAGGTCGGCGCCCGGAAGGCCGCTGCCGTGGCCGATGCCACGCTACTCCGCGTCCGCCAAGCGCTCGGTTTTTCCTGATTTCTGAAATTCTGACCACGGAATCTCGGCCCGTAGGGCCGCCACCAATGGGCGGAGCACCTCGTTTTCAAAGGCGTCCAACGCCTCGGGCCCAAACGCATCCAGTCCGTTGAAGGTCAGCCACATCGGCTCCAAGCGCGGTTGGCGCAAGGAAACAATTCCCACCCGAACGGGCTGGGGGTCTCCCGTGGAGCGCGCATGCATCCAGGCGTAGGTCATCAACTGGAGGGGTTTGCTGCCTTTGTCCGGAAGGAGCAAGTGGTCCCAACTTTTAAATTTTAAATCTTCGGCCTTGACGGTACCGGTTTTGAGGTCCAAAATGGCTAAACCCTGTGCGGAGCGCTCCATGCGGTCCGCCTTACCGCGGAAGCAGACGGGGCCGGAATCGGTCTGCAGGACGGCCGTCAATTCATTTTCCACTCCCACCAAGCTCCAGTCCTCCCCGGCTTCTTTGCGCTTTTCCAAGCGGTCTGCGTCTGCGTTGGCCAATTCGCGAAGCAGCGTACTGCCCACGCGGTATGCCAAAGCGTTTTTGCCTGTAGCAACTTGTCCGCCGGGGTATTCGGCGCGGAGCGCTTGCTGCATCAATGCGTCCCATTGCTCGTTCGACGGACGCAACCTCTGAGGATCGTCGTTGCCCAGGAGCGCTTGGTAGAGCAATTCGTGGGCCTTGTGGACGATGTTCCCAAAAAGGGCGTCGTCAACGCGTTCCTTGGGTTCGTCTTCCGGACGGGCGCGCAGCAGGTACTCGCGGTAAAACGCCTCGGGGTCACGCAAAAATTGGGATAACTTACTGGGCGAAAGCGCGGTTTTTGGGTTTTCCAACCGACTTTGCAGCGTAGCGAGGGCTTCCGGCGAAGGGTTCCAACCGTCGGGCGCCACCAAGCTTTCCGGCGTCAGCGGCACGTAGCGAAGGGCACTTTCCCAGTGCTCCGTGTAGGGCTTCAATTCCACGCGCAGTTGGTGGAGGTACCGGCTCGGCTCGCCGCCGCCGGTGGCGTCGGAATCCGTGCTGTAGAGCAGGGTGATGCGCTGGGGGTGCTGAAGGAGTCGGTAAAAATGGTAGGCATTAATGGCCTCGCGCTCGCTGGGAAGGGGCAAGCCCAGGTCCGTTCGCACGCTCCACGGGATCCAACCCAAGTCCCCCCGGGCGGGCGGAAGCACGCCTTCGTTGGCCCCCACCACCAACACCGCATCAAAGTCCAACAGCCGCGTTTCCAGCAGGCCCATGATCTGCAGGCCGGCCAAGGGTTCGCCCAATAAATCGAGGGGCTCCTCGCGGAAAAAAGGCTGGAGCAGGGCGCGAACGGCCCGCCAGTTGGGGTTCAAGTGGTGCGCGCGGCACCGTTCGGCCAGGGTGCGCAAGACCGACGCCAGGGTGTTGGCGGCCGTTCGTTCCCAATCCCGTAGGGACGCGCCGCCGCTGCCGGCTTCCAGCCGGTCGGCGGCGCGCTCCAGCCACGGCACCGTTTGGTCCGTTGGGGTTAGCAAATCCAATCCGGGCAAAGGCCCCAAGGCCTCCGGGTGCTCCAATTGTTGCGGGGTCCAGCGCATTTGGTGCGCTTGCGCGGAAGTGTGTTGGAATCGTTGCGCGGCCTTC
>ENA-OUVC01002174-OUVC01002174.1-marine-metagenome-genome-assembly--contig:-NODE-2174-length-11198-cov-2.990109_pt1 | contig 11198 bp, 9 predicted proteins | sample MGYA00248622_ERZ508571 | MGnify/ENA primary metagenome ERZ508571 (study PRJEB26236, sample SAMN06267175) | marine metagenome | isolation source: Columbia River Estuary | place: USA:Columbia River Estuary... | reverse complement strand
CAGAATTAGCATTTGCTATTTCAAAGGTTAACTTTTTTTTACAAGATTATAAAACGTTAGAAGAAGAAGCTGTTCGATTAAGAACTAAGCTCAAAGAACTTTCAGAAGATATGACTGAACATCAATATTATGATAATTGTATTTCACTAAATATAGATTTGTTACCTAACACAATTGGCATAAAAGCTCCAGACGCGAAAGCAGCAAAAAAAACAGCTTACCTAATTTCAAATTTTAAACTAATGTACTCTGGTTGTTTAGGTGATATTGATTCTGTAAAATTATATAGTAGTAAGGCTATTGATCTTATAAATAAAAAATATAAATAATGGAAGTACATCACCACTCACATCATCCAAAAAAATGGAAGGAGTACATCACTGAATTTTTTATGCTATTTCTTGCAGTTTTTGCAGGGTTCCTAGCGGAATCATATTTAGAATACAGAACTGAACGCCATAAAGAACATGATTATTTAGCAAGTATGGTCAAAGACTTGCAATTGGATACTGCTGATATGAATTATAAAATAAAGAATATGACAATGCTCATAGATACTTCTGAAGCGATTAGTCAAATATTGACAAAAAAAGATATTACAAGATATGATGCCTATCGAATATATAATGATGCTGTATTCTTAGAAACAAAAGATTGCTTTTTACAATTTGCAAATGGAACAATTGATCAACTAAGGAATGCAGGTGGATTTAGAGTAATTCTCAATAAAGAAATAAATAATAAAATTAAAGACTACATTGTTGAACAAGGTAGATTAAGTCTTCAAGCTGAATTATTTAGAACTGAATGGACAAATTCGAAACATCAAAAACTAAATCTTTTGCATACATATATTTACATTTCAAATTGGAAAGATTTTAATAATCTAGTAATTAAGGTTGACGAAACTTCACTTGATCAAATTAAAAATAGTACAGGTAATTATTTTTTATCTAGCGATAGAAAAGACTTAATAAAATATGCTAATTCAATTAGAAGTCAAAACGGGTATTTACAAGTGTATAAAATAATAACTAAAAGTCAAATTCAAAAAGCCACAGAACTTATTAAATTAATTCAAGAAGAAATTAAATAAACATGGAAGTACATCACCCACACCACCCTTCACATAAAAAGAAATGGTCTGAATACATTATTGAATTTGTAATGTTATTCGCAGCCGTGACACTTGGTTTCTTTGTAGAAAATTACAGGGAACACTACATTGAAAAAATGAGAGAAGACCAATTTATTCTAGATATTAGAAAGGATATAATTTTTGATTCGGTACAATTGTCAAAACTTGATCGTCAAAATAAATTAAGGAGAAACTATTATGACAGTCTTGTGGTTATATACAAAAAAGGGAAATGGGTAAATGAGATTCCATCATTACAAAAATACAATTCAGTTTTGTCTGGAAAAATTACTTGGGAACCACGTCAGGAAACCTATAAGCAGTTAATTAGCACAGGTTCTCTTCGTTACTTCTCAGATCGGAAATTTGTAGAAGAATTGAAGGAATATGAAATCCAGCTCGCAAAATTAGCTTTCAGAAGACAGCGCTTTTTACAGCATATGTATGATTTTTATGAACCTATCAACCAGAAGCATTTTATTACATTGTATGATCGCCCAGAAGACAACTATAAAGTAGTGACAGAATTTCTAAATGGAAAAACAAATATTGAGAACCCGTATTCATCAGTAAAAAAACTCAATCATCAAGAATCGTTTGACATGATTGATTATATGTCTGTTGTTACAACTGCTATATTACTTGAATCATATGATAATCAAAACTTTGTACAGCCTTTATTAGAAAACTCTCGGAAAATTTTAGCATATACCGAAAACAAAAATCAATAATTAGAAAAAATAACAACATAAATAATGGACGTACATCACCACTCGCACCTTCCACATCAATCAAAGCCATGGAAACAATACCTTTCTGAAGGTCTAATGATATTTGTAGCAGTAATGCTTGGCTATGGAGCCGAAAATATAAGACACCATTACATTGAAGAAAAAAAGACAATTGCGAATGTCCAAAATTTATATAAGGACCTGAAAAACGATTCATTGGTTTTTTCAAATATGCTTAAAGTTAGAAGTAAGCAAGATTCATGCTTCAATATTATTAGTCGTTTGTATGATCAAAATAAAATCGAACAAGATATACCAACACTTTATGCCGCGCACTCATTAATCGCACTTAGGATAATGCCTGTTATGAATACAATGGCATTAGATCAAATTAAAAGTTCAGGTGCACTGAATTATATTAAAGATGAAAAACTAAAGCAAGAAATTCAATATTATGCAAATAATGCTGCTGTATTAAAAACAAGAGAACAAAGAGAATACGTATTTATTGATAAATATATTGACCCCCTATCAATTACTAAGTTTAATTACAAGTATTTTCAAGAATTAAGCAAATTTGATAGTTTTGAAGTTAAAGGCGATAAAGTGATTGCGCCTATTGTGGCTCCAGAAGGTCTAACATTGGTTGATCAAAATACATTTGATTGGAATAATTATTTATCTGTATTAGGCATGCTGAGCACTATTAAAAACTCAACCGATCGAAGTCAAATTAAACCTATTCAAGAAGATTGTATTAAACTTATTGGACTGATTAGAAAATATTTAGAAGAAAATAACGCCTTAACAGAAGAATAAAATCAAGATGAAAAAAACTTATCTATCCCTTACGTTTTTAGCTTTCAGTATATTGGGCTATGCACAAAGCCCAGAAGAAAATTTAAAAGCACTTGGCATCATCCTTCCAAAACAATCTACTCCAATTGCGAACTATGTGACTTATGTTAGAACAGGCAACTTGATTTATTTTTCGGGCTCAGGCCCTTCTGTAGAAGGCCAAGGATACATCAAAGGGAAATTAGGAAAAGACATGACGATTGAACAAGGCAAAGAAGCAGCAAGAATTACAGGAATCAATTTGATTGCTAATTTAAAAAATGCTGTTGGCGATTTGAATAAAGTAAAAAGAATAGTGAAAGTATTGGGCATGGTTAATAGTACCGAAGACTTTACCGATCAACCAAAAGTAATGAATGGATTTTCGGACTTAATGGTAGCTGTGTTTGGAGAAAAAGGCAAGCATGCTAGGTCGGCAGTTGGGATGGCCGCACTACCTATGAATATGGCTGTAGAAATTGAGATGATCGTAGAGGTAGAAAACTAATTTAAATGTCAGTATTATTAATTGAATTAAATTTGAATAAATAATTAATAAGTGAAATTCTTTAAACTTAGTTTGGCGCTATTGCTTTTTTCGATCAATACACAAGCACAAAATATCCTAATTACCTACTACAGTAAAACTGCACATACGCAAACCTTGGCAGAGGAGGTAGCTAAAGGAGCGGCATCTATCCCAGGCGTTCAGGTGGTACTTAAAAAGATAGATCAAACAACAACAAAGGATTTATTAAATGCAGATGCCATTATTGTAGGCAGCCCTGTTTACAATGCAAACATCGCGCCCGAAGTAGTTCAGTTTATGAGTACTTGGCCATTTGAGGGCAACCCATTAAAAGATAAAATTGGCGCAGCTTTTGTCACTGCTGGCGGTATCTCTGCCGGAGAGGAGCTTGCACAGGTGAACATACTACAGTCTATGTTGGTTTTTGGAATGGTTGTAGTAGGTGGCAATGATTGGACCTCGGCCTTTGGTGCATCTGCTATTACAAATGAAGGTGTTTTCAAAACTGCACAATTAGACAAAATATTTTTACAAAAAGGGTTTTCACTTGGCAAGCGTGTAGCTACCATTGCTAAAAAAATGAAATAATTAAGGGGTTTGTTTAAGATATAGTAGAAAATTTTGTAAATTCAACTACACTTAAAGCATCCTTTATGAAAAAATTCATTCTCGCCTTTGGCTTATTTGCAATTACAAGTGCTGTTATTGCGCAAGACACTGCCTTAATTTATCGCAAGCTTGACTCGATTGCAGTGATCGATCAAAAAGTAATGATGCCTATGCGTGATGGCATTCGCCTAGCGTCAGATATATATCGTCCAAAGGGTGATGGCAAGTATCCAATCGTATTTTCTCGTACGCCCTATAATTTTAATACTTGGGTAGATGGTAAAATGACTACCCGTACTTTAGAGGAAGCCTACCAGGCAGTGAGTCGCGGTTACGCTTATGTAGTGCAAAATGAGCGTGGACGATTTTTTTCGGAAGGTGAGTGGGATATTTTAGGAACACCAATTACAGATGGCTACGATGCACTTGAGTGGATGAGCAAACAAAGCTGGAGTAATGGTAAAGTTGGTTTGATTGGTTGCTCTTCTACCGCTGAATGGCAGATGGCTGTTGCTTCTCAAAACCATCCTGCATTAGCTGCTATGGTTGCGCAGGGTTATGGAGCTGGTGTTGGTAGAGTGGGTAAATTCATGGAGCAAGGTAACTGGTACAGAGGTGGTGCACAACAGATGTTATTCACGCCTTGGTTATACGGTACACAACACGATAAAATGGGCCCTCGTTTACCTATAGGTATTGAACAAAAAGACTTACAAAGAATTCAAAAGTTTTATGATATGGGACCTGAGATGCCAAGAGTGGATTGGGCAAAAGGTTTAAGTCATTTGCCGGTACAAGACATCATCAAAAATGCACAAGGTGCGGATGGTGTGTATGAAAAGATGGCTGTAAGAAAACCAAATGATCCAGCATGGTTCAAAGGTGGATTGTACCACGATAATATGCCTATGGAAGTGCCTGCATATTGGTTCGTGAGCTGGTACGATGTATCCTCTGCACCAAATATTGCTTTATACAATCATGTAAGAAATTCAGCTAAATCAAAAAGTATTGCAGACAATCAATACCTAGTGATTGCACCGGTTTTGCACTGCTCTTATAAGCGTGCAGTTGAAAACACGATCGTTGGTGAAAGAAGTGTTGGCGATGCTAGATTGAATTATGACGAATTAACTTGGGGATGGTTTGATATGTTATTGAAGGGTGAGCAAAACGATTTTAAATCAACACAGCCTCGCGTTCGTTACTATACAATGGGATCTAATAAATGGCAACAAGCCACTTCTTTCCCTTTACCTAATACAGAAATAAAGAATTTCTATTTAGCTAGTGCGGGCAAAGCGAATACACGCAATGGAGATGGTAAATTAGCTTTAACAACTCCTGCAAAAGATATGCCAGATGCATTCACGTATGATCCAATGAATCCAGTAAATTCATTAGGAGGTAATGTTTGTTGCACAGGTAACGCGGTTCAAGGTGGTAGCTTTGATCAAGCACAAATGGAATTAAGAAACGATATTTTAGTATACAGTTCAGAGCCATTAGCGGAGGGCGTTGAAATCTCAGGCTTCATTGAGTCTACCCTATTTGTTTCTTCTACTGGTTTAGATACCGATGTTACAATTAAATTAATTGATGTATACCCAGACGGCAAGGCATATAACTTAGATGAAACAATTCAACGTCTTCGTTACAGAGAAGGTTATGATAAAGAAGTGTTCATGGAAAAGGGTAAAGTATACAAAGTAGATTTAACCCCAATGGTAACAAGTAATTATTTTGCAGCAGGTCATAAAATACGTATCGAAGTTTCTAGTAGTAATTTCCCTAGATTCGATCGTAACCTAAACACTGGTGGTAATAATTACGATGAAACTAAAGGTATAGTAGTGGAGAATAAAATTCACCATTCTAAACTATATCCTTCTGTGATTAAACTACCTTTTATTAAGCAATAGATTATTTTAAACTTGCAGGGGGCAAGGTAAAGCCCAAGCTCTCTGCACACCAAAGTACATTCATAATATAGTACCTATTTTGGTCTTTGAATAGCTGTATGCTATTGATACCTCTATTGGTGACTGGCCCGTTTTTGGTTTCCTTAGTTTCGTATGTACTAAATACATGTGCAATGGTTCCAAAGGATACCAGTTCATGCTTTAATTCTTTTTCAAAGAAACCTGTTTTTATGCGGGTGCTAAAAAAATTAATGTATTCATCGGGCGTCATCTTTCTATAACCAAATACGCCTGCAGTACTTTTATTTGTTGGAATTAAAAAAGCATCTTTTGCAAAAAGATATTTGAATCTTTCCCAATCACGAGCCTCACCAGGTTCGCCAGAAATGACTTCGTACAAGGCATTTATGATAGCAGTTTCAGTACTTACATCTTTAGTGTATTTGTCATTCACAGATGTAGTTGGTGTTTGTGCAAAAGTTAAGCTACTCATGCAAATCAGTAAAACTGTCGTGATTAAAAAATGCTTCATAATTTTTTATTTTAAATTTAAGATAATTTTTAATACCAACCCAGTACCAATTCGATACTAATAGCTGTTACAATAAAAAGAGGTCGCAATTGCGACCTCTTTTGTTATCAATCTTTATCAATTACCTAGTTTCCTGCATCATATAAATCCCAGTTGATTTCTGCTTGTGGACGAGGGAATTGTTTAAATATAGTTCCTTTATCAAAAGATGTTGGAATGGTATTTAAAATATCATATCTACGCGCATCAATCCATCTATGTCCCCATGGTTCTGCCCAAAGAGAATACCTACGTTGGTATAAGATTTCATTGATCAACGCATCTTTTGTAGTTGCACCAGTATAGGTTCCAATTGTTGCAGCGTTTCTAATGATATTAATTGCATTCACTGCATCAGTACTTTGATTTAACTGTGCGTGTGCCTCTGCCTTAATAAGAATAAGTTCTTCATTCTTAATGAAAGGCATTGGTGCGGTATTAACTGACCATCTTTTATCTTGGTGTGTACCTACCAATGGTGTTGCATCCGTAGTTACGGTAACAGCTGCTGAACGTCTATGGAATTTTGCAGCTACTCTAGCATCACCTCTTGTGGTATCTGCTAAAACAGAAGGATGCACTACCACGATGGTATTAATATTTGCATCTAACACATAAAACAATGGATTGAATCCGTCTGGAGGTGCGGCAAAAGTATGCGCAGGACCAGCTGTCAAAGATCCAGTCAAATTCATAAATGATAAGTTCAATGCAGTTAAAGCACCTTGCCAATCCTTACGATAAATAGCCACTCTTGCAGCAATTGCTTTATTCATTCTTTTAAGTCCATTGATATCATTAAACCCATTGAAGCCAGTGGTTAATGTAAATGGAAATGTAGTTCCTGCATTGTTAAGGTCTTCATAACCTGCAGTTAATAATGAATCTATAAATCCTAATGCAGCCGTGTAAGATCTAACTGGTCCAGGCTTTAGCGGATCTTTGATATCTGTTCTAATTCCATTCTCATAAAGAAAATTTGCAGGAATTAAATATTGATAAGCCATGATGGTTTTTGAAAAACCTTCAACCGCTTTTTTCTCTTGTGTAGTCAACAAAGGCGTGTTATTTGCTGCATCTATCAATACCAATCCTTGTTTGATTGCTTGATAAGGTGTTGCATAGGAACCACCACCTGTTGCGCCAAAGCCAAAGTAAGCTGCATCTGGCACACGACCAGCTTGTCCAAGCCAATCCGTTTGGAAACGAGGATCGGATGCATTTAAGTACCAGATCTCTCTTCCAAATGTATTCCATGCTTGACTTACATTGGTAACATAACCTTTATGTCTTTGCTCCAAACCTGTTACTAAAAACTGGATTTGTCTTCTTGATGCGTTACTTGAAACACTTGCCTGACTTGGATTATTTGGATCTGTCAGTTCTTTTACTTCTAGTGGATTACAAGCAAAAATGAATGCTGTAAAACTAGATATGAATAGTATTTGAAATTTTTTCATGAGTATTTAATTTAAAAGTCGATTTGTATGTGAAAAAATAATCTTCTAGCAGTTGGATATGGAGCCACATCAACGTTGTTCGCCAATGCTTGTGCACCAAATGTGGATGTTTCAGGATCATATCCTACATACTTTGTAGCTAAGAATACATTATTACCAGAAACTCCAATTTTAGCTCTTTGAATTAAATTTCCAAATGATTTACTTAAAGTTTCCTTTGGCAATGTGTAGTACAATCCAACTTCACGAATCTTTAAGAATGTAGCATCCTGTACCCAACGACCCGCATTGTTATACGGTGCTGGATCACGTTGACGTCCATTTGGAATACCATCATTATTTGAATCATCAAACCAGCCTTTTGTTGTTCCTCCTCCATCTGTTAAGAAAGAAGTTAAATTGATATTGTCTCCACCACTTCTGTACTCAGTTAAAACACTCAAATCAAAATTCTTAAATAAGGTGATATTATTGGACCAAGAAGTTGTCCAGTCTGGTTGTGCATTACCCCATACTGTAAACACGCCCGGAGAAATAGCTGGTGTACCCACAATCGTAGTTGGCGAAACACCTTGTTGCACTAAGAATGTTCCTAATGCAGTACCAAAAGCACCTGTCGTATAAGAAGGGATACCCAACTTAGTAATTAAGATGTCGTTCTTCCACCATAATAAGCGAGAGAACCATTTGAAGTTTTCCTTTTGAACGACTGTACCAGACAATCCAAGTTCAAAACCCTTGTTACGCATTTCAGCCTCGTTACTTTGTGTATTCACAACACCTGTTGCTGGTGAAAGCGTTAATGGTTGTAAGTTATCCAAAGTAGTTTTTACATAATAAGTTGCTTCAAATAAAATTTTATTATTTAAAAAGCCCGCATCAAATCCAAATTCAATTTCAGATGCACGCTCTGGAACAATATTAGTATTACCTATACTAGTTGGAACTGTAGCTCCTAATAATCCTCCAATATTCACACCACCTAATGATGTAAATGTGGCACCAAACGGAACTGGTCCAGCAGTTTGACCATAAGCAACTCTTGGTTTTAATTGTGAAATGGCATCGATTTTCCAGAAATCAAAATTTGCTAAGTTAATTGCTAAAGACGCTTTAGGGAAACCATAAAACTTATTGGCATCACCATTCGTATTAGACTTATCCATACGCATACCTAATGTACCAATAATTTTATCTTCAAAGTTCATTTGCTTTTGAACAAAAATACCCACATCGCTTTGTGTACTTTCAAATTGTGATTCAACTTCTTGTACAGTTGCTTGCTTAATATTTATTTGACCTGGCGCTAAACCTCTACCACGGTTAAATAGTCCATCGTTTCTAAAATCAAGTCTTACTAATCCAACTTGAGTGTTAAAATTCACACGCTTAATTTTCCAATCATATACAAAAGCTGCTTGGAAGTTGGTATTCATACTTTCTTGTTTACCAACTAACACATCCCCCGGATTTGCTTGTCCACGTTGAAATTGAAGATCATCCGGTAAATATACTTTTGTACTATTTTGAATATAATCAAGACCTCCATTCACTCTAAACTTTAATTGTGAATTTTCGTTTTTAAATAAATTCACATCTAAATTAAAGGATTGTATAAAACGGTTTACCAATGCATTATTTACACCTTTATCGGTAACATGTACTGGGTTTTCAGCAAAGTAAGGGTTTGCTGGATACACACCATTTACTGGTCTTAAATCAAAATAATTTGGAACATAAGAAATATTGTAACCAATACTAGCACCAGAGTTATTTTGATTTCCCGTAAATCCACGATCGGTGTTGGTTCTAATATAATTTGAATTCACAGAAAGTACAACTGACTTTGAAAGCTTATGTTCGATATTCGCTCTCACAGATTGTCTTTCGAATCCTGTTCTTCTAACAATACCACCTTCGTCGGTCAATGATCCTGAAACAAAGAATTTTGTTTTCTCATCACCACCACGAATACTCAAACGAGAATTTAAAAGTGTAGCAGTATTGCCATAAAAATAATCTTCGTAATTCACAAAGTTATTCGCAGCTGTTGCAGCTTGGAATCTTGATAATTCTACTGCTCTTCTTGCAGCTGGGAAAAAACTATTAATTTTTGCTTCGCTCCAATTATCTACGCCCATCATTTTTAATGGACTTCCAATTCCAATATCTTGACCAAAACTAATTACTGTCTTACCTGCAGCACCTTTCTTTGTAGTAATTACAAGAACACCCGCATTCGCACGCGTACCATAAATAGCAGCAGCAGAAGGTCCTTTTAACACCTCAATGTTTTCAATATCAGCAGGGTTGATATCTGCTAAACGATTCGCTCCATCGTCCTGGTTTGCACCACCTGCACCTGTTACAGAAGCTCTACCAGTTCTTTGTGTATTGTTATTAATATATACTCCATCTAATACAATCAATGGTGCAGAAGCTTGTGTAAGACTTGATAAACCACGTAATTGTATATTGATACCACCACCTGGTGCACCAGAATTCATACGAATATTCGCACCGGCTACTTTACCATACAATGCTCCGTCTGCAGTTTGAATTTGAGTTGTTCCCATTAAATCTTTAGCAGAAACAGTTGTGATGGCGTTTGCTAAGTTTGAACGCTTGATAGAAGATGCAAGTCCAGTGATTACAATTTCTTTCAAAGAGTTCACCTCTTCCTCCATCATTACATTCAAATTAGCTTTATCTGCAGTCACAGCAACTTCGGTTGCTTTGTATCCAACATACTTTAAAACTAATACAGCCGATTTGCTATTCACATTAATAGTAAAATTACCCGTACTATTTGATGTAGTGGTTTGCTTAGTTCCTTTAACTGTAATGGACACGCCAGCTAGCGGGTTGCCATTTGAGTTTTCTTTTACCGTTCCCGAAGCTGTAAACACCTGTGCTTTGGCTTGAGTCACCCCTATAAACAACAGGAGTACAAGTAAAAATTTGACGAAATAAAATTTCTTCATGCAGTTTAGTTTTAATTCATTAAAAAAATAATACAACTCAGGATTGTATCTGTGTAACTAAATTTAATAATTATAAAACAAATATTAAAAAAAATTCATACATGTATAAAGCATATTTATACGCACTATAAAATCACTTTATTAAAAATTAGAATAAAATAGTTGCATTTGATTTCCTAAATGAGGCAATTGATATTGAAAGTATCAACCTAACAAATGTTATCTTTATCGCATTATTTATTACGATTATGACAATTAATAAGCAAGTCAAAAATGCAGAAGAGGCGATCGCCGATTTAAAAGATGGTCAAACCATTATGCTAGGTGGGTTTGGATTGTGTGGTATTCCAGAAAATTGTATTGCTGCGCTTGTTAAAAAAGGCGTGACCAATCTTACATGTATTTCTAATAATGCAG
>ENA-OUVC01002171-OUVC01002171.1-marine-metagenome-genome-assembly--contig:-NODE-2171-length-11203-cov-3.394392_pt1 | contig 11203 bp, 10 predicted proteins | sample MGYA00248622_ERZ508571 | MGnify/ENA primary metagenome ERZ508571 (study PRJEB26236, sample SAMN06267175) | marine metagenome | isolation source: Columbia River Estuary | place: USA:Columbia River... | reverse complement strand
GGCGCGGCTAACATGCCAGTCAGGACAACGGGAATGTCGCGCCGCTTAAGCTCGTCCAGCATCGCTGTCATATTTGCCTTGGTTTCTGCAGGCTTGATTCCGCGCAACATGTCGTTGCCGCCAAGGCCAAGCACAACCAGATCCGGCTTGCGGTCCAGATTATCCAGCACAAATGCCAGCCGCGTTTTTCCCGCCGCTGTCGTATCGCCCGATACGCCAGCATTGTGGACCCGCGCGTTTATGCCATCCGCCTGCAACGCCGCCTGCAATTGCGGCGCGAGCCCTTCATTGGGGGCAAGTCGATAGCCCGCATACAGGCTGTCCCCAAAGGCCACGACCAGCCGGTCATATGTCTGGACCTTTGCCGTCTCCTGCACTTGCGCCGTATTTTCCGCTACAGGGTTAGACCCGCATGCAACCAGCCCTTGGATTGCGACAATAAGCGCACCATATAGCCAAAAACCTCTATTCATAAGGATGCTTCCTTGCACGCTCCGGTTAACATGAAAACGGATATGGCAATCCGTGCGGCAAATGTCACCCTAAGCCTTGGGTCCAACGATGCCACGGTGTCGATTTTACGCGGCGTGGACCTTGAGGTGCCGTATGACAGCAGCGTTGCATTGCTTGGCCCATCGGGCTCGGGCAAGTCCTCACTGATGGCGGTTCTCGCCGGACTGGAACAAGCCACTGGCGGCACGGTGCTGGTCGACGGCCTCGACTTTACGAAACTGGATGAAGACGCGCTGGCACGCGCACGGCGCGGGCGTATCGGCATTGTGCTGCAGGCGTTTCATTTGTTGCCAACGATGACCGCGCTCGAAAATGTCGCAATCCCGATGGAACTGGCGGGGATGGATGATCCATTCGGCCGCGCAAAGGCCGAGCTGGAAGCTGTCGGCCTTGGGCATCGATTGACGCATTATCCATCGCAACTGTCGGGCGGCGAACAGCAGCGCGTTGCCATCGCCCGCGCAATGGCAGCGGGCCCGAAAATCATATTTGCCGACGAGCCGACGGGCAATCTCGACGGGTCCACCGGCACATCGATTGTCGACCTGTTATTCGCCCGCCGCGCGGCATTGGGCGCAACACTGCTGATTATCACGCATGACCCGGAACTCGCGCGCAAATGCGACCGCGTGATTGTGATGCAAGATGGCCATGTGGTGGAGCGTGTGACCACGTGATCCGCACTTCCATTTCAAAAATAACCGTAGTCCTGAGCAGCGGGTGCGAAGCAGCCGCGTCCGTCGAAGGACGCCCTTCGGCCTTGGAGCAAAGTTCTGGACGCCCTTCGACGGGCGCAGCCGGATCCGGCTGCTGCTCAGGGCTACGGTGTTTGTTGAAAGCTCCACTTTTATGACCCTACCCCTCGCTGCCATTTGGCGCATTTCGCGCCGTGATCTGTCCGCACGCATTCGCGGGCTTCGGCTGCTCGCAATTTGCCTGTTTCTGGGCGTCGCAACATTGGCCGCGATTGGCAGCCTGACCGCCGGGATTTCAGACGAGCTTTCGCGGCGCGGTCAGACGATTTTGGGCGGGGATATCGAAATTGGCATTGCACAGCGCGAGGCGACCACAGCCGAAATGGCGGCGATGCGCAAGGCGGGGGTAGTATCCGAAACCATCCGTTTGCGCGCAATGGCGATTGGCAACGACAGCCTGCTTGCGGAACTCAAGGCCATCGACAGCGCCTATCCGCATTATGGCGCGCTCACATTGCGCGAAGGCGGCTCGGCCAAAGCGCCGGCAAAAGGTCAGATTTACATCGGGCCAAGCTTGTCCGAACGGCTTGATATCGCGACAGGCGGCACCGTCCGGTTTGGCGAAGCAACGTTCAAGGTGGCAGGCATCATCGCGGACGAGCCCGACCGGTTGGGCGAAGGCTTCACGCTTGGGCCAGTCGCCATCATCAACATGGCGTCGCTGCCGGACACCGGCCTCATCCAGCCGGGCAGCATGTATGAAAGCAAATACCGCATCAAGCTTGGCCCGCAAGAGGACGCCGCAGCCGTCGCCAAAGCGCTTGAGGCCCAATTTCCCTCAGCTGGCTGGGATATTACCGACCGGTCAAACGGCGCGCCGGGAACACGGCGCTTCATTGAACGCATGGGGCAATTCCTGACATTGGTCGGCCTCGCCGCATTGGTGATCGCCGGTATTGGCGTCGGCAATGGCGTGGGCAGCTACCTTGCCAGCAAACGCGCAAGCATCGCGACATTGAAGGTCACGGGCGCGGACAGCCAGACGATTTTCCGCATCTATATGCTGCAAATCCTCGCGGTTGCGTCTGTCGCGATATTGGTTGGCCTCGGCGTCGGCAGCGTCATGCCGATGGCGATTGGTTGGGTCGCAGGCGACATCCTGCCCGTTGCGCCGGGTTTCAACGTGCATCCGCTCCCCTTGGCGGTCAGCGCTGTCTATGGCCTATTGATCGCATTGGCCTTTGCCCTGCCCCCACTTGCGCGTGCCCGCACGGTGCCCGCCGCAGGCCTGTTCCGCGCAATCGTCGAAGGCAACAGCCGTATCGACCGCAAAAGCACCATCTGGGTCGTTGGCGCGATTTCCGCAATCGTGGCGCTGGCTGTTGTCACAGCACGCGAGCCGATGTTCTCGCTGGCGTTCATTGGCGCGGCGTTCGGGCTTTTGCTTTTGCTTACGGGCATCGCATTCCTGCTGCGCTTCATTGCCATTCGCCTGCCCCGTCCAAAGGCCCCACTGCCCCGGTTGGCCCTCGCCAACTTGCATAGACCAGGCGCACAGACGCAGGCGCTCGTCGTCGCCTTGGGCCTTGGCCTGACCTTATTCGTCACACTCGCGGCCATTCAGACCAGCATAAATAACGAGATCAAGAACAGCGTCCCCGAACGCGCACCCAGCTTTTTCGTGCTCGATATCCCGCGCGACGGCGCTGCGAAGTTCACGACCATGGTCAAGGACGCAGACCCTGCTGCCACGATCAACCTCATCCCCGCGCTGCGTGGCACGATCATCGAATATGGCGGCCAACGCGTCGATCAATTGGAGGAGCTACCGGAAGGCGCATGGGTGCTCAACGGCGACCGCGGCCTGACCTACAGCGCCGATATTCCAAAAGGCAGCGAGCTTGTGGAGGGCGAATGGTGGCCAGCCGATTATAAAGGGCCGGCGTTGGTCAGCCTTGATGCCGAAATAGCCGAAGTGCTCGACGTTGGCATTGGCGATAGTCTGACCATCAGCCTGCTTGGCGTCGAAGTTCCCGCCAAGATTGCGTCACTGCGCACCGTCAATTGGGAGAATTTCGGCCTCAATTATGTCATGGTGTTTTCACCCGGCAGCCTCGACGCCGCGCCGCACAATATGGTGGCGACGTTGACGGTGTCAAAAGACGCCGAACGCGTCTTGGCCAAATCCTTACCGCCCGCGTTCCCTTCATCCTCCCTGATTGAGGTTGGCGAGGTCACCGCGCAGATCACCAATTTGCTGAGCCAAATGGCGCAAGCCATCGCGGCGGCGGCTTCCATCGCCATCTTGGCGGGCATCGCTGTTCTGGTGGGTGCCATCGCCGCTGCGCGCCAGTCGCGCATCTATGACGCGGTGATTACCAAGATGCTTGGCGGCACACGCAGCCAGATATTGGGCGCACAGGCGATGGAATATGGCATCTTGGCCGTGGTGCTCGGATTGCTCTCCCTCGCGCTTGGCATGGGGGCGGCATATTATGTCGTGGTGCACATCTTCGATTTCAGCTTCGCGCCCGATTATGGCATATTAATGCTGACGTTGGTCGGTGGTGCTGGGCTGACATTCATACTCGGGATTGTCGGCTCATTGCCGATATTGGCGGCCCGGCCTTCGGAGGCGCTCAGGAGCCTTTGATTATTCACCGTAGCCCTGAGCCTGTCGAAGGGCGCCTGTCAGTGGGGCGTGCTTCGACAAGCTCAGCACTACGGTTTTTTATCCGCAGCCAAATGCGTCGCCATGGGTGCAGACAATATCAACTGCGCCATATGATATGCCAGCGTCGGTAACAGCACCATGCCAGCAATCGCCGGTGGGAATATCGTCGCCGCCAGCGGTGCGCCAATGGCGATGCTTTTCTGCCCGCCTGAAAACAGCATCGTAATCCGGTCACCGCGCGGCAGCTTCATGACGCCACTCAGCACCCATGCACCGCCAAAGCCGATGACCAGCATGATCGACAGCGCCACCGCCAGCCAAGCCAATTCATCGCCGCGCACAATGCTCCAGATACCCGCAACCACTGCGCCTGAAAACGCGACATAGACCGCAATGGCAATCGACACGCGGTCCATCCATGTTGCGAGCGACTTATGCCCATCGACCCATGGCTTGAACCAACGCTGCATCATCTGGCCAAGTGCAAAAGGCAGCAGCAAGATCAACGCAATCCGCCCCACGGCTTCACCCGACACGCTGCCTTCGCCCACATGCGCCAGCAAAGCGAACAGCACGGGCGAAAGGACCACACCGACAAGGTTAATCAACGCGGCAGCCACCACTGATGCGGCAACATTGCCTTTGGCCAATGCGCAATAGGCAGCGGCCGACTGCACCGTTGATGGTAAAATGCCGGTGAACAATATGCCGAGCGCCAGCGTGGCCGGTAGGACATTGTCGAAAATATGCGACAACGCCAGTCCAGCGGCGGACATCACGCCAAATACAAACAGGAAAATCGCGCCCTGCAGCCGCCAATTGCGCACGCCGTTGATGACCTCATGCCGGGGCAACCGGACACCGTTCAGGAAAAAGAGCACGAAAATCGCGGCGGAGGAGATCATGGCCGCAATATTGGCAGCCTCCCCACGCACGGGTAGAAAGCTTGCCAGCAATATCGTGCCAAGCAGCAAAAGAACGAAGCGGTCAGCAAAGATACGGGCAATCATGGCGACGCTTTGACCTGAACAATCGCCTATTGCAACACCAGCGATGTTGCGCCGCAACACATATTGGGTTAAGGGCCCGCGAGAATCTGGTGGCATGTGGCTACCATGAAGACCTTCCAAAAGGCCCATTTCTAAATGTCATTGCGTAATATCGCCATCATCGCGCACGTCGATCACGGCAAAACCACCCTTGTTGACCAACTGTTTCGTCAGTCTGGCACCTTCCGCGACAACCAGCGCATCGAAGAACGCGCCATGGATTCGAACGACCTCGAAAAAGAACGCGGCATCACCATTCTTGCCAAGTGCACATCGGTCGAATGGAACGATACCCGCATCAATATCGTCGACACCCCAGGCCACGCCGACTTTGGCGGCGAAGTTGAGCGCATCCTATCGATGGTCGACGGCGTTATCCTGCTCGTCGATTCGTCCGAAGGCGCGATGCCACAGACAAAGTTCGTTACCGGCAAGGCGTTGGCCCTTGGTTTGAAACCAATCGTCGTCGTCAATAAGGTCGACCGTCCTGACGAGCGTATTCAGGAAGTGTTGGACGAAGTGTTCGACCTTTTCGTTTCGCTTGATGCGACCGATGAGCAGCTGGATTTCCCTGTGCTCTATGCGTCGGGCCGCAATGGCTATGCCTCGGCAGATCCAAGCTTACGCGAAGGCACGCTGACCCCGATGTTCGAAACCATCGTCAGCCATGTTCCAGAGCCAAAGGCCGACGTTGATGGCGAATTCAAGATGCTTGTCACCTTGCTTGACCGCGACAACTTCCTTGGCCGTATTCTGACTGGCCTCGTGCTGTCGGGTACCGTCAAGGTGAACCAACAGATCCACGCATTGAACCCGGACGGCAAGATTGTCGAAACCGGCCGTGCATCCAAGATCATGTCATTCCGTGGCCTTGAGCGCGTTCCTGTTGACGAAGCGAAGGCTGGCGACATTATTTCCATCGCCGGTTTGACCACCGCGACCGTGGCTGACACAATTGCAGAACCTACGGTGACCGAGCCATTGCAGGCGCAGCCTATCGATCCGCCAACATTGTCGATGCGCTTTTCGGTGAACGACAGCCCGATGGCTGGCCGTGAAGGCACGAAGGTTACGAGCCGCATGATCCGCGACCGTCTGATGCGCGAAGCCGAAAGCAATGTCGCCGTCCGTATTACGGAAGCCGAAGACAAGGACAGCTTTGAAGTGGCTGGCCGTGGCGAACTTCAGCTGGGCGTTCTTATCGAAACGATGCGCCGCGAAGGCTTTGAACTTGGCATCAGCCGCCCACGCGTGCTGTTCCGCGAAGACGAAAAGGGTCAGAAGACCGAGCCATATGAAACGGTCGTCATCGACGTTGATGATGAATATTCCGGTACAGTCGTTGAAAAAATGGCCGTGCGTAAGGGCGACCTTACCGACATGCGTCCTTCAGGCGGCGGCAAGACCCGCATCACCTTCAGCGCGCCATCACGCGGCCTGATCGGTTACCATGGCGAATTCCTGTCCGACACGCGCGGCACAGGCATCATGAACCGCTTGTTCGAAAAATATGGTCCACATCGTGGCGCAATCGAAGGCCGCAAGAACGGCGTTCTGATTTCAAATGGTGCTGGTGAAGCCGTTGCTTACGCACTTGGCCCATTGGAAGAACGCGGCATCTTGATGGTATCGCCAGGTGAAGCTTTGTATGAAGGCATGATCATCGGCGAAAACGCCAAGCCAGACGATTTGGAAGTAAACCCAATGAAGTCGAAGCAGCTGACGAACTTCCGTTCGACCGGCAAGGACGACGCCATCCGCCTCACCCCGCCAAAGCGCCTGACGCTTGAGCAAGCCATTGCCTATATCGATGACGATGAAATGGTTGAGGTCACGCCAAAGAACATCCGCTTGCGCAAGCGTTTGCTTGATCCGAACGAGCGGAAAAAAGCATCACGCGCCAAACAGGCTGCATAAACAAAAAAGGGCGCCGATTTGGCGCCCTTTTCTTATTTGGAATGTCCGGTTTCCTTAGAAACGGATTGCCGCCGTCAAACGGATATTGTGCATAGTAAAATTACTGTCGCTGCGACGCATATCGGTTCCGCCCGATACAATCAGGAACGGATCCGTCACCGGCGCTGTGCCCGGTCCGACCGATACGACATAATCATCATCGTCGAATTTGGTGTAGAGATATTCAAGGCCAAGCGAGAAGTTCTTAGCAAGCTTCACTTCCGCGCCGCCGCCATAGGAATAGCCCCAGCTTTTGCTGTTGCCATTGTCGGTAAAGCTGTTGACGCCATTGGTGGTCGTAAAGCTGTTGTTGATCTTGGCATAGGCTGCACCACCGGTTGCATAGAATAATGCACCGCGCGCGGCGTATCCGAGACGCGCACGGGCTTGCAACGAATAGTCGATTTCGCGGGTTAGCGTGTAGGTATCGGGCGTGTCGCTGAATGCTGTTACGCTGTCACGCGATTCATTCATACCGCCTTCAAGGACAAAACCATATACGATGTTGCCCGACTGTACGTCATAGCCAGCGCGGATATTATATGCATATCCGTCCTTGTCACTCAGGCAGCCATCGGTTGGCGCGGTTCCCGTCGATGCGCCGCCACAAAAGCCGGGTGCGAAAGCATCAGCGGCCAAAATTGTGTTTACGCTATTGTCGAATGCACCGTCACCATCGGTATCAAAAACAACGCTCTCGTTGCGATCGTTGCTCTGTGCGCCAATGCCGATAGAGCCGCCAATATACGCGCCTTCCCAATGTTCATCTTCTGACTGAGCAAATGCAGGGGTTGCAAATGTTGCGAGCGCGGTAGCGCCGATCAATAATATTTGGGAGATTTTCATGTCGATTTCCTTGTTGGTTCGTTAGTCACCAACCAGAAAACGCGAGAATCTCGATTTGGATGCATCAAAATGCGCTAAAAATTGAACTGCGGCTTTAATATCACGGACACACGTGCATGTTCGCGCGTTTAAACGGCTTCACCCGCAGCGACGCCGCTCGCCCATGCCCATTGGAAGTTATAGCCGCCCAGCCAACCAGTGACATCCACAGCCTCGCCGATGCAAAACAGGCCCGGCATTTTCTTGGCTTCCATTGTCTGTTGCGACAGGCCGTCGGTGCTGATCCCGCCAAGCGTGACTTCCGCCTTGGCATAGCCCTCACTGCCATTGGGCACAAATGGCCAACAATCGAGCAATGCGCCTGCCTCTGCCAGCTTACGGTCGCTTTGGTCGGCCAGATTCCCGTGCAGCGCAAGTTTATCCGCCAAAGCCTCCGCCAGCCGCGCGGAAAGGACCCGATCAAGGGTCGATTTGATGGTGGCCTTCGGCCGGGCGCGCTTTTCGGACAACAGCCATGCCGGCGCATCATGATCCGGCAGGAAATCGATCCCAACACGGTCACCGGGCCGCCAATAGCTGCTGATCTGAAGCACCGCAGGGCCGCTCAGTCCGCGGTGGGTGAACAGGGCTGCTTCGCGGAATGCTGTTTTGCCATGCTGGGCAACGACCTCAGCCGATACGCCTGACAATTCGCGGAACAGGACATCATCCCCGCCAAGCGTCAGCGGCACCAAAGCCGGCCTTGGCTCGACAATCTTCAATCCAAATTGCCGGCCCAGATCATAAGCGAATGCCGTAGCACCCATTTTCGGAATGCTAGGGCCGCCCGTGGCAATGACCAAAGACGCGGCAGATGCGCGCAGGCCGTTATACATGACATGATAGACGCTGCCGTCGTGCGATATCTCGCCAACGGGGGAATTGAACGCAAAGTCCACACGGCCGCCAAGCGTTTGTGACCGGTCGCATTCTTCCATGAGCATTTCGACAATCTGGCGCGCGGAGCCGTCACAGAACAACTGACCCAGCGTCTTTTCATGAAAGGCGATGCCATAGCTGCGCACCAGTTCGATAAAATCCTGCGGCGTGTACCGTCCCAACGCCGACTTCGAAAAATGCGGGTTGGCCGACAAATAGCGTTCTTGCGCATGGACCGTTGTCGCGTTGACGTTGGTGAAATTGCACCGGCCACCGCCCGAAATCAGGATTTTCTTGCCCGGCCCCGTTGCGTGGTCAATGACCAGCACGCGCCGTCCACGTTGCCCGGCGATCAGCGCACACATCAGCCCAGCGCCACCGGCACCCAAAATTATTACATCATAGTTGTTCGAAATTGCCATTTTGAAGCCCCTGCACTGCCCGCGCCATATTGCCAAGTGCTATGCTTTGCGGCAAAGCCGCGCGCATGACTGAAGAGACCAAAGCTGCAGGGGCAGATACCCCACCTGATCACTTGTCGATTAACCCGATGAGCCCGCATTTCGACGGCGATTTATTGTCGCGCGGCGTGGGTATTCGTTTCAAGGGCGAAATCCGCACAACTGTTGAGGAATATTGCATTTCCGAAGGCTGGATCAAGGTTCAGGCCGGCAAAGCACGCGATCGCAAGGGCAACCCATTGCTGATCAAACTCAGCGGACCTGTCGAAGCATGGTTCGAAGACCTTGGCGACGACGCACCGGTGGCCAAAGCCTAATTTTTAGACTTTATCATTTCGGGAAAACCGAAATGAGCTTGGCCAATTGGTCGTTGACCGGATCCAGTTGATCATCGGGCGTCATCCCAAGCCGCACGATCGTTAACCGATGCTGCGGTGACACCACGACAAATTGACCCAGATGGCCAAGCGCGGCGAATACATCCGACGGCGCTTTTCCGGGGAAAAGGACCTGATCCTGGCCGTCATTTGCCGTGCGGTTCAGCCAGATATGTGCGCCATAGCTGCGGTTATTCGGGCTTGGCGTTTTCATAAAGCGCATCCAGCTTGTCGGCATCAACTGCGCGGCCTGAACCGAACCGTTGTTGCGCAGGAATTCACCGAACTTGGCCCAGTCGCGCGCCGTGCCATGGATCATGCTTCCGCCCAGCATGGTGCCATTCCGGTCGAATTCCGGGACAAAGCTCGTCATCCCCAAGGGCTCGAACAACCGCCCACGCGCATATTCCAGCATGGCGTCGCGGCGCACCACCGGATCCTTACTGTCGGTCAGCGACCGGGTCATGATGTCCGCAAGAATATGGCTGGTTGCCGTGCTATATTCGAATTTTTCGCCGGGATTGGCCTCAAGCGGCCGTGTTTCGGCGTAACGCGCAACATTTTCCCGGCCATCCAGAAACAACATCCGCGGGGTGTCCGCATCGAAAATCTCAATGTCACCTTCAGCCATTTCGGTGTGGTCGAGGCCGGACGACATATGCAGCAAATGCCGCAGCGTTATTTTTGCGCGGTTATCGCGCGGCGCTTGCCATTCGGTGACAATCGCGGGCTCATCCAGCGCAAGGCGACCGTCCGCCACCATCAGGCCAACCAATACAGCAGTGACGCTTTTGGCCATGGACCAGCTAATCAACCGCGTGTCAGGGCCGTATCCCGGCGCATAACGCTCTGCAACAACGCGGCCACCTTGCATCACGACCAGTGCGCGGGTTTCGCCAACCGCCGGGTCTTCGAAAAAAGGTGCGATGGCATCTGCCAGCTTCTCTTGGCTCACCACTGCGTCGTCGGCAATTTGGGTAAAGCCGGGGCCAACGGGCTTCGCAGGCGGCTCTGCGCCACATCCAGCAAGGGTAAGTGCAGTTAATGCACAAAAAGCGGTTGCCGCGCGGCGGAAATTGTTTCTAGGCATAATATCGTTCGATGCACCAAATGGAGGGTCTATGGCAACCGCAACTTCAAAAGCTGGACCAAAAGCACAGCAACCACGGTTCAAGACCCTGAAAATAATCGTCGCAGCCTTGGCGGTGATTGCCGTTTCATGGTTGGCCTGGAACTGGAACAGCATCAAAGGGCAAGCGCGCTTGGGCGCCGCTTATGGCGCGCATATCACCTGTTCGTGCCGTTATATCGAAGGCCGCGATATGGCGTCTTGTGAGACCGATAAGGAAAAGGGCTTGGAAATCGTGCGCCTCAGCGACGATCCCGAAAACAAGCGCATCTACGCGTCCGTTCCCTTTTTGGCAGAAGCCGTTGCCGAACGCCGCGGCGCAAATGGCTGCGTTCAGCTCAATCAGACAGAAATAGACGCGCTGTAACCTATCGTTTTGCGGGCACGAGGATTAATGTTCATGGTGACCAGTCCGGACAATGTCCAGACAAGGCCCGATGCAAAGATACCGACCCCGCCATTGACATATGCCCGGCGCATGTCGCGCTGTGCTTCGCCCAAATGCATGTAAATTTCCTCCCCCTCAGAAGCCCGCTTTATGTCACGCGGCCGTCGCCATTTCCACCGCCATCGTTTCCTCAATCC
>ENA-OUVC01002167-OUVC01002167.1-marine-metagenome-genome-assembly--contig:-NODE-2167-length-11209-cov-2.517517_pt1 | contig 11209 bp, 7 predicted proteins | sample MGYA00248622_ERZ508571 | MGnify/ENA primary metagenome ERZ508571 (study PRJEB26236, sample SAMN06267175) | marine metagenome | isolation source: Columbia River Estuary | place: USA:Columbia River Estuary... | reverse complement strand
AGTAGCGAATTGATCAGTTGTTACATCAAAGTAATGTGCCACTCCTTTGTTTTCTCCCTCAATTTCAATTTTCGCTTGCGTGTTTTGTGTATTTGCATCAAAAGATTTATTGATTACTCTTGAAATTTTATCTTTAATGTCTACTTGAATTATTTCAATCGCTTTAGAGATATCATTTAAATTACTGACCGAAACAGTTTGGTCTTTTACTTGATAGATACGATAACCTTGGAATTTGTAATTGTATAATTTCAAATCTTCGTTATCTAATTCTCTTGCATTGTATCTTTCGCATTTATTTGTTCCCTCTAACATGATTTTAATTTTCTTGTCGCCTGGAACAATGACCATATTTACTGGCTCTGGACCATTTGCCAATTTAAATGCATTGTCAAATAAAACTTGTGCTTTATCATCACCTACTAATGCAGCTGTGATAGATGCTTTATTGTCGCCTTTATCTGCACGACCATAAACAGCACCAATAATAACTTCGTTTACTGCGCCTGGTTGTAAAGTAAATGGTCCTGAAGCTTGAACCATACGTCTATCACCTGGTGTACTAGTTTCGTCCCATGGTGCACGACCATCTGGATCTGTTGAACCAGGGAATGCATATAAACAAGTATCTGTTCCGCCACGTCCAGTTGCTTGGCCATATGTTAATGGTTGTCCATCTGCCCAATAGCCTCTTAAGTAACGGTATAATTGAACTGCGTTTGATGGATCTGAGTTGATACCCGCTTGACCTTGGTTGGTAAAGAACATAAAAGTAGACATCGGTAATTCATTTCCGTTTTCATCTTTAGGACCACGGAAATAATCGATACCAAAAACGGGAGGCGTTGCACCATATCCTGGAGAAGCTCCGTCGGCATCGTCATTATCTGCATTATAAGTATAACCAAAACTTCTTCTTTTTGGAGGAAGTGGTCCCGAAGGTCCGTCGCTATCTACTAATGCCATGTTACAACCTACAAAGTCGTCGTCTGCACCACCTAAATCTGAATCGGTAAATACACCGAAATAAGTTTTAAATAACGGTGTGCTTGAACGGTTGTAAATAGAATACTTATAGAAAGTCATGTTATTTAATTCGTTCGAAGTTTTGAACGCAAATGCTAAAGCGTGTACTTCTAATCCAATGGGCTCGCCACCTGGATAAGCGGTATGCACGCCACCTTTATCGTTATAAACCCACCAAATCATTTGGTCTGGCTTTGCGCCTAATTCATTTGGATCTAAAGTTGGATAGTCGCCACTCGCTGTATTGTAAATACCGTCACCGTCTGCATCAAAGAATGGCGCCATAAATTGCGCTTGTCCTTTACTTGCATCTCCGTTACCTGGCCATTTAGCAATGTTTTCTGAAACAACTCCGCTTGAAACATATTCTGTAATTTCTGGACGCAATACACTGTATTGTTTGTCCCATGCTTTACAATCATCTTTAGTAACCGTAGCGGTTAATGTATCTAATGGTCCTGGCCAAAAGTCTAAACCTGTTTGACGATAAGTTTGACCAGCGGTTTTTAATTGTTCACCACCATCAACACCACCAAACCATAAACCAGATGCAAAAGAAGCATGAATACTTCTTCCTCCTGGATCTACTTTGGGCACTTCATATCTAGCATTTCTAGTGGCAAAAATATCCCACCACATGTCTCCACCGTTTAACAATCTACAACGTACATTGTTAACATCTAAATCAATTTGTGAGGATGCAGGGTCGCAAATATTTGCAGCCCTCATTTGTGTACGCGGATAGGTTGGAGTACCCGCTCCCGGGCCTTTGTATACATCGGCCTTTACTTGCCCTATTCCTAATGCGAGTGTTAAAAAACTTGCACTAATTAAAGCAGATAGTTTATATGATATATTTTTCATTTTCATTTCTCTTAGAAGTTATAGATTGCACCAATTCTAATTACTCTTGGTAATTTAAAGTTATCAGGATTATTAACTGCAATATGATACATGTCAATGTAAGCTTGTGGATCTTGGAATTCAGTTAATGGTTGAACCGCTTGCGGTGAAGTTAAATAACCGTCATCATCAGGTAAACCTGTAGCTGGATATAAACTTGCAATTCGTTTTGCATTCAATACATTTTGAACCAATACATATAAATTTAAAGAGGAGCTTCTTCCTTTTCCATCGGCTGCTTTAGCAGTTAATTGGAAATCTTTATCCATTCTTAAATCCATATTGATTTGCCAAGGTAAACGAGAACCGTTGATCTCTCCTATTAACCTTCTGAAACGGGTATCGTCTGCAGAAAGAATATTTTGTACAATGTCTTGTGAAATTCTAGAATAAGGCGTTCCAGAACCCGCTCTAATAATAAAGTTAGAACCGAAGCCTTCTAATAAACCTTTCAAAGCAGCAGGCCCATTGTAATCTGTACCCATACCATAACGGTAATCAAGTGAAGCTACAATCGTATGTCTTTGATCGTAATCTAAAGGCAATGGAATTCTGATTGGCTCAGACTCACCACTCGAAATTAAATTTCCAGCAGATGAAGCATTAGAACCTGTTCCATTTGCAAACTGCAAAGTATAGGCAATGTTTGCAGACAAGTTATTGGTTCTTCTTAAATCATACTGTAAAGTAAAACCTTTAATAGTACCAAAATCTTGGTTTTTAAAAGTAATGTAAGAAGCCGGATAAGCAGTTGCAATTTGTAATTGTTGGAAGTTGTCTTTTAACTCTTTATAGAAAGCCGTTAAAGTTAAAGCCGAAGTGTTTCCAATTTTTTGTTTGAAACCTAATTGGTAGTTAATGGTTTTTTCTGGCGCAATGTCTGGACTCACTAAAGTAACACTTTGTTTACTCAAAGAATATAAATAGTAATTGATTGGATTACTGAATACATTGGAACGAGGACGTTGTGTTAAGATGTCGTAGTTAGCAAAGAAATTTGCTTCGTCTGAGATTGGGAATGAGAAAGCAATACGTGGCATGATTTGCGTTTGAGGCGAATAATCTTTAAAGCCAGATGCCCTTACTTTTGCATTTCCATTTGCGTCGAAAGTTTCTTCTGTTAACCATGGTGTAATTTTACCGTCTTGTGAACTTTTAATGGCAGTTACATCTTGAACAACATTACCTGCTGCATCATAGAATACATCGCCCATTCTGTAACCTCTAACGCCACCAAATTGTTTATCATTAACATATACAACGGCATCATCAGAAATATTAGCAGGTTTGCCGGTAATTTCTCTTGCTTTTCTAGTAGCATATAAAGAGTATCTGTCTTCCAATACTTGTTGGTTGGCATCGAAACGATCGATACGCACCCCTAAACTAAAGATGACATCTTTATAAGTAAATTTATCTTGGATATAACCAGCAATGTACACTGGTCTGAATGCACCCACTGGACGATTTTTTTCATCTGCAAAAAAGTCGGAGATCGAAGCGTTTTCTGTGCTTCTCTTTCCATCATAACTATAACCACTGTAAGTATAACTTACTCCCGAAGGGTTTAAGTTATCTAATAAAGTTTCCGCACCAATCATATCTAATGAGAAATAAGTGGGATCGTAAGCATCTACATCTAAATAGTCTCCCGCTTTTAAGCCTAATTTCTGTCTAGCACTTATTGCGAAATCTGAAGCGTTTGTAAAATCATTTGCTCTACTCCAAGTTACGGTATCACCCGAAACAGAAACACCTGCAGCATTTAAGTCGATGATCGAATAGCCTGTAGTTGTATCAATACTCAAAGCCGATTTGTCTAAAGTCAAATAACCATTTGCTTGTTGACGCATAGTGCCCCACAAAGATCTTGGGTTAATTCTAAATCTGCTTTCGATTCTTTGTTCGTATTCTAAACCAACTTGTATAGAGTGATTTTTAATATCGGCAGAAGCCATTGCAGAAATTCTATATTGATCTCTTACGTTTTCTTCATAAGCATTTGCAACTGCACCTGGTTGATTAAATAAACCACCATAAATAGGTTGTATGCCAGAACCATTAACAATACCACCTAAACTTTGAAAGGTTGTTAAACTGTTAATTGTACCCTCGCCAATTTCGCTATTGATAAATGAATACAATGAAGAAACATAATTAGCTAAATATGGATTGGCAGAACTTGCATTAAATAAAAATGCAGTGTCTCTAGTACCTGCGTTGGTACCAGTTCCTACACTTTGGAAACGCACGGTATCTCCATTTGAAGTTAGGATGGTATCTGTTGGTACAATTGCACCGAATCTGTTTGTACGAAGTGTTTCATATTTACCAATATGGCCATAGCTAAACAAGTCTGCTTTGTGATATGGATCTTGTTGTACACTTTGATCTCTAGAGAAATCTGCTTGTATAGTATAATATGCATTTTTCAATAAGTTTTTACTTTCGTCTTCGCCATTATTAATGAATTTTTGGGTATAACGACCAAACACACGATAAGTGTTTCTAGTAAATTCTTGATTGTTATCAGAATTAAATAACATATTAGACCTGTTATATAATTTTTGATAACGGCTCGTACCAGAGAAACCAAATTTGAAAGTGTTATTTAAACTTGGTTGAAAATCTAAACTTGCATTAAAATTGATGTTACGAATTTCGTTACCATCTTGTGCCTCTGATTTTTGTAATTTTCCATTTTGTGTATAGTTACCATTCGGCACAGCCACAATTGGATTCGCAGATCCGGGAGTAAAATTAAAAGTTGCTGGATTTTTTCTAACATAATCCATCCACTCGTCTTTTGCTTTCCAAGCGCCAACATAAGATGGGTTTTGATCTCTCTTACTTTCTAACTCGCCCGATAAAAAGAATCCTAAAATCGGTCTTTCTCCTTCTTGTCCTTTATTATGAACTAATAATGGACCACTCAGATTACCACTTACTAAATTATATCCGTACCCATCTAAAAATTCAGAAGTAGCGGCTTTTACACCACCATTTAATTTTCTTGATGGGCCTTTTGTAGTAATAGTAATAATACCACCCGTTGCATCTCCGTATTGAGCAGGTACACCACCAGTAATTACTGAAATTTGCTCTATCGCACCTTGAGGCACGCCTGCAATTCCCCTCACTTTTACACCATCAATATAATAATCGTTTGCATCATCTCTTGAACCTTTTACTACTAAACCATCTCCTTCGTCTGCTTGGTAAACACCTGCAGTTGTTGATACTAAAGAGTTAATGTTTCTAGTTGGAAGTTTTATAATTTCTTCTGCGGTTAAAGTTCCACCTGCAGTGTTGTTATCTCTTTCAATCAAAGGTTTCGCGTAATCTGTTACGGTTACCGTTTGAATATTAGTTACACTGGCAGCAATATCGGGATTGACATAAGTTTGTCTGTTAGAGTTAATGATAACTCCGTTAATAATCCTTTTACTGTAACCTATGATTTCCACGCGGACATCATACTTACCTGGAGAGATTGGTTTGATAACATAATTGCCATCAAAGTCTGTTTGTTGCGCAGCAACCTGAGTTCCATTTAACTCTACGATAACTCCTGCAAACGGCACTCCCTCTTTAGTCTTAGCGTCTACAACCTTTCCTCTTAGCTCACCAGCACCGCTTTGTGCGATTGCCGCTTGACCAATTGTGATGGTTAACAAGACTAAGAATGCGTAAAACTTTCTTATCATAATGTTGATCTTAGGGTTTATTGATTTTTTTATTAAAAATAAATATAATGTTAATAATAGATAAAATGCAAATTTTAGTAAGAGAAATGTTACAATAAAAATGCAACCTTTTGAAAGTGAATTAGAATTGTATTAAAAATCAATTAATTAGCCGAATTTTTAGCTAATTTATTTATTGGTGAAAAAACTGAATGGTTTTTTGGGCTAAAACCGATGCAATTTTATAATAAGATGCTTCTGTCCAACCTGCTATATGACTGGTTAACAACACTTTACTTTCTTTACATAATAGATCGAATGTTGCTTGCTCAGCTGCATTTAATTGATCAATTTTCTCATTTTCAAGCACATCTAGCGCTGCATAGGCTACTTTTCCGTTGTTAATATATTGAATCAGAGCGGCGGTTTGCAAAACAGGACCACGCGATGCATTTAAAATCACTACGCCGGTTTTTAGATTAGCTAGAAAAGCAGCATCAATTAAATATTTTGTTTCAACAGTTAAAGGTACATGTATAGAAATAATATCTGCTCTGTTTTGTAATTCGTTTAGGCTTACTTCCTGTGCAAATTGATCGGAATAATTTGTAAGGTATTTATCATAGGCAATAACTTGAACACCAAAGCCACTGAGTTTTTTTGCAAGTGCTTTTCCGGTATTTCCATAACCAATTATACCGATTGTTTTTCCGCCAATTTCTATGCCCCTATTTTCTTCTCTTAACCAAATTCCATTTTTAATTTCTGCATTTGATTTAGAAATATGGCGCATTAAATTTAACAACATGCCAATAACATGTTCGGCAACCGCATCTCTATTTCCTTCGGGTGCATTTATTAAAGTAATGTTATTTTCTTGACAATAAATCTCATCGATATTGTCCATTCCTGCACCTGCTCTAGCAATTAATTTTAAATTTTTAGCGCCAGCAATTAAATCTTCATCAACAAAAAACTTAGATCGCACTAACATTCCATCATACAATGGTAATAGTGCTTTCAGCTCATCTCTGCTGTTAATATTTGATCGATCATCGACTAAAATATGAGCGGAAGCCAATTCATCAAAAAATATTTGATGAATATCTTCTGTTACTAAAATTTTAAAATTATTTTTTTTCATCAATTGCTTTTGAAATTAATTTTGTTAGCCAAACAAAGTCGCTTACACTTAATCTTTCGGCTCTTAAATCAAACATTTTTTCTTCTTGAATTTCCGGTGTTAAATATTTTCGCAAGGCATTTCTTAGTGTTTTTCTACGTTGGTTAAACGCTGCTTTTACAATTTCTCTGAATAAATTTTCGTTCGCGCCATCGTAAACATTTGTGGTATTTCGCAAAGCAGAAATTACAGCAGATTTTACTTTGGGTGGCGGATTAAAAACACCTGGGTTTACGGTAAATAAATAGTCAATTTTGTAATCGGCTTGCATCAACACACTTAAAATTCCGTATGCTTTTGTTCCAGCTTTGGCCACAATTCTTTCGGCCACTTCTTTTTGAAACATACCCACCATTTGGCTAACTTTTTCTTTATTATCTAGCACCTTAAATAAAATCTGAGAAGAAATATTGTAAGGGAAATTACCAATGATGGCAAAATCTTTACCTGGTTCGACAAATTTCTCAAAAGCCAAGTTTAAAAAATCGCCAGAAATAATTCGATCACCTAATAAAGGATATTTTTTTTCTAGAAAAGCAATCGACTCTCTGTCTATATCAATTACACTCAAAGATATGGCTTGGTCTGTAACCATGAAATCGGTTAAAACCCCCATGCCTGGGCCAACTTCCAATACATTCAGCACTGCGCCATCTTTGGTTTGGAGTGCCTTTACAATTTTATGGGCAATGTTTTTATCCGTTAAAAAATGCTGCCCTAAAAACTTTTTTGCCCTAACTTGCATGAAATTGGTTTTATTAATCCTGACAATTTTAATTAATTTGCGCTGAACTAGGAAATCAATTAAAATTGAGCTCCGAAATTCATCCTCAAAATATAGATTATGAACGATTCAGATAAAATAAAAATAGGCATAAGTATTGGTGATATTAACGGCATAGGAATAGAGGTTATGCTTAAAACCTTTTTAGATGCTCGGATTTTTGACTTGTGCACACCCATTGTATATGGCTCTTCTAAGGCTACTTCCTTTCATCGTAAACTCTTAGGCATCCAAGATTTTAGTTTCAATATTATAAATGAAGCCCATCAAGCAAATGCTAAAAGAGCAAATTTAATTAATGTTTGGGCCGAAGAAGGAAAAATTGACATCGGCACCGGCACTGCCATTGCTGGTAAATACGCTTTTGATGCACTCGAAAAAGCAACCGAGGACTTAAAGGCCGGTAAAATTGATGCTTTGGTAACTCTACCTATCAACAAACACAGCATTCAAGAAGCAGGCTTCGCATTTCCTGGTCATACAGAATATCTGCAATCTAAAGCAGAACAAAAAGATTCGTTGATGTTAATGGTGAGCCAAGAATTAAAAATTGGTGTTGCTACAGGGCATATTCCATTAAAAGACGTGTCTTCGCATTTACATATCGAAAAACTTCATCATAAAATTACTTTATTAGCCAATAGCTTAAAATCAGATTTTGGAATCAGGAAACCCAAAATAGCGGTTTTAGGCCTTAATCCACATGCAGGAGATAATGGCGCATTGGGCAAAGAAGAAGAAACCGTTATTATTCCAGCTATTCAAAAAGCAAACAATCATCATTTAACTGTTTTTGGTCCTTATCCGGCCGATGGTTTTTTTGGGAAGCATAGCTATAGAGAATTCGATGCGGTATTGGCTATGTACCACGATCAAGGATTGATTCCTTTTAAGAGCCTCTCATTTGATAATGGGACCAATTTTACGGCGGGCTTGCCATTTGTAAGAACTTCTCCAGCACACGGAACCGGATACGATATTGCTGGTAAAAACCTAGCCGACGAAAGTTCTTTTAGAGAGGCGCTTTACTTAGCGATTGATATTGTGAGAAATCGTAAAATTCAAGGAGAAATAAGCGAAAATCCGTTAAAAATCCACCGATTAACGAAAGACAAGGGCGAATAATTGAAAAATGGCGCTAATCTGCTTTCATTATCCAATTAGTTTTTATACATTTGCGGGCTAATTAAAATTTGAAATTGAACAAGTTAAAACCTTTTTCTATTGTTTTCACAAGCCTAAAACTAGGGAAACATGATTTCGAATATAATATAGATAAATCGTTCTTTGACGAGTTTGATTATTCGCCAGTAAAATTGGGAGCATTAAAGGTAAACCTCTCGTTTAATAAACAAGAGACACTATTTATGCTCGATTTCAAAATAACAGGCACCGTAAGTTTAACTTGCGATAGGTGTACCGACGATTTTGATTACCCAATGGAAACGGAAGAAAGACTGATTTTTAAGTTAGGGGAAGAGGAGTTTGAGCAATCTGATGAGGTAGTGGTTTTAGCCATTCACGAACATCAAATAAATGTAGCGAACTACATTTATGAGTTTATCATACTTTCTGTGCCATTTGTTCACATTCATGCAGATTTGCCAAACGGCAATCCAGGGTGCAACAAAGAAACACTAGCCATACTTAGTAAATTGTCTGTCGAAAAATCAGCAGACCAACCAAATGAGGCCATAGACCCCAGATGGGAGGCGTTAAAGAAATTAACAGGAAAATAATTATTACCCTTTAAATTTGTAGCAAAATGCCACATCCAAAACGCAAAATCTCGAAATCGAGAAGAGACAAAAGAAGAACACATTACAAAGCAGAAGCACCTGCATTGGTAGTTTGTCAAACTACTGGTACAGTACACATGCCTCATAGAGCCTACAAAGTAGAAGGAAACTTATACTACAAAGGCAAAATGATCGTGGAAAACGCTGCTAACTAACATTAATCACTCTCCTAATGAGAATAGGAATTGATATTATGGGTGGAGATTTTGCTCCTAAGGCTACCACCTTGGGAGCAATTTTAGCTTTAAATGAAGTCCCATCCGACTGTAGAATTGTCTTAATTGGCGATGAGCCAATGACTAAATCCATTCTTGCCGAAAACGGAGTGGACGCTAGTTTGTTCGACTTTATTCATGCAGATCAAGTAATCGAAATGGGTGAACACCCCACTCGCGCACTTTCTCAAAAACCAAATTCAAGTTTAAGTATTGGATTTCAAATGCTAAAAGAAGGCAGCATTGATGCCTTTGCAAGTGCTGGAAATTCTGGCGCCATGCTAGTAGGTTCTATGTTTAGCGTAAAAACAATTCCAGGTATGAACAGGCCTGCCATTTGCTCTTATTTACCAAAAGAAAATGGGGGCTTTGGCGTAATTCTAGATGTTGGCGCTAATGCCGATTGCAAACCAGAACTCTTAGTACAATTTGCAATTTTAGGTTCTTTAGTTGCCGAAATTTTATTCGGCATCAAAAATCCAAAAGTAGGTTTGCTAAATATTGGTGAAGAAGCCGAAAAAGGAAACCTACTCACACAAGCTACTTATCCGCTTTTAAAAGAAACAGCAAATATTAATTTTATTGGCAATATAGAAGGCCGTGATTTATTTAACGACAAAGCAGATGTAATTGTTTGCGATGGTTTCACTGGTAATATTGTATTAAAGCTATCAGAAACATTTCATGACATGACTGCTGGAAAAGGAATGGATGCTCCGTTTTTTGCTCGTTTAAATTACGAGAATTATGGTGGTAGCCCTGTACTTGGTGTCAACGCACCTGTTGTAGTTGGTCATGGCATATCAAACGATATTGCAATTAAAAATTTGATTTTACTTGCCAAAGAAATGGTGAGTACAAATTTGACAGAAAAAATTAAAGCGGCATTCAAGGAATAAACTAAATGGAGAAAACTCGCGCAGCCATTACCGGAGTATTTGGATATGTTCCAGACTATGTTCTTACGAATAAAGAATTAGAAGTAATGGTAGATACCACCGACGAGTGGATTCAAACTAGAACTGGCATTCAAGAAAGAAGAATTTTAAAAGGCGAAGGCAAAGGCACCTCAGATATGGGCGCAGCCGCAGTGCTAGGCCTACTTGCAAAAAAAGGAATCGATGCATCTGAAATTGATTTGCTGATTTGCGCGACTACCACACCCGATATGCAATTTCCTGCAACAGCGAATATTATTACCGATAAAATTGGCGCTAAAAACGCTTTTGGTTTCGATATTAATGCAGCTTGTTCTGGTTTTATTTACGCACTTACCACCGCTGCAAAATTTATTGAAGCGGGTAGTTATAAAAAAATAGTAGTAGTTGGTGGCGATAAAATGTCGTCTATTATTAATTACGAAGATCGCACTACTTGTATTATTTTTGGCGATGGTGCTGGTGCTGTTTTATTAGAGCCTTCGACAGATGAAAATGGAATAATTGATTCAATTTTAAAAAGCGACGGTTCGGGTAGGATACATTTACATCAAAAAGCAGGCGGATCTGCAAAACCCGCATCGCACGAAACAGTAGATGCTAAAGAACATTACGTTTACCAAGAAGGACAATCTGTTTATAAATTTGCGGTTACCAACATGGCAGAAGTTTCGG
>ENA-OUVC01002166-OUVC01002166.1-marine-metagenome-genome-assembly--contig:-NODE-2166-length-11210-cov-2.804006_pt1 | contig 11210 bp, 8 predicted proteins | sample MGYA00248622_ERZ508571 | MGnify/ENA primary metagenome ERZ508571 (study PRJEB26236, sample SAMN06267175) | marine metagenome | isolation source: Columbia River Estuary | place: USA:Columbia River Estuary... | reverse complement strand
TTCGTAGGCTTCCGCTGCTTCCTTGAATTTTTCCTCAGCGGCCTTGTCGCCAGGATTTCTGTCAGGATGGAATTGCATGGCCACCTTGCGGTAGGCTTTCTTGATCTCATCCGCTGAAGAGGATTTGGTCACCCCCAGTATCTCGTAATAATCGCGTTTGGACATATCTGCTGTTTAGTTGGACAAAGCCATTTATTTTCCTACAACCACTTTTGAATACCTGATGATTTTATCATTAAGGGTATAGCCCTTCTCCACTTCATCAACCACTTTACCTACCATTGAAGGGTCATTGACCGGAATTTCAGTGATGGCCTCGTGAATATCTGGGTTGAATTCTTCACCAATGCTTTTCATTTCCTTGACACCCTTTGCCTGCAGGGTGTTCCTGAGTTTGGTGAAAACAATTTGTATGCCTTGCCTGATTTGTTGCAAGTCTTCGCTGGATTGAAGCTGTTTTTCTGCCCTGTCGCAGTCATCCATCACTTCCAGCATCGACTGGATCACATCCCTTCCGGCAGTCTGGATCAGATCAACCCGCTCCTTGGCATTCCTGCGCTTGAAATTATCAAACTCGGCATAAAGCCTGATAAATTTCTGCTTCTGTTCTTCTACATCCAATTTCAGCTGATCAATTTCAGTGATGGTCTCCTTGACCTCATTTTCAATGTTTTCAGCAGGAACCTGTTCTTCATTTTGCGTCATTTCTTTTTCTTCCATGGTGTTTGAATTTGCAATTAATACTGCTCAAATGGCTTGCCATCTTCTATTGTCAAGCCAAATTGTCGCGTTTTATACCTGAGAAATGCAAATTTCTGCCTTTTCCACGAAAGTTTACCTTTGCAGCATGAAGAAAGTGGTTTTAAACAGAAAAATTAGCAACAGGGTAGTGAGCGGTCATCCATGGATATTCTCCAATGAGATTGATTTGATGGATGATGCGTTGGAGGCTGGCGACATTGCTGATGTGTATACCTATGACCACAAATTCGTGGGAAGAGGGTATTTCAACCCTGTTTCAATGATTCCGATAAGGCTCCTCACCAGAAACAAGGCGGAGGAAATCAATGCAGCTTTCTTTCACAGGAGAATCCTGGAAGCATGGGAGTACCGTAAAAAAATTGGTTATACCGAAAACTGCAGGTTGATTTTTGGCGAGGCAGACGGATTGCCACAATTGATCATTGACAAATTCAACGACTATTTTGTTTTGCAAACCCTAGCCCTGGGGATCGACAAGTGGAAAAACGAGATTGTTGCAGCATTGGAAACCATTTTTTCTCCCAAGGGTATTTATGAGCGAAATGACGTTGGGGTCAGGGAAATGGAAGGAATGGAGCAGAAAAAAGGATTTCTCTCCAACCCTTTTGATACCAAGATTCCGATTGTTGAAAATGGCCTGAAGTTTTTGGTGGACATAGAGAAGGGACAGAAGACCGGATATTTTCTTGACCAAAGGGATAACCGCAGGGCCATCGAACATATTGTCAAAGGAGCTGATGTATTGGGTGCATTTTGCTATACCGGTACATTTGAGATCCATGCGGCCAGCTATGGCGCAAAACATGTATTGGGTTTGGACATCTCTGAAAATGCTGTAGCACAGGCCAGGGAAAATGCAGCCCTGAACCAACTAGACAACATCAGTTTCCAAGCCATCAATGCATTTGATGCACTGAAGCAGTGGAGCAAAGAAGACAAGAAATGGGATGTAGTGATGCTCGACCCTCCTTCCTTCACCAAAAGCCGTGAAAATGTGCAGAATGCCATTGGGGGGTATAAGGAAATCAACCTCAGGGGGATGAAGCTCCTGAAGCCTGGAGGTTTCCTGGTAACATCCTCTTGTACAAATCTCGTACAGCCGGATGTATTTTATCAAACCATTGAAATGGCTGCCAAGGACGCAAAAAGAAACTTGAGACAGGTGGTATTTCAATCACAATCTGCTGACCATCCGATCATCAGGGGATTAGAGAACACCAATTATCTCAAGTTCCTTATTGTACAGGTCCTTTAGAATCAGTTCAGGCCAGAAAGGGCTTCTTTGATGGCATCGAAATTGGGAAGATCTCCAGCGCTTTCTAGCACTTCAGCATATTGTACCATACCATCTTTGTCAACCACAAAAGCGGCCCTGCGGGCAACCCCTTTCATGTCTAGCACAAACTCATCATAGAAAGCCCCGTATGCCTGGGATGTTTCCTTGTTGAAATCAGAAAGCAAGGGGAAATTATACTGTTGCTCTTCCTTAAACTTTCCAAGACTGAAAAGTGAGTCTACTGAAATACCAACAACATCAGCATTGAGTGATGTATAAACATTCAAGTTGTCCCTTACTGTACAGAGTTCAGTTGTACAAACACCGGTAAAAGCCAGTGGAAAAAAAAGGATTACCAGGTTTTTACCTTTGTAATCTGCGAGACTCACCTTGTTCTTCTCTGTGTTGAAAAGACTGAAATCGGGAGCCATTTGTCCTTGTTGAATAGCCATTGTTCTTGTTGTTTTAATGAATTTAATTTACACTGCTAATTTACAACAGAGAAACAGTATTTTTTTGTTTCCGGGAAAAAAGAATAAACCTTGCAAAAACCAGCACCATTGATCAAAACTTGGGACAGAGGATTATGTCAGCATGCTTGGGCTTGATGGCCAGGTATCCAAGCGATATCTCAAAGCCTCCCCTGTTGAGGCTGGCAGGAGCCAAGGCAGAGATATTGATGTCATAGCTGATACCGATGGAGAGCTGGTTGACATCAAATTTTAACACCGGAACAATGGCATCGTTGTACCTGTAATACATCCCAGCATGAACCGTAGTTGTTGAAGCGTACTCATCCCCCAGCCGTTTTGAAAAGGTACCACCCCCCATGATCTCCCTGAAGGGTTTTTGATCGGTTATGTCGCCATGAAAAGTGATGTAGGTAACGTCATCAAGGTTGAGTTTTAATCCGCCAGATGCCACCCATTTGGGCAGGTGTGCTATATTACCATAAAATGAATGCATGGGTTTATTGAAATGGTGATAAGCCAGTCCCCCAAAAACATAGTGCTGGTCATTGCTTCCCAGGGTGGTATTGAAACTCATGCCTACCGACATGTCTGCGTAGGAGTAAGCACCAGTAAAGGTTTCACCATCGGGGAGGGAGCCATTGAAATAAAAACCATCGTACTGGCTGTTGGTGGTTACCCTTGATCGGTCAAGCCGGCGGTTGACCATCCCACCCATGAACCCAAGGGATAAATAGGAAACCTTGTTGGTGCTGAGTGATTTATGAAAATTTACCATGGGAAGCATGTGTACCGTCTGCAGTTGTACGGTACCGGCCTTGTCATACAAAACCTGCCCGCCGACTGTTAGAAAATCTTCCCCTTTCCCAACTGGAAATTTATACTCTGCATTGATAGACCCCGTCTGGTAGGGGAATGCCACACTGTTCCATTGGTTGCGGTAAACTCCTTGAATACGCACATCACCTTCATACAGCCCTGCCAGTGCGGGATTGCGCAGGAGCGGCGCTTCATAGAATTGTGAAAAATGAAGGTCCTGACCGATCACCACATTGCACATCATCATGAAGATGACAAAATGTAAAAATCTGCGATATGTAGAAATCATGGCACGCTTTATCATCTGATCAATGTTACATCTCCTTTCAATGTGATGATATTGCCATTTTCACAAATTAAATCGATCATGTAAACATATACATCTGGGGTAACAAATTGCCCCTTATTCTTTCCGTTCCAGGCAGCATTCTGATCGTTGGCAAGGAAATTTTCTTTCAGGTACATCAACTGTCCCCACCTGCTGAAAATCTTCATTGACCTGATCTTTTCTATGCCCCTTCCCCGTGGATAAAAAACCTCATTGATGCCATCCCCATTGGGAGAAAATGTATTGGGGATAAAAAGATTGTCCCCGGTGCATGTAGCAAATACATTTACAACGTCTTTAGACATACAACCTTCTGGCGTATACGCAAACAAAGTATAGGTTGCAGAATAAGATGGCGTTGTGACAGGAGTCTTGCAATCGCTGCAATTCAGGAACAAGGCAGGAACCCATTGTACCCGGCTTACATCTGGAGAATACACCGGCTTCAGTTGGAGTGGATAACCAGCCATGATGGTGGTGTCTCTGCCTGCATTGACGGTTGGCAGAGGAATAACTGTTACCACTACATCATCCCTGGTAACAAAACAATTGTAGGCATCCTTACCTGTAACGGTATAGGTAGTTGTCTGCGTTGGCTTTACTGTTGGACCTGCGATATCCGTACGGCTCAAGCCGTTGGCTGGCGTCCAGGAATAAAGCAAGGTACCCCTTGCCTGCAACCGTATGGCATCACCAAAACAAACCAAGGTATCTGCTGGGCCCACTACTGTAGAAGGCTGAATCACTTTGATGTTGATTGAGTCTATTGTAGAACAACCAACGGTGGAGGTTCCTTTTACAAAATACATAGCGTCAGAGACGGGGTTGACAAAGGGCTGTTCACAACTCGTGCAAGTGAGGGTTGGGCCAGATAACCACTCGTAGGTTGCTGCACCACTGGGCTTGAGCTGAATGGGTGTGCCAAGACAAAGGATGGAATCAGTGCCGGCATCCAAAGAAGGAATGGGATGGACCAGCAGGTTTTGGATCAAGGTATCACTGCATCCTTTTTGGTTGGTGGCATAGATCCGCACCGGATAATTGCCTGCTTTTCGGAACAACTGCTTTTCGGGGATTTTAACACCTGCACTGTTGCCGTTGGTAAAATCCCAGAACCAGGATACAATAGGAGAATTGTTGGGACGCACCTCAACGCCAGTCAATTGAATTAGATCCTCTTCGCAGACAGGAACTTTTGAAACATCCATTGCAATATCAGGCCTGGCCTGGATCTCTACATATTGCACACGGGTCACCGTATCAACACAACCAAGGGAAGAGGTGACTGTCATTTTTACACTATACAGTCCTGGCGCTCCATAAAAATGATAGGGTCGGCTTCCTCTTCCGCTATCCTGGTCACCAAAATCCCAGGACCATCCAGTCAACTGGTCGTTGGAAAGGCTTAGATCTGTGAAATTGACACCTCCTCTTTCACAATAAAACAAAACATCACCTTTAAAAACTGGAAGAATAGAAACAGCTTTGATGGGCTCCCCTTGTGGAAAAAGCACTGTACATCCATCACCATTTGAGATAAATATATTGGGGGTATACATACCCGTATCCCCGTATCGATAATTGAATCGACCTGATCCGTACACAATATTCTCTGCAACATAGCCATCACCATAATCAATGGTTACAAACTTTGAATTTTTTGAAACTACATCAAAATATGCATCATACGGCTCGCATGCCACCAGGCGATAATCAGTAGTTCCTATGGGCCCTTCCACATAAATGGCAATAGGCAATGAACTAACCTCACATCCACCAGGACTTGTTACCTTCAAAGTAGCATTAAAAGTTCCGGGCTTTGAATAAACATTTATTGGGTTTTGAATCGAGGAAATTGATCCATCCCCAAAATTCCACTCATATCTTTCTGCAAATTTACCTCCAAACATGAACTGTGCTGGAAATGGAGGACAACTCGAAGAATCTTCCAAGACATTGATGTCTGCTGAAGGCATATCAATTTCAATCAACTGGGTTTTCCTTGTTGTTGATTCGCAACCAAACCCATCAATTACAGTCAAGCTGATGTCTTTTCTACCCGTTTTGGTATAAGAGACTCTTGGGTTTGGAATGAATGAAGCTTTTCCATCACCAAGATCCCATTTGAAACTGACATAATTTATTGGAGATACCACCTGTAGCTGTACGATTTTGTTGAGACAGCTTGCCGTTTGTAGCGGATAAAAATCTACGCCAGATTGAGAAACCCTAACAATCGTTTTTGAAAATACCGAATTACAACCCAAACTGTCGACTATTGTTAATTTGACATTATAATTACCTGGCTTTGAGAAAATATGTTGAATAGGTCCAGACAAGATATTTTCAACAGGTGTTCCATCGCCAAAATCCCATAAGCGGGAAATCAGCTTACTGGTGCCATCACCAGTTGATCTGTCCTGAAAAGATACTGGCAGGTTTTCGCAACCAGAGGTTGAGGAAAGACTCAAATAGTTGGCAATGGGGCCTGACACCAAAATATCTTTTCTTGGACTGGTGAATACACATCCATTTAAATCAACAATCCTCAACTGCATGGTATACATACCTCGCTTGGCATTTGTGGGATACTTGCAAAGATCTGCAATATTCACTTTTGGATTGGCTGTTGAAGTTAATCCTGTAAATCCACAACCATAATCCCAGTCATATGCTTTGATCATGTTGGTGTTTTCCGAAACTGATTTCAGGAGCAGAAATGTATCTGCAACACAAACCGGACTCCGCATTGATTCAAAATTGATTCCATTTTCATTTGTTGCATATACAGTGGTAGAATCAGTATAAGTGCAACCATCACCTGAAACTTTTAATGTAATGGTATATTGTCCGGACTTGGCATAACGATGATTCAGTGTATCTTTTTTGAGTGTATAGTTTCTGGTATTCCCATCGCCAAACTTCCACTCCCATAAATCTACCTTTCCTGAGGAATTTTCGTTTACAACTTTATCCAGGGTATTTTGACAATCCCCAATCACCGAAAAAAGAGCAACAACACCCCTGACATTGATGTATTTTATTTTTTCTACAGTTTTAGCACAGCCGTTCTGATAAACGGTAAGTTTAACATCCACTTTTTCAATTTTTTTGAAATTTTTAGAGAATTCATTTTGATCAACTGAATCGCCGTTGGAAAACTTCCACTTGAAACCGGTTACATTCGGCCCAAGATATTTGAACTTGAATGCAGCACTTGCACAGGTATCAAATGGTGTAGCGGAAAAGTCAAAATCTTTCGGAAGTTCCCCCACTTTCACCACCCAATTATAGGACTTGTTGCACCCTGAAGAACTCACAATATCAACAATAACATCATATTTTCCACTGTCCGTGAGCACAATATTACCCGGGTCTTTGGACAGTGATGAAAATATGGTAATGCCTTTTTTGTCTTTGACTGACCATTTCCATGAGACAATCAAAGGATCAATATTGAATTTGATGTTTGGCCTTATTGTCAATGGTGCACAACCACTATCAGGAAGATTAGATTTGAGAATAACAGGAGGCTGAATTGAAATAAGGCTGTTCTTGGTTTTGGAGAATGAACAACCCTTGTCAGTTATTGCTGTGAGGGAGACGCCAAACACACCAGCACCTGTGTATTTATGCTTTACGGTATCGCTAAATGGAGGAAATTCGGTTTGCGTTGCCCCATCACCGAAATTCCATAATAGCTTAATAATATTTCCTGTTGATTTGCTGTTGAATTTCACGTCAAGCGGAAAATCACAACTGGACACTTGATCTTCGATAAAGTCTGCAGTTGGAAGAGGATCAATGCTGATATTCTTTTCAAAAAAAGTATTACAGGTTCCAAACTGGGATTCTAGCTTAACAACATATGTTCCTGGCGTATTAAACTGGTAGCTCAGGTCTTTTGTGATGGCTTGTTTAACCCCATCGATGTACCACGTTTGACTGATCGGATCTGGGTTGGATTGGTTGATGAAATTTACAGTAGATTTTTCGCAAGCAGAATCTAGAGCCGAAAATATATTGACAACCTGACTGGGAGAAAGCACGTAGTCATAGTTTAATACATCACTACAACCTGCTTGATTGGTCACCGTTAGTGATATCCTGTAACTGCCCGATTGAAAAAATGTTATCAATGGGGAAAAGTCAGCACTGTTGGAAATCACAGCTGAACCTGTTCCTATGACTTCCCATTTGTAAGCCAGCCCTATTCCAGAAAAATTGGAGGCCTGCACCGTTATTGGAAACTTACATGAATTGGCTGGGGGGATATAAAAATCCGCTATTGCATTATCAATGACTTTAATAAAATCACCAGCCGATTCACTTGAAACTTTGCATCCACGTTCAGTGCCCAACGTTAGGGTGACTTTTCGATTTCCAGACAGCGTATAGGTATGAGGTACTGTTGGAGCTGTAGTACTGGATTTGTTACCATCTCCAAATTCCCAATCCCAACCGACAATCTTATCCTTGTAAACTACCCCAGTTTTAGGGTCCTTGATTTCTGGATTAATGGTTTTGTCGGACAAATTGACTTTCAGCGGGCTACAACCTGCATTAATATCAGCAATAAACTGTACTTGAGGGGCCGGGTAAATGATAATTTGTTGGGTAACTGCAGAAACTTCGTTTTCCGGACTTTTTACGGTAAGATTGACATCATAAACACCCGGTGCTGTATAGGTCTTGATGGGGTTTACCGCCTTTGACACAGCTCCATCTCCAAAACTCCAATCATTGGTATGTATTCCTCCGGTTGTTATATCTGTAAATTTAACAACCAAGCCCTCACCAGGCTTTAAGCAAAAAGTTTGCATGCTCACAGTAAAAGAGGCAGACAATTGGGCATTTGTGTAAACGGATAAAAAAAGCAAGCAAAATGAAAACCATAGCATTTTTGATATGCCATGAACATTTTTAAAACTTTTATTTATTGCATTTTTCAAATGAATCAATAGTAGAAAATCACCAAATCTGTTGCGCTCAAATCAATAGCCATTTCACTGTTTTACTTTTTTACGAGCCTCATTGTTGAAACTGCCCCATTCTGCTCACTCCTGGCCTCTACGAAACTAGTCCCTGATTTTGTGATGAACCAGGTAAAATTCAATCGCTGCAAGCTTGTGTTTCCAGGAGGAAAACTGGCTTGGATTGTCATCGCAGACTTGTCACTCTTCCAGGTACCCTTCACAGTGGTCGTGGACTTGATGGCTTCTACAGAACCATCCTTGAGGAACTGGAATTCATATCCACTGAACTCCGGTTTCACATCAACAGCAGCGACAGTAAAAACATCTACCATCCATCTTCCATTGGTCATGATGGTAACAATCAAATCCTCGGCCACAGTTTCCTGCACCTGTTGCTTTGCCTTTTCACAAGATGCAAATGTTAGCAGAATGATTGCAATCAACAATGTTAGCAATGACTTATTCGGATTTTTCATACCTCTTGGTAGTTTATGTCAAAGCTATATAACGAATATCCTTCTACTTTATTGTATGTAGAATTGATTAGAATCAACTGATTTCGAATTATTTAAGTACCCTTTGCCATCCTACAAAAACACCGTTGTTTTTAACCGCATCGTTGTACAATGGAACCAAATGGCTTTCAATCCAGGGATAATCAGGCTCAACTTTCTTTCTCAAAACCAACCCATAAGGTTGCTTAACCCCATTGGCCTTGCTGGGCAGGGAAATGATTTCAAATCCTGTCATGGCTGGAGAAGAAAGAAATTTTTTCATCGATTCAGGTTCCTGAAAATCAAAAAAATACTCAAGCAGGACCGGGCCCTGTCTTATCAGGCCAGCCCTGGACAATTCAGCCAGGTTTCTTCTGCTCTCAATTTTGAACTTATCGAGCTTCCCTGGGTACAATACGCTGAAATAATTTTCCCATTGGGGGTCTATTTTGGCCTGGCTGAGCCATTCATGATCCGAAAAAGGTTGCATGGATTGGTTTACTCCCCTGCGAAACCCAAGGGTATCAGGAGCGTAGAAATAAAACTCCCGAATGCCACGCTGCGTAAAACGCCCTGCCAGGGTAGCCCCAGATTGCCTGGCAAGCAATGTTACAAGAGCCTCTTCCATCTTCAGCAATTCTTCAGCTTCTGCAGCGGTCGGCATTCCCATGGCATCCAGCTGGTTCATTTTTACCCTGAGGATAATCACAAAAGAATCTTCTTTGACAGGGGCAATCGAGGCCAACCCCAAATCAACGTTGATGGATACAGGCTTGCCTTTCAGTGAAACCACGTAATTCTCCCAGTCGTGCACAATTTTCTGGGAGAAAACAGGGCCATAAAAAAAAATCGCCAAAAAGTATAAAAATCTAATTTTCAATGGTTTGCTGTTCAGAAAGTAAAGTAATTTCAATTCCTGAACAAATGGAAATAAATGCACACTATTGCTGACATAATTAACTTTTTAGAAACATTAGCTCCTCCGCATTTACAAGAATCTTACGACAATTCCGGATGGGTTGTGGGGGATCCTGAGCAAGTATGTAATGGCGTCTTAACAGCGCTAGACCTGACTCTTGAGGTTATGGATGAAGCCATTGAAAAAAATCTTAACCTAATTGTGGTTCACCATCCCCCCATTTTTAAGGGATTAAAACAAATACTGCCAACGAACCCTGTTGCAAGGATGCTTACAAAAGCCATTAAATCTGATTTATGCGTTTACGCCATTCATACCAACCTCGACAATGTACTTTGGGGTGTGAATGGTGAAATAGCCAACAGAATTGGACTTAAAAAAACCCGAGTATTGTTGCCGCTCGCAGACACCCACCAAAAATTGGTCACTTTTATACCCCTTGCACATGCTGAAATGGTCAGGGAAAGTTTATTTCAAGCAGGTGCTGGGAGCATTGGCAATTACAATGAATGTAGTTACAATACTACAGGAATGGGCACCTTTAAAGCCCTGGAAAACGCAAATCCCTTCGTAGGTGAAAAAAACCTGCAACACAAAGAGGAGGAAATAAGAATAGAGGTGATTTTTCCAAAACAGCTCCAAACGCCCATCCTCTTAGCACTCCACAACAGTCACCCTTACGAGACGGTGGCTTATGATATTTTTCCTTTAAATAACAAATTTGATGAACTTGGTGCTGGTGCAATTGGAGAATTTCCGGCACCAATTGACGAAAAAGAGCTCCTGTTATTGCTAAAAACCAACTTCAAAACCGGAGTAATTAAACACTCCCCATACACAGGCAATAAGATAAAAACGGTGGCTTTGTGTGGAGGATCTGGAAAGTCATTGATAATCAATGCTTTAAGGAATAAAGTAGATGCCTATATTACTGCTGATCTTGGGTACCACGATTTCTTTGAGCCTGATGGAAAATTACTTTTGGCTGATATTGGACATTTTGAGAGTGAACAATACACTTCTGAACTTCTAGAGAAGGCAATAAAAGAAAAATTCCCTACCTTTGCCGTCCAAAAAACAGGTAGAAATACCAATCCAGTCAACTATTTTTTATAACTCATTATGGCTACTGCAAAAGAATATTCAGTCGAGGAAAAATTGGCCGC
>ENA-OUVC01002159-OUVC01002159.1-marine-metagenome-genome-assembly--contig:-NODE-2159-length-11226-cov-3.455915_pt1 | contig 11226 bp, 10 predicted proteins | sample MGYA00248622_ERZ508571 | MGnify/ENA primary metagenome ERZ508571 (study PRJEB26236, sample SAMN06267175) | marine metagenome | isolation source: Columbia River Estuary | place: USA:Columbia River... | reverse complement strand
CGCTTCGGTCTAGCGCTCAAGCACCTCGCCGTCATCCGCCGCGACTTCAAAGCCAACTGGATGACAGTCGGTGTGTACCCTGCTCTGGTCCCTAATCGCGACATCCTCGCCCGTGTCACCGGCGTGAATAACGGCATCACCTTACGTGGTGACGTCGTCGGTGCGACAACGCTGACCGGCCGCGGGGCTGGTGGCGACGCCACTGCTTCCGCGGTCATTGGAGACATCGTGGACGCCATCGCCGCCCTCACGGGCGCCGCCAACCCCGGCCTCTCCGCCGAGAGCCTCGCCGCCCGCGAAAGCCAAGGCCGCAAGGTCCGCATGGCCGACCTTGCGGAGATCGTCTCGCCCTTCTACCTGCGCCTCTCGCTGCTCGACAAGGCCGGCGTCTCCGAAGGCGTCTACCGCATCTTCTCCAAGCACAAGGTCTCCATCGCCCGCGTCATTCAATACGAGCACCCCAACCAAGGCCGCGGTACCGTCACGCTCTCCACCTACCCGGTCGATGAGCAGAAAATGTCCAAGGTCTTGACAGAACTCGGCCGCCTCAAGACCGTGCTCGAGGAGCCAGTCGTGCTCCGTATCTTCTCTCCCGAATCCTAAACGGATGGCCCTCATCGTCCAAAAATACGGCGGAACTTCCGTCGGCACTGTTGACCGTATCCAAAACGTTGCGGCCAAAATCAAGGAGCAGTGGTCCAAGGGCAACCGCTTGGTCGTCGTCGTCTCCGCCCGTTCCGGCGTGACCAACGACCTGATTGGCCGCGCCAAGGCGCTCATGCCCTTGCCGGACGAGCGCGAGATGGACGTCCTCATGGCCGTCGGCGAACAGGAGACCATTGCGCTGACCGTCATGGCCCTCCACGCCATCGGCGTGCCCGCCGTCTCCCGCACGGGCGCCCAGGCCGGCATCTTCACGGACGATATCCATACCCGTGCCCGCATCACCCGCATCACGGGGGGCGACCTGCTTGAGCGCCTCGAAGAAGGCAAAGTCGTCGTAGTCGCTGGCTTCCAAGGCGTCACCGAAAAGGGCCAGGTCACCACGCTCGGCCGCGGGGGCTCCGACCTCACCGCCATCGCCGTCGCGGCTTCCATTAAGGCCGACCTCTGCCAGATCTTTACCGACGTTGACGGCGTCTACACCGCCGACCCTCGCATCGTCCTCGCCGCCCGTAAGATGCCTGAGCTCTCCTACGAGGAGATGCTCGAACTCGCTTCCAGTGGCTCCAAGGTCATGCAGTCGCGCTCCGTCGAGTTCGCCCAAAAATATAACGTCCCCTTCGAAGTCCGCTCCTCCTTTAACGACCAACCCGGTACCATCGTGAAAGCCATCGCCAAAACCCTTGAAGACGCGGCTATCGCCGGTGTCGCCCTCGACCGCCTGCAGACACGTGTAACGGTCTCCGACCTCCCGGACAACCCGCAGGCCATCGCCGCCATCTTCGACGACCTCGGCGAAGCCGGCCTGAGCGTCGACATGATCATCAAGAACCTGGGCAAGGACGGTAAGTCCAACCTCACCTTCTCCGTGACCACCGACCAGTATGTCCGGGTCGAAAAGGTCGTCGGCCAGACACTGAAGAAACTCGGCAGCGGCACCGTCCGTTCGGCTGGTGAAATCTCCAAACTTTCCATCGTCGGAGTCGGGATGATTTCCCACCCTGGTGTCGCCGGCACGCTCTTCAAGGCACTGGCTTCGGTCGGCATCAACAGCGAGCTCATCACGACCTCCGAGATTAAGATCTCGGTTGCCCTGGACCCCGCCAAAGCCGATGCCGCCGTCCGCGCCGTGCACACGGCCTTCGGTTTGGACAAGGCCTAAGGCCGACACTCCCCTCTTGCCCGCGGGTGTTTCTCCGACCAATGTCGGGGGAATGTCGCGTGCCGCCTCCGTCGCCCTGCTGACCCTTGCCCTTGGCTGGGCCGGGCTAGGCTTCGCCCAAGACCTTCCGCCGACCGCACTCAACAACCAGCCAGTCGTACCCACGGCGGAAAACCCGCGGCAACGCACCTTGCTGGAATTAGCCGACGAAGCCCTGGCCGCGGGTCTCTCCACGACGGCCGCCCAACTTTACAGCGCAACGCTGACGACTCCGGGCATCACCAGTAAGGAACGTGAACGCGCCTCACTGGGCCTCGCCGCCGGGCAAATTGAACGCACTAAAGTAATCGAGGCGAAGGCCTCGCTCAAGGGACTGCCCGAGTCGCCACGTAAATCGCTTTACGAAGGCTTGATCGCGTTGCTCGAGAACGACCTGACTGCGGCGAGCGCTGCGGCCGAAAAAGCCGCCCCCGAACAATTACCCAGTAACGAGATTGCTTGGGGCCACGCCCTGCGCGCGCTCATCGCCACGGCGAAAGGCGATAACCTCGGCGTGAACACGCACCTCACCAACGCCACGCGTACCGCGGTCTCCGAAGAACAGCGCCAGCGCATCGAAGTCCTTTCCTTCCGTGCCTCCATCATCGCCGGCAAAGTCGATGACGTGACGATTTCCGTACTTCGCGAACGCGCCAGCAATGCCAAGGGCTCGCCGCTCGCTTTTGCCTTCTCGCGTAACCTCGCACTCGCCCTGGCCCGTAAGGACCGTCGCGTTGAGGCCGTCAATGCACTCAAGGAAGCCGCGCCGCTCCCTGACACCCGTCAAGCCGAGGCCGACCTCCTCTGCGGACTGATTCTCGGCTACGAATCCGCGGAGGGCCGACGCTTCCTGCAACTCGCGGCCAAGAACCCGTCGAATCCCTCCGTCCGCCTCACCGCCCTCCGCGCCCTCGTGGCCGCCGCCGCGGATGCCAAACCAAGTGACGCGAAGGCGATTGCGAATGAAGTCTATGACTTCCTGATGAAACGGCCCGAGGGCCAACTGAGCTTTGAATGCCCGCGCGACCCTGCTGTGCTGGACGCCATTCACCTGGCCCGGGCCCAACTCATGCTGGTTGCTGGCAATCGCGAGAAGGCCCGCCAAGCGGCGTCGGACTTACTTAAAGACGTGCCCGGCAGCCCCTTGGCCCGCGAAGCCACGCGCACGTTAGCGCTCACCGCTTGGGGCGATGGCTCCTATCGTCTCGCGTCCTCTTTCCTGAATACCTTGGCGGAGGGCAAGACGGGTATCCCGCGCGATGTCTTACGCACCGTCTCCGCCGATTGCCTCTTCTTAGCCGCCGACTATGCGCTCGCCGAAAAGGCTTACGCTGCGATCCAGACCGAAACCGAAGGGGCCGACCTCGCCACCTCCGCCTTCCATCAGCGGGTGCTTTCCTCACTCTCCGCCGCTGGGGACGCCAAGCTCTGGAATCAGACGGCGGAAATCATCGAAGCCGCCCCACGCAACCCCAAGATCCCCAAGGAGCGCCTGTGGATTGCGGTCTGGCTGCTGGTCGAAGACGCACGCAAGGCTAACCAAACCGAAGAAGCCGCCCGCCTCCTGCAGCGACTCAACCCGTTAATCTCGCGCACGAACACCGACTACGCCCTCCGCTTTGACTGGCAACGCGCGCTCATCGCCTTGGCCAACCGTGACCCCAGCACGGCCGCGCGCCTGGCCGACGACATCGCCCGCCGGCTCGACGACCTCCCCGCCGACGCCTCCAGTGAACTCAAGGTCAACGCGCCCAAGCTCCGCGGCCACGTGGCCTTACTCAAGGCGCGCACGGCCTTAGGCGTTGAACCGGGCAAAGGCCTCGCCGATCTGGAAGCTCTCCGTAAAAAATACGGCAAGGTCCCAGCCACCGCTTCTTCATACCTCGTCGAAGGCCGCCACCTCGCTGCGCTTGGTCGCCATGCCGAAGCCCAAGCACGCTTCCTGGCATTATTTAAAGATTTTACGGGGGATGCTACGCTGTCCGAATTCGCCGAACTCGGACTCTACGAAGCCGCGGAAGAAGCTGCCCGTCAGGCTCCGGTGGACGGCGAAGAAAAACTGAAAGAAGCCGTCGAGCTGCTGGAGAAATTCATGGAGACCTACCCGCAGAGTCCCCTGCTCTTCCGGGTAGCGCTCCGCCGGGCCGAGCTCCTTCGCTCGTTGGGCAACTTCGACGGCGCCTTACTCGTCCTCAATCGCCTTATCCGCGAAAAGCCTGACCACCCCTACCGGGCCCAAGCCGAAATGGCGCGGGCCGATTCCTTACTCGGCCTCGCCGAACTCCGCCGCGACCGCAGGGGTGAGCTTGACCGCCAAAGGGTGGCCATCGCCGCGGCAGCCTACGAAAACGTCGCCATCGCCTGGGCCCGCGACCCGGACACCCTGGCCGAGGCCCGCTACAAATTTGCCCTCTCCCTCATCGAACGCGCCAAGGCCGAATCCAAGAGCGACGCCCCTGGCACCCGCCTCGAGGCCAAGACCGTACTCGTCCGTGCCCTCGCTTCGCTCCGCCAGAACGGCGCCACCGACGAGACCAGCTTTGGTCCGTCGGGACGCAACTGGATCGCCAGTTCCATCCTTTTACTTGGCAGTATGCACGAGGAGGAAGGCGATAAAACTGAGGCCATCGCTGTGTATCGACTTATTCCAGAATTGAACCGCGGGCTCGCCCCGGGCGAAAGCCGCCTACCTGGGCAAGGCGCCGCCGAAAGCAAACTTGCGAGCCTCCGCGCGAGCGGCAATAACCTGCAACCACGATGAACGACCCCTTCTCCTTCCCTGCCGACGCTGGGCCCTTCGTCTGGATTCTGCTGGCCCTCGCCTTCCTCGCGCTCGTCTTCGTTGTGGAGCGTGCCATGTTCTTGCACCGCGGCTTGGTGCTATCCTCTGACTTCATTGAAGGCGTTCGCAATAACCTGCGGGCTGGCCGGCCGCTCGAAGCCCTTGCTGCTTGCGAAGAATCGCCCGGCCCCGTCCCGCGCGTGGTGAAAGCCGCGCTCCTGCGTTCCGAAGGCAATGAAGCCGCCATGCGTGCGGCGGCCACCGAAGCAGCTTTGCTCGAGTTACCCGTCCTCGAACGTCGCCTCGGCACCATCTCCGCTATCGGGCGCGTCGCCCCGTTAATCGGCCTGGCTGCGGCCATCTTCTCCGGCTTCCACCTGGCCACCGCCCTATCCGACGGGAGCGTCTACGCCTCGGCGAAAGGACTCTTCCCGGATATCCTCGCGGCCCTCGCCAACGCCGGCTTCTCGCTCGTCATCGCCGCCGGTTGCTCGCTGGCGCACCACTTCCTCGTTGGCCGTGTTCGTTCGATTGTGACTGAGATGGAAATCGCCGCACACTCGGTCATTACCTTCGTCCAGCACGAACTCCCCGAGGAGAAGAACCGCAAGGCCTGAAGATGCGCACGCCCCTGGGCATACTTGAGAAGGTCCGCCCCGTGGAACGCGGGGTCGATTTCCTGCCGTTGGCCTTAGCACTCACCTGCGCGGCCTTAGTCGCCGTGCTTGCCTCGAACTTCGTCTACGCCCCGGGCATGTATGTCGGCTTCGACAACACCCTAGCCGCCTCCACCCGGAACCTCACGACCCCAAAGACGAACGTCGGTGACATGGCCCGCACGGCCACCACGGTGACCTTGATCTCCGCCCGTGGGACTGGGGTGTTCGTCGTGGCAGGCCGCGTGGTCGACCGCGAAGGACTCCGAGCCGAGCTCCAAACCTTATCTAAGAATAAAGCCGCCGTCGCCCGGCCTGTCCTCGTCAAAGCCGATGGCGCCCTGACGATGCAGAGCTTCCTCACGGTCTGTGAACTCGTACGTTCGGCGGGCTTTCCAGGGGTTCTGATCGCCGCGGACGAACGTTGATTCGCGGTTGCCAGCGGACTGCAGAATAGGCCAATCTGCCGCTTCCGTGTCCGACCCAGCCACTCCAGCTCCCTCCAACGCAGTCCCCCATCATGTGGGGATCATCATGGATGGTAATGGCCGCTGGGCGGCGGCCCGCGGGCTCCCACGTCTGGAAGGCCATCGCCGAGGAGCGGAGCGTATCTTCGACATCGTCGACCACTGCATCGACTCTGGGATCGGCACCCTGACGATTTTTGCCTTCTCGGCAGAGAACTGGAAGCGTCCCTTGGACGAGGTTAATGGCCTCTTCAAACTGGGCGAATGGATTCTGCGCGCCAACCTCACGCGGCTCTCGCGTCGCCAGGTCCGCCTCAAAGTCATCGGTGACCTCTCTGCGATGCCCGACTTCGTGCGCGTGCCACTCGAGGAAGCCATCGCCTCCAGTGCTAACCACCAAGCCTTCACCCTCGTCGTCGCCCTGAACTACGGGGCCCGCCAGGAAGTCATTCAGGCGGTCCAGCAAATCGCCCAAGAAGTCGCGGCGGGTACCTTGGCCCCGAACGCTATCGATTGGGCGGCCTTGGAGTCCCGCCTCCAAACCGCCGGCACGCCTGATCCCGATTTAATCATCCGGACCTCCGGCGAATGCCGCCTCAGTAACTTTCTTCTGCTGCAGTCGGCTTATGCGGAGATTGTGTTTGCGCCCGTGCATTGGCCTGACTTCACCAAGGAGCAGTTCCAGTTGGCCCTCGATGAGTTCGCCAAACGAGAACGCCGCTTCGGCCAAACCCCCGAACAACTCCAAGCCAAGCCCACCGCATGAAGCAACGCGCCCTTAGCACCATCGGACTCTGGCTCGTCGTGGGCCTCATGCTGGCGGGGTTTAATGCTTTCGGCCAGGTTAAGCTGGGCGGCTTTCTGCTGATTGCGCTCCTGGGCCTCGGCGCTCAATACGAAGTCTACGCGATCCTACGCCAAACGGGTGCGGCTCCACGCTCCACCATCGGGTTGACGGCCGGTGCGCTGTTCCTCACAGCACTGTTTATGGGCTGGGTCACCTTACCACCGGCTGCGCCTTGGGTTGCGCTCGCTTGGGTCGCCGTCCTGCTGTCGCTGCTGGCGCGTCCTTTACAAAACCACGCGTGGGTTCTCCGCCTTTCGACCCTCTTCGGTGTGCTGTATGTTCCCTTTCTCCTCGGCTTCCTCGTCATTCTCGCCAGCGAACCGCAAGGCCTCTGGGCTGCGCTCTGGGTGGTAGTCGCGACGAAGTTCACCGACGTCGGCGGCCTCCTCATCGGGGTACCTTTCGGCAAGCATAAGATTGCCCCGAACGTCAGCCCGGCCAAGAGCGTCGAAGGTTGCATCGGCGGCGTCCTACTCTCGGCCGGGGTCAGCGCCTTGGTCGCTTGGGGCTATCAACTCGCCGGCATCGTCTTCCTCACGCCTGGCCAAGCGGCTCTCTATGCGCTGCCCATCGCTGCGCTGAGTATTCCGTCTGACCTCGTCGAGTCCTACCTCAAGCGTCGGGGCGGAGTGAAAGATTCCGGCCAGACAATCCCTGGCATCGGTGGTGCCCTCGACTTAGTCGACTCGCTCCTCTTAGTGGCACCAGTGGCTTACCTGTTACTGAAGGTTGCCCGACCATGACCGCGCCCGCTCCCTTGCACGTCCTGACGGGTCCGACCGCGGTCGGCAAGACCGAGGCAGCGTTGACATGGGCGGAGCAGCATAACGCGGAGATTTTATCCTGCGATTCCGTCTGCGTTTACCGCAGGATGGATATTGGTTCGGCCAAACCCACCGCCGCTCAGCAAGCACGTGTCCGCCACCACGGGATCAACCTCGTCGAACCCAGCGAGCGCTACTCCGTCGCCCAATATGTCGACTACGCTCAAGCCGTCATCGCCGACGCGACGGCCCGCGGAAAGAAAATCCTCATCACAGGTGGCAGTGGCTTCTACCTCGCCGCGTTCTTTGGCCCCGTAACGGATAGCCTACCGATCGGCGATGCGGTCATCAACGAAGTCCGGGCCCTGCAGCAACAAGGGCCCGCTACGGTACTCGCGCGACTCACCGAGCTGGAAGGCTCCGCCCTGCCCGCTTGGCTCGACCAGCAAAACCCGATTCGCGTCGCCAAGGCCTTGGAGCGTCGGCTCGCGTCCGGCCGGACCTTAGACGAACTACGCGACGATTTTCTCCTACGCCCGGGCCCGTTCGCCGCACACACCGTCACCAGTGAACTCTTGGAGCGGCCCGACGAGGAACTCCGCCAACGCATCGCGCAGCGGACCGCCGAGATGCTCCGTGACGGCCTGATCGCGGAGGCGGAACACCTCTTAGCGCTCAAGCTGGACCCCGAACTAGCCTCAGCCCGTGCCGTGGGCTACCGTGCCACCATGGACTGGCTACAAGGCGGCAAAGCCGTGGCCTTGGACGGTCTAGCCGAACGGATCAACCTAGACACCTGGGCCCTCGTTCGAAAGCAGCGGAAGTGGTTCCGGCGGCTGGGGCTGGTCACCGGCTCCAACGGTCCAGCTTAACTCGATAAAACAGCACTTTACGTGCTTTTAGAGGCTGGAAATGGCCGTGAAGTAACAAAACGACCGAAAACGGCATTTTTCGCCCTCCGTCCTTGCTCTAGGCTAGAAATCACTCAGATTTGGGGCTCTTAACCCTCCCCGACACCCATGCCCCTCAAAATCGGCCAGCCTCTCCCTGAAATCTCCCTCAAGCAGAAGACCGATGCAGGTCTCGCTGACGTCAGCCTCCGCCGCAACGTCGGCAAGGGCAAGACGGTCATCCTCTTCGTTCCCCTCGCCTTTACGGGCGTCTGCACCGACGAACTCTGCAAGGTCACCGGCCTCCTCGAAGAATACAAGAAGCTCGGCGCCGACGTCATCGCCATATCGGTCGATTCCCCCTTCGCCCAGGAAGCCTGGGCCAAGCAGGCCGGCATCTCCCTGACCCTCGTTTCCGACTTCAACCGCGTGGCCGTTAAGGCCTTCAAGGTCAAGGACACCAAGGTCATCCCTGAAAAGACTGGCCTCCTCAACGTCGCCAAGCGCTCCGTCTTCGTGGCGGACAAGGCTGGTAACGTCATCCACTCCGAAGTGAAGCGCGACCCGTCCTCGATGCCGAACTTCGCCAAGATCAAGAAGGCCGTCGAGCAGGCCTAAAAACCCTGCTGATAGGTCGCTTTTGAAGGCGGTCGGGCTTGCCCCGACCCAGAACACCCCGAGAAATCGGGGTTTTTTGTTTTCGTGGAAACAACGTGGAAATTTTTACCACTTCCAAGAGACAAAACCGGTGAGGGTAATTTCAATAAACCCTAGCAAAAGCGGGGGGGCAAGACCCAAGAAATCATCAGGCGGTCGAGATTCGATTTAGCCTTTTCGAGGAAAAAGGGCCTCTAACGGACCCAATCGATTACGGCACGCGACTCGCTCATTTACGACGCTTCAACTTGGCGAGCGCCCGATTCACCGCCTTCAGGTCGAAGGCCTCCGGATCGAAATCTTCGCCGGCCCACTCGCTCAGGTCATCATGCTCGGGATGATCCGGATCCGCCAAAGCCTCCAGGAGCCCCGCATACCCTGACACGCCGCCGCAATCCTCCGGCGGAGCCGAACGGGCGCCAGCGAGGCAGCGAACGGGGTCGGACGACGCACCGGAAAGGACTTCCTCGACGACGATCGCATGCTCCCAGAAATCGCCGAAGTCATACTGGTAGTCGAGCTCGTCGCCTTTCCTGTAAAGGAGTTCGCTGAGGACGACCCTTGCCTCGTCGCTGACGCAGCCGGGGTCGCGCCCTAGTTCTAAGTCCGGGTTGAAAGGCTGAAAGCACTTCCTGCCCTGCTCGAACGCATGCAGGTGGCTGTCGGTCCAGCCGAAGGCCTTCTGCAGCACAACATGGAGGTCGGGAAGCACGATCGAACCTGGCACCACTATGCGCCTCCACACCGCTGGACTGACGCCCAGCATGGTCACCTTGAGCTGCAGGAAAGCCTGGGAAGTTCTTGGGTCAGTCATGGCACGTCGTGCTATATCCTAAAGACATAAGCGCTGAGATAACTACGTTTTGGGTCCAGCATCGCGCATTTTAAACGGTGGTTGGGTGGTTACCCCGAGTAACATTTCAACTGGCCCCATTTAGCGTGACCCGATCACCCCCCGAAAGTTACACTCTGCTGGACCAGCAAACCGTGACTACCCCAAAGCGTATCCGGCTCGACAAGGATGACATCATGAAAATCAACCGGATGATGCATCAGTTTTGACCGCGAAAATCATGAGCGCCAAACAAAAGAGCTCATCGCAGGAAAACTCATTGAGTCAGACGTCCCCAATTACATGTACTACTTAAACGGAAAACTAGTAGCGCAAGGCTGGACCCCCGCACTGGAAAGGATGTATTTCATTTTCCTTAGCTCCGTCATTTGGTGTTACGACTTTGACCCAAAGCAATAAATCATGAATTCAGGAGGGATTCGATAATTCCGTTTAGTCCTGTTAACTCTATTCCGCGCGCTTGATAAGCGCCATGCCATAGATGCTACTGGGGACGGTACGTCTCAGCCTATCGCCGATCAAAGACTTGGCTCAGCAACTGGATACCATTAAGTACGACGACCCCCTACTCTACGACTATCTTTACTGCCATTACTGCTCCATCAGATGGACGAATTTTTGCAGCCAAAGTCCTATAACTACCGTGAAAAAAACTGACTGGCGCCCAATAGGTATAAAGTTTGAAGACATACCCATCGTTCTCATCTTTCTGCGTAAAAACCCCCGAACTGTGACTGGAATGAATCGATATAAATTTTTTTGAGACCTTAATGGGGGCCCCAAGAACCGCCTCTATCTCGCGTTCATTTTTTGCAAAAACAAGCCCTGCCCTTGCCGCTAACATCTCCTCTTCACGGTTGTAAACCAATACACAGAAATACGTAAAAGTGCCGAACAGAATGACGGCTAGAAATACAACTAAACCCTTAACAGCAGCTCGGGTCATCTTTTTTTAAAGATAGGTTCTTCGGACAACATTCCCGCTCAAGTCTTTCAAAGAATTGCCGCCTGCAAGTATCTATACAAGAAACAGAAGGGCCATCCAATATAGCATTCACGATTCCTCTGTTATTTGAAGCAATATCAGCCCAGTCGAAACTTGATTCCCACGGAAAATCTCCTCCAAAAAACATCGCCGACCCCTGAACAAGGAAGGCCCTAAAAGCACTATCTACTGGAGCTGAAACAATCGGAGCAGTGGACAGAAAACCGAGCTCCAGGTATTCTATACATGAATTTAGACAATGCCTGAAAGAGCCCTCGTCTTTAAAACAGGTGTTGGAAGGGTCACGCGCGTAATACGGCAGATCAATTAAATTATCAGGATGGGGAAATGGACGCATCACAGAGTTAAGTGCTCTTCTACATAAACGACCAACAACAGATTCTTCCTTTAGGCCAAAACTGTCGTCATGGTCTTGAGGGCGATTATTAACAAAACGCACC
>ENA-OUVC01002158-OUVC01002158.1-marine-metagenome-genome-assembly--contig:-NODE-2158-length-11228-cov-3.492512_pt1 | contig 11228 bp, 5 predicted proteins | sample MGYA00248622_ERZ508571 | MGnify/ENA primary metagenome ERZ508571 (study PRJEB26236, sample SAMN06267175) | marine metagenome | isolation source: Columbia River Estuary | place: USA:Columbia River Estuary... | reverse complement strand
GGGGAGGTAGGACCAGAAGGCGCTATCGGTGAGCGTCTCGGTGGCGCAACCCGAGAGGAACACCAAACCCGCGGCGGCAACCAGGAGGTTCAGTGTGCGCCGTGCCTTCATGCCTTATTGCGAAAGAATCGACATTGCCGCCATCACTGGCGGGCCCGCCTTGGCGTCGAAGCGAGCCGACATCGTAAACTTGGCGTCACGGGAAGTGGCGATGTCCTTCAATACGTGCACTTGCTGGGCGCCAGGCGCTTGGTCGTCGCCGAGGGCACCGCGCATCCGTTCCACCATTGCATCGTAATCAATGGTGTCGATGCAACGGTTGATGAGTTTCCAGCCGAGGTCGGGCGCCTTGGGAGCATCCACGGCGGCGAGTAATTTGAGCGGCTCGCGGGGCGAGGCTTCATTGAAGCGGTCAAATTGGTAGAGGTAACTACCAGTGAGCTTGAGCGTGTCGTTGCCTACCGTGCTAAGGGAGAGGAGCAGTTCGAAGTCCAATGAAGGCTGGAGCTGTTCGTAGCGCTGCTTGGTCGCTGAGCTCATCGGCAGGCGACGGAAAAAACGGTTGGCATCAAACCAGAGCGTCAAGGCGCCCGCCTGGGTGCAGGCGTAAGCAGGGAGTTTATCGCGCGTCTCCGTGCCCTTGATGGGCTTGCGGGGTGGGGGCGTGAGGCATAGGCGGATTTCCTTTTCCACGCAAGGGGCCTGTGGGTTGCCTTCGAACTCAACTAAGATGATGGCGGTCCGGTTCGTCAGACCAAAGGTAAAAAACCCTCCTTCTGGATCCATATACCGGCCCTCCCCGTGTCTGACCATCGAGCGACTGCGCGAGAGGTGTGAAGTGGGTTTGCCAGTCTCACCGCGGATGGCGTTGTTCATCTGGTCAGCCACCCGGGAGAGGGCGGCTTCGGCCACGACCGGATCTTTGACTCGGATGACCAGTCCGCAAATCATCACCGGTCGATTAGCGTCGGTCGAGGCGACGCTTTGGGTCGGAAACTTGACGAAAGCGTAGAGTTCAGAGTGCGGGTCGAGGCCGTTCTTCACGAGTTCGGCGACGGCCGCGGACATCCCTTTACCGCCGGTGCGCTCGAGCCATGCCGGAAAGGCCTGATTGGACTTCTGCCGAAGTTCGTCGGGGCGAAAGGTGACGACCGCGAAGCTCTCGGCGGGGATGAAGACGGTCGAGTTCGCATTGGACCGGGCATACGAATTGGAGCGTTCGGTGATAAAGAACCAAGCGGCAATCAGTGCGATGACCGACGTCAGGATGACCACGATGGTGACCTCGAGGGCCGTCCAAGGGGTCTTGCGGTGCACGGCTCCAGCTGCGCTACCGCCGCCGTTGGCTTCCGCAACTTCCGCCGCGGTGCGGCGGCGTTGCGTTACCGCCATATTAAAGGCGACGACGAGGCAGACAGCCAGCGGGTCGAAGACCGCGACAAGCGCCAGCATGAGCCACTTGACGACGTCATCGGCTTCAGCGTCGAAGGCGCGGGCCACGAAGCGATACGAGCCGATATCAGAGGAAGCAATCTGTTCACGCAGGCTAAAGACCTCGGTGTTCTTCGTGCGAACGGAGGCGTAGAGTTTTTCGGTTTCCGCTTCGGTCAAGGTAACCTTGCCTTGGCCTTGCTCATTCAGCGCCGTGATTTGCTTTTCCAGGACGACCAGGTTCTCGGCGCCGGATTTACGGAGGCCTTTCTCTTCGGTATCAAGGCGGGCGAGTTCTTGGTCGAAGGTCGCGCGCAGGGTGGCGGTCTCCTGGGTGGAGGTGGCGTTGACCTGGGCCTGGTCGGCACGCATACCCTTGATGCGGGCGTTGGCGTCGGCGCGGATGCGTTCGATGCGGTTGCTCGTTTCGGTAAGTTTCGCGAGGATTTCGAGACGTTCCGACCGCTGTTGCTCGCGGAGTTCCTGGCCCTTCTTGACGTTATCCTTCTCGAAGAAGAGGAATTGGCTCGTCGTGCCTTGGCTGGTGTAGGCGGCGACGGCTTGGTCGAGAACTTTGAGGCGATCGTTCAGGCCGAGGACCGTCGCCTCTTCGGCGGCGACGTTCTTGGCAATGGCCGCTTCTTCAGCCGCGATGGACTTCGAAATCGCGGCGGTCTGGTCGCTACCGCGTTGGGTGGGCGCAATCATTTCCGTGGCCCGGCGGTCGGCGAGGGACTTGCGCTGCTCTTGGACGCGGGTGAGGGCCTTAGCGAGGTCTTCCGTGGCCTGGACGAGGCGGGCTTGAGCCTTCGTAAGGTCTTCGCGGCTAGAGGTGTTCACGCGACTGTTCTTACCGCGGGCGTCCTCGACTTGCTTGTTGATTTCCGCGATCTCCTTTTCGAGGTTGGCGATTTGGCCTTCATTAAGGGCAATCTGTGTAATGGTCTTCTCGTAGGCCCGGGCCAAGAAGCCGTAGTTACCAAGCGAGGTGATGGCGATGAGCGCCACGACCGCCACCGTGAGGTAGAAGCGCATGGCCCCATTGATGCGGTCCCAGTAGCGGTAGAGGAAGGAGGCCGCGACCAACTTGCCGACCTCCAAGCTCGCCGCCATGACCATGACGGGAATCTCCGAGCCGATGAATAGCAGGCCGAGCCCCCGCACGGAGAAGTAGGCGGAACATCCGGCAATATACAGGGCGGAGGAGACGAGGAGCAGGCGGAAGCCCCAAGTGAGGGACTTGGGTTCTTCGCTGGTCGCGTCGGTTTCAGGGGTGCTCATAGGTAAGGGGTAGGGCATTACTACTTAATGCCCCGGCCAATGTCAAAAACGGCTTTCGGAGGGGGTGCGGGGTGGTGGAGTGGTCCCGAGCGGGTGCCAGCTCGGAAATTCCTGGGGGTGGGCTTTGCTATATTTTGTTATTTAAACGGCAACCTGAGGCGTCTTCATCTGTCTTACCCCTAACCCCAAGCCCCTACCCCCTACCGACATGAAAATGCACCGTTTCTGCCAAGGCGACCACCCCACGGTCGGCGCCGGCTTCAGCCGCCGCGACTTCCTCCATGTCGGGATGCTCGGGACGATTGGCCTCACGCTGCCTAAAATGATGCAGCTCCAGGCGCTCGAATTGCCGAAGGTCGAGGGCTACGCAGCGACCGCCGATGCGGTCATTCACATTTACCTGCCAGGTGGCATGGCGCAACACGAGTCCTGGGATCCCAAGCCTTTCGCTTCCCCGGATTACCGTGGTCCGTATACGCCGATCAAGACGTCCCTTCCGGGTGAGTATGTCGGCGAGAAATTCGTCAACATCGCTAAGATCATGAACAAGCTCACGGTCGTGCGCTCGATGACGCACGGTGAGGCGGCGCATGAACGTGGTACGCATAATATGTTCACGGGCTACCGTCCGAGCCCCGCGATTAAGTTTCCAAGTTTCGGTTCGGTCATTTCGCACGAGCAAGGCGCGCGCAACAACCTGCCTCCCTATGTCGTGGTGCCGTCGCAGTCCGTCCCCGAACAAGGCACGGGCTATATGAGTAGCGCCTTTGGTCCGTTTGCCCTCGGTAGCGATCCGGCCGATAAAGGCTTCACCGTGCGTGACCTTCTGTCGCCGAAGGATATCAACCAGCAGCGCTTTGACCGCCGCCGTAGCTTGCTCGAAAGCGTCGACCAGCATTTCCGCGAGACTGAGAAGTCCGACGCCATCGGTGCGATGGATAGCTTCTATCAGGCCGCCTATGGCCCGTCAGCAGCGCCAAGGCCCGCGAGGCCTTCGACCTCACCAAGGAGTCCGAGAAGATGCGCGACGAGTATGGCCGTAATGCCGCAGGCCAGCGTTTCCTCCTCGCTCGCCGTCTCGTCGAGGCCGGCGTCCGCATGGTCTCCGTCAACTTCGGCGGCTGGGACCACCACTCCAACATCAAGAGCGGCTTCGACGGTCAAGCCCCGCAGTTCGACCAAGCCTTCGCCCGCCTCATCACCGACCTCGCCGACCGCGGCATGCTCAAGCGCACGCTTGTCATGGTCAGTTCTGAGTTCGGTCGCACCCCGCGCGTCAACGGCACCAACGGCCGTGACCACTGGCCGCGCGTCTTCTCGGTCGCCCTCGCCGGCGGTGGCGTGAAGGAAGGTTATGTCCACGGCGCTTCCGATGCCCTCGGTGGTGAACCCGATCGCGATGCGGTCGGCCCGGAAGACCTTGCTAAGACGATGTACCGAGCGCTCGGCATTAACGCTGAGAAGCGTATCGTCTCCGATGGCGGTCGCCCCATCGATATCGTCAACGGTGGTCGCGTCATGCAGGAGTGGCTCGCTTAAGCGTCCCTCCCGCGGCTTCCCGTCCGCCCATGTTGCCCCGTCTCTTCACCGTCCTGCTCTGCCTGACGGCGGGATTGCGGGCCGCTTACCCCGAGTTCAGCGCCTGTAAGCCGAATGGCGGGCAGCGCGGCTCTGAATTTAAGCTCACGGTGACCGGCACGCGCCTCGAGGACTTCGAGACGCTCCTATTCTATGACCCCGGCTTCACCGTCAAAAGCGTCGATGCTGTGGCCGCGGGTAAGGTCGATCTGACCATAGCGGTATCCGCCGACGCCACCTTGGGCAGTCATCTGGTGCGCGTGCGCACGCGGACGGGTCTTTCCCACCCGCGCCAATTCTTTGTCAGCCCTTATCCGACGGTCGACGAGAAGGAGCCGAACTCAGAGTTTGCGCAGGCCCAGGCCATCCCCCTGAACAGCACCATCGAGGGTATCGTCCTCACCGAGGATGTGGATTACTTTAAGGTCACCGTGAAAAAAGGGCAGCGCCTCAGCCTGGAGGTCGATGGCCTGCGTCTTGGTTACTTGAACTTCGATCCGTATATTGCGATCCTCGACAAGGATCGGTTCGAGAAGGCGTTTTCCGACGACACGATCTTGCATCGTCAAGATGGCTACTGCTCCTTTGTCGCGGAATACGACGGTGACTATTATGTGATGGTTCGGGAGTCTTCCTACCGCGGTTCGACGCGCTCGTTCTATCGCCTACATGTCGGTGATTTCCGCCGACCAGATGTGGTCTTCCCTGCGGGCGGCAAGGTCGGCTCAAAAGTCGACGTACGTTTCATCGACGCCAAGGGTTCCTTTACGGGTTCGGTGACGGTGCCGTCGGAAGAGGATCCTAACTTTGAGGTGTTCTCCGTCGAGGCGCCCGCGCCGTCGGGTAATCCTTTTCGCATTTCCCAGATGGATAACTTCTTGGAGTCCGAGCCGAACAGTGCCCGGGAGCAGGCCAACGTGGTGCCGCCCGCCGGGGCTTATGCGCTTAATGGCATCATTGGGGAGCCAGGCGACTCGGATTACTACCGCCTCACTTTGAAGAAAGGGCAGGTACTCACCGGCCATGCCTACGCGCAGGGGTTAGGCTCGCCGCTGGATCCGGTTATCAGCCTGCGTGGTGCCACCGGCGCCGCCCTGATTTCTAACGATGATGGCGGCGGCATGCGACGCCTAGATTCCCGCTTTGAAGTCACGGTGCCCGCCGATGGCGAATACATGCTGAGCATCCGCGATCACTTGGATCGGGGTAGCCCCAAGTTTGTCTACCGCGTCGAGCTCATCGCCTCGCAGCCGCGCCTGACCTTTGCTTCCCCCGAATACTCGGTGAACGATTCGCACTACCGTCAGTTCATCGCGGTTCCGCGGGGTGGTCGGATGGCGTTACTCGAAAACTTCTCCCGTACGCGGGTGAGTGGAGATTTCCGTTTCGTCGCGCCGGGCTTGCCCGCCGGTGTGAAACTACTGACCGAACACGCACCGAAGGATATGCCGAACGCCCCGCTGCTGTTCGAGGCCGCCGCGGATGCTCCCTTGGGCCAAGCCATCGTACCCGTCCGCTTAGAGCCTGTGGACCCACAGAACAAGGTCATCGGTCGTCTCCGCCAGAACTTCGACGTCGTCCGCGACGGTAATGTTATCTACCTCACCGACACGGAGGATCGCCTGCCAGTCGTGGTAGTCGAAGAGGCGCCTTACGCTTTGGAAATCATCCCGCCGAAGGTTCCGCTCGTCCAGAATGGCGTCTATGACCTTAAGGTCGTTGCTAAGCGCAAGCCAGGTTTCGCCGCTGCCATTCGGGTTGTCATGGTGTGGACGCCACCCGGGATTTCTTCGCTTGGGGAGATGACCATTCCCGCCGGGGCCAATGAATGTTCCTTCCAGCTGAATGCCAACGCGGGCGTGGCCACGGCGGAGTGGAAGTTTGTCGTGATGGGCGAAGCCGATGCCGGCCGCGGTCGCGTGTTTAACGCTTCGCCGTTCTGTGGGTTGAAGACCCAGCCAGCTTATGTCGCGGCCCCCGCATTTCCAATGGCGGCTATAGAGCAGGGGCAGGAGGGCATCGTGACGACCAAGCTCGAGCAACTCCAGCCGTTCGAAGGCGAGGCCGTCGCCCGCTTGGTTGGCATTCCTGACACCATCGCCATTGAGCCGATTAAGATCACCAAGGCGTCCACGGACCTGACCTTCCGCCTGAAGCCGGGTAAAGACTGTTACCCCGGCAAGCTGAACAATCTTTTCATCCAAGTGGACATCCCCCTCGCCGGTGGCACGACGACGCACCGTGTCGCCCTCGGCTCCAGCCTACGCGTCGATGCCCCGCGTAAAGTCGCCCCAGCTCCGGTCGCCAAGGTCGAAGCCCCTAAGGCCGATGCCACTAAGCCCGCCGTGGCGCCCGCCGCCCCGGTCGTTCTTTCCCGACTCGAACAACTCCGCCAGCAAGCCGCGGCGGGCAACAAGCAATAACTATGACTTCCTTCCGACTGCTCTTCACTTACCTGGCGGCGTGCGTCCCGGCTTTCCTGACGGCCGCCCCGGCTCCGGCCGACCTGACGCAAAAGCTCACGCAGATTGAGAAGCTCGAAATCTTCCCGTCCGCGGTAGCCCTCGAGTCCAAGCGCGACTTCCATCGCTTAGTGGTGCTGGCGACCTTCAAGGACGCCACGACCCGTGATGTGACGGCTTTTGCTAACCTGCGCGTAGTTGATCCGAAGGTAGCCTCCCTGGAAGAGTATTCCGCGCATGCCGTCGCTGACAGCGGTGCCACCGAAGTCATCGCCGAATTGGGCGGTCTTTCGGCGAAGGTGCCAGTCCAGGTTAAGGATGGCCTCAAGGATCGCGCGGTTTCCTTCCGCCTCGATGTGATGCCGGTTTTTCTTCGTGGCGGCTGCAATGCGGGCGGTTGTCACGGGGCGGCCCGCGGTAAGGACGGCTTCCGTCTCTCGCTTTTCGGCATGGACCCCGCCGGCGACTATACCCGCCTTACCCGTGAGATGATCGGCCGTCGTATCAACTTAGCCATCCCCGAGGAAAGCACGTTGATTGAGAAGTCTATCGGTGCCGTGCCGCATACCGGCAATAAAGTCTTCGAGGCAGATTCGATTTATAACCGAACCTTACTGGAATGGATCGCAAAGGGTGCCCACAACGACGCCCCCGACGTGGCCACGGTGACGGGCATCGAGGTCTTCCCTAAGCAAATCGTCCTGGAGGGATCCAACGCTACCCAGCAAATCACCGTCCGCGCCACCTACTCCGATGGCACCGACCGCGATGTGACCAACCTAGCGCTGTTCATGTCGAATAATGACCCTGTCGCGAAGGTCAACAAGCAGGGCGTGGTGATTTCCGCTGAACGTGGCGCAGCTTTCATGCTGGCCCGTTTCGATGTCTATAGCGTCACGGCCCAGGTGGTCGTCATTCCCAAGGACCTGGTTTATACCCGTCCGCAGGCTGAAGCCTATAATTACGTCGACGCCGCGGTGAACGAGCGCCTGCACCGCTTGCGCATTGCCCCTTCGGGCCTCTGCACCGATGAGGAATATGTCCGCCGCGTCTACATCGATGTCGTCGGGCTTTATCCCAAGCCCGCGGAAGTTCAGGCATTCCTAGCGGATAACCGCCCCGATAAGCGCTCCCAGTTGGTTGACGTGCTCTTGCAACGTAAAGAATTCACCGAGCTCTGGGTCATGAAGTGGTCCGAGTTGCTCCAGATTCGCTCCGGCATCAATGGGGGGAACAACCAGCCTCCGTTCTACAAAAACTCGCTCCTTTACTACAACTGGCTCGCTGACCGTATCGGCCAGAACCAGCCGTTGAACCAGGTGGTCGTCGACCTGCTGTCCGCCAACGGCGGCACGGTCTCCAACCCGCCGGTAAACTTCTATCAGACGGAGTTGGATAAGTTAAAACTCAGCGAAAACGTGGCCCAGGTGTTCATGGGGATGCGCATCCAGTGCGCTCAGTGCCATAACCACCCGTTCGACCGCTGGACGATGAGTGACTATTATGGCTTCAATGCCTTCTTCGCTCAGATTGGCCGGAAGAATACCGACGACCCACAGGAAGTCATCATCTACAACAATAAGAACGGGGAGTCCCAGCACTTCCTGACCAAAGCCAACGTGAAGCCGAAGTTCCTCGGAGGCGAGGAGCCTGACCTCAAGCCTGGCGATGACCGCCGCAAGGCGTTGGCCGAGTGGATCGCCTCGCCGCGGAACCCGTGGTTCGCCCGCAATATCTCTAATATCGTCTGGGCGCACTTCTTGGGCGTCGGTGTCGTGGATCCCGTGGATGACGTGCGCGTCTCCAATCCGCCGTCTAATCCGGATCTACTTGACCAACTAGCTCAGCACCTGACCGACTATAATTATGACGTCCGGAAGCTGGTGAAGGATGTCGTGAGCTCCGCGGCCTACCAGCGTTCGTCCAAGCCGAACGCCAGTAACGGTGGCGATAAACTGAATTTCGCCCGCGCCCAGGTCCGGCGCGTCCGCGCCGAGGTACTCCTCGACGCCATTTCGCAGATTACGGAAACGCCGAATAAGTTCCAAGGCCTGCCGATCGGGGCCCGTGCGGTCCAGATCGCCGATGGCGCAGTGAGTAACTACTTCCTGACAACCTTTGGCCGCGCCAAGCGCGAGTCGGTGGCCTCTTCCGAGGTAAAAACAGACCCCAACCTTTCGCAGGCCCTGCACTTGATGAACGGCGACGCCATCAACGATCGCATCCGTCGCGGTCGGGTGGTTGAACGGCTGATTGCGGACGGTAAGTCGAACGATGTCATCGTCACCGATCTCTTTATGCGCGTCTTCGGCCGGCACCCGTTGGCGGCCGAGAAAGACGCTGTCCTGAAGGCCTTGGCCAGTGACCCCGCCAGCCGGCAAGCGGTCCTCGAGGATGCTTTCTGGGCGTTACTGAACTCCAAGGAATTCGTCTTTACCCATTAATCTCCCGTGGCTGCTTTCTCATCGCGTTTGGGCGCGGTCTCGCGCCGTTTCCTCCTCCTCGCTGCCACGGGCCTGACTGGGCTCACTGCACGCGCCCAAGAGGCCGCCGTCAAGCTGACCTACGACGACCACATCCGTCCGCTGTTGGAGAATAAGTGCTTCTCTTGCCATAATCCCGACAAGAAGAAGGGTGGGCTGGATCTCTCCAGCTACGCTTCCCTGGTGGCCGGCGGAAGCGGTGGCGCCGTCGTCGACCCGGGCAATCCCGGAGGTAGCCGCTTGTGGACCTGCAGTACGCAGAAAGAAGAACCGTTTATGCCGCCCGAGGGCGCGCCCTTGCCGGCTAAGGACTTGGCTTTATTATCCAAGTGGATCGCCGATGGCGTGCTGCAGAGTAAGGGGAGCGTGGCGCGTACGGCCAGTAAACCCAAGGTTGACCTAACGGTGGCTGCCGGGGCTGGTAAGCCCACGGGCCCAGTCGCCCGACCCGAACACGTCTTGCTGGACCCGGTCGTCGTCACCCCGCGCGCCACGGCTGTCACGGCCATGGCCGCCAGTCCCTGGACCTCCCTCTTGGCCGTCGCCGGCCAGAAGCAGATTCTCCTCTATGATACCGAGTCCCGCGAACTCGCGGGCGTCCTGCCTTATGCCGAAGGGTATGCACGGTCGCTGAAGTTCAGTGCCAATGGTTCCTTGCTTATCTTAGGCGGTGGCCGCGGTGGTAAATTTGGCCATGCCGTCGTCTGGGATGTGAAGTCCGGCCGCCGCGTCACCGAGGTCGGTAAAGAATTCGACCAATTGATGTCCGCAGATATCAGCCCGGACCATAAACGTATCGCCGTCGGTACAAACGCTAAGAAGGTGAAGTGCTTCGATACCGCCTCGGGCGAACTGCTCTACACGATTTCCAAACACACTGAATGGGTGACGGGCGCTGACTTCAGCCCTGATGGTATCCTCCTCGCGACCTCTGACCGCAACGGCAACGTGATGGTCTGGGAGTCTGAGAACGGCGGCGAGTTCTTCAACCTCGGGCAACACAAGTCCAGTGTCACCGACCTCGCATGGCGTTCCGACTCCAACGTGCTCGCCAGTTGTTCGGACGATGGGACCATTACTACTTGGGAACTCAAGACGGGGAAGCGCGTGGCCAACTGGGCCGCACATGGCGGCTCAGTGCAGTCCGTGGCTTTCACGCCCGATGGCCGCCTGTTAAGTTGCGGCAACGACGGCACCACGGCCCTTTGGACTATCGAGGGTAAGCGTCTGACGCATGCCCGTGGCATTAAGCAGACCGACGTGGTCTCCAAAATCGTCGCCCTTGCCGACTCCAAAGTTTTCGTGACGGGTAACTGGCAGGGCGAGGTCCGGTTCTTTGACGTCGAGTCTGGTCAGGACCTAACGCAAGTATCGGTGAATCCACCGAAGCTCGCGGAGCGTATCGCCGAAGCCGAAAAGCAATTAGCGAGCTTGCGGGCGAAGGCAACGAGTGCACCGGCGGACGCGCAAGCCGCGACGGCCAAGCTCCGTGCCGCCGAGGTCGAGAATGCCACCGTCTTGGCCGCTTCCGCCGAAGTGATGAAGAAACTCAACGCGGTGGAAGTTCGCTATCAGCCGGCCAATAAGGAATTGGAGGCCATGCGCTCGGTCCTCTATGGTAAGACCGCGGATGTGAAAACGAAGGCGGAGTTGACCGCTAAGATTAAGGTCGCCAGCGAGGCCCTCACCCCGGCCAAGACGGAACGGCGTGCTTTGCAAGAGTTGGCCGCTAAGTCATCGCTCGACCTAGAATGGATCGCTAACCGTCTCATGGAGCTTCAGGCAAAGGTGAAAACCGACGAAGGCTCGTTGGCTTACTCGGATAAGGTCCTCGCCAGTGCGAAGAGCGACGAAAAGACCAAGGCGTCGACCCAGAAGCAACGCGAGACCCAAGCCACCGCCTTGGAGCTTTCCCGTGGTCAACTCGCTTCACTGCAGGCCCGTCAAGTGGTCGTGCAGGGGCAGATGAATACCTTTAATAAGCTAAAGACGG
>ENA-OUVC01002153-OUVC01002153.1-marine-metagenome-genome-assembly--contig:-NODE-2153-length-11242-cov-4.478907_pt1 | contig 11242 bp, 9 predicted proteins | sample MGYA00248622_ERZ508571 | MGnify/ENA primary metagenome ERZ508571 (study PRJEB26236, sample SAMN06267175) | marine metagenome | isolation source: Columbia River Estuary | place: USA:Columbia River Estuary... | reverse complement strand
GCTGATTGACGGCCCAATGCGAGCCTTGAATTTGATGGTGCGCGACGGTGCAGCCGAAAAACATTTGCAATTGGTGTGCGCAGTTGCATCAATTGACATGACAAAAACAGAAGCGATCGTCGCAGTTACGGGACATGCAAAACTTCAACAAAACTGGGGTGAAGTTGTACTTGAGACTTTGGACTCTCAACTAGTACTCAACAGTGAAAAATTTGCAGGTGAGACTTTGTGTGTGGTGGTTGAGGGTTGCGCAGTAGCAACCGTTTAGTGCATCCCCTCGTTGCTCACTCGCGTTACTTGCGCGGGTGAGCAAATAAGAACCGCAAAATCTCCTCGGTGTATCCATCGACCCATGCGTGTGATTGCTCTTGGTAATTGACTAATTGCGTCTCAACTCCAGTGGTGCAACGCCAGGTATATCGTTCCTCAATTGTGTTTGAGGTTTCCTTTGGATCGCCAGTGCAAGAATTTCTATAGGCCATGTCTTGAACTGAAAAATAGATATTTGGAGTTTCGAATTTCCCTCCACCGTGAAATAGAATAGTGGGATCAAGATTGCCATGTATGTGGAATATTGAAACAGGCTTTGTTGGACTGCAAGTAGGATCCATCAGTGCGCCAGTGACCACGGCAATTGCCGTAACTTCTTCGTAAAGATCACAAGCCAAGCGATATGCCAACATGCCACCATTGGAATGCCCTGCTGCCCATACTCGAGATGGATCAACTGCATAGTTTGACTTGACAAAATCAATAATTGTCGATGCGAGGAGGACATCGTTTTCTTCGTATGTGGTTGCATTTGTGCAGCAATTTCCAGCATTCCATGACGATGCACCGTCGTACACGGCGCCATTTACGGCTGCAACAATGAAATTCATTTCCGCAGCCCAGGCCACAAATTGGGAGGTACGCAAAATCTCTTTTCCGACTGTTGAACGGCCGTGGAACGCGAGCAGTAGAGGTACGGACTGACTTGGCTGATACGCAGCTGGTACATGGAGGAAATAGGTGCGAGGTTGCATACCTTCGATGGTGATGGTGTGCAGGGTGGGGTCAACTGTGTCAACAACGTCGGTGTAATTGGTAACTGGCTCAGGGACAGTCGTGGTGGTTGAAGTGGTGGTCGTGACCAGGGTTTGAACGGCGGCACGAATCCACTTCTTGCGTCCAGCCACGTTGCGGCACACCACAATGACGGGCTTCTTGCTGACGCGGATGGACACCCGTGTGCCAAGTGTGGTCTTTGCGCACGCTTGCCCTATGGATACAGCATGTGCCGACACCGCTGGAATGGCTGTCCATACCAGGATGGCGCTGAGGGCGACGAAAACTTTTTTCACTGCCTTCATATTAGTGAGTGCTAACTAAGGTTTAAAAGTGACCACAGACCAGTCGAAGCCTGCAACCTCGCACACGAAAACACATAATCGCAACGCAGACAACCGCGATTTCGACCCTGCAGATCTTGAACGAGTGCGCAAGGGGTTTATCGCTAAGCGTGAAAACGGTTTGATTACCGATGAAAAAGGTCGCTTCATTGGCAACAGTGATAATTATGAATTCCTTCGCGATGGTCGTGAATGCCCCGAGACGGTTAACCCTCAGCTGTGGCGACATGCAACCCTCAATGCGCATCACGGCTTATTCAAAGTTGCCGACGGTGTGTGGCAGGTGCGTGGTTACGACATTTCGAACATCACATTCATTCGCGGAACCAAAGGTTGGGTAGTCATTGACCCACTTACTAGCGAACACACGGCACGTGCAGCGCTGGAGCTGATGGATGAGCATGTTGAAAAACTTCCAACCACAGTGGTGATCTTCACGCACTCACATGTCGATCACTTCGGCGGAATTCTTGGTGTAACAACAAAGGCTGACGTTGATTCGGGCCGTTGCCAAATTGTTGCACCAATTGGTTTCTTGCACGAGACCATTGGCGAAAATGTGATTGCAGGTCCTGCAATGAGCAGGCGTGCGACATATCAATTTGGCCCATTGCTTCCGCCGGGCCCAACCGGTCATGTGGACAGTGGTCTTGGCACTGGTACGCCAATGGGGCCACCGGGTTTGCTTGCGCCTACAACCGACATCACATTTACCGGCGAAGAACTTGTGCTTGACGGTGTGCGCGTAATTTTTCAACTCACACCAGAAACCGAAGCTCCTGCTGAGATGAATTTCTTTTTCCCAGATCATGGTTGGCTATGTATGGCGGAAAACTGTTCGCAAACCATGCACAACCTGGTGCCAATTCGCGGTGCGCTCGTTCGCAATGCATTGAACTGGTCGAAGTACATCAACGAAAGCATCGAATTGTTTGCGGCAAAGACAAACATTCTCTTCACGTCGCACAACTGGCCAACATGGGGTGCCAGCGATGTTCGCGAGTTCCTCATTTTGCAGCGTGACTTATATAAATGGATGCACGATCAGACCATGCGTTACGCCAACCATGGAATGACCGCGGTGGAAATTGCAAACATGTTGGAATTGCCAGAGGAGTTTCTGGCCCACGAGCACACTCGTGGCTTCTATGGCGACTTGGTGCACAACGTAAAGGCCGTGCATCAGCGTTATCTCAGTTGGTATGACGGAAACCCTGCGAACCTGAACAAACTGCCACCTGCCGAAGCGGGCAAGCGTTATGTCGAACTTGTTGGTGGAGTGGAATCGCTATTGGCACAAGCCCGCAAGTCATTTGAAGCGGGGGATTATCGCTGGGTGGCTGAAGTGGTGAACCACGCAGTATTTGCAGACCCATCGAATACCGAGGCACGAAACTTGCAGGCAGATGTATTGGAACAATTGGGCTATCAGGCAGAATCGTCCACATTCAGGAACTCCTATTTAATGGGTGCTCAGGAATTACGTCAAGGCCCGCCACAACGGACCACTGCTCATGTGCGGGCGCGCAGCCTGATTCGTGCGATGACGATAGAACAGGTATTTGATGTCCTGTCGATTCGCGTGATGTCAGAAAAGGTTGGCGGACTGGGGCACTCTGTGAACTGGACATTTACCGACATGGCAGGAACTCCCGATCATCAGTGGGTACTTGGTTTGTCAAACAGAACGATGTATTACGTGCAGGGTCGTCACGATGGTGAGGCAGATGCGACCATCACCATTTCGCGCGAACTGTTTCTTGAAGTTATTGCACAGGTCACCACGTTTATGGATGAACTCACTGCGGGAACAGTAACGATCGAAGGCGATGCTGCTGCGTTGCTGAACATCTTTGGCAACCTCGATACGTTTGCAACTGGTTTCGCAATCGTCGAACCGTAGTTTTTAGTTGTCAAACCCGTTTGCGGTCATGGTTTTCCGATAGGCCAAAGCAACTGCATCAAATTTCATGTGCAGTTCTTTAGTGATGTCGTACGGAACTTTTTTCGGTAGTTGCGATTCGACGATGGTTTTGTCTTGATTGAAAATGACGTCTTCAAAATCTTGCAGTACTGAAGCGGGTTGGTCGTAGTTGTAGTTGCGACCAATAATGAGGAAACCGCGTGAGTGTTCGTCGTCAATCGGTTGCGACACGAAGTAATACACCATGCCTTCTTTGCCGCCCCAACCAAGATGCAACAGCAACGTGAAAGGCGTGTGAATCTCGTAATGCGACGTGCGCATTGGTGCTTCGGATGATGCGTTGGCGAACACGGGGAAGTCGTCGGTGTTCGGTGCTTCTGGACGCATGATGTCGTACTTCACTACGTGTCCTTCAGTGCGAACTTCGTAGTCGGGTACAACAGGGCGGTTGATGTCGCCAAGCAAACCAGGGTGCACCCACGGGAAGTGTCCGAAGTCGGTGAAGTTTTCTAATTGGCGCGATGAATGTGCATTCCAGTCGTATGGTCCGCAATTCACCCACACCCAATCGCTTGAACCAAATTCGTCGATGGCTGGAAGTGGCCGTCGTGGTTGGTCTAGTGATACCCAAATCATGTTGTACTGCTCGACGCAATGGTGAGCGGCAATCTGCGCTTTAGACGGAACTTTGGTTGGGTCTTCCAATTGAGGAATGTGTGTGCATTTGCCGGTCTCGTCGAATTGCCAACCGTGATACGGGCACATGATGGTGTCGCCCTTTACGCAACCACCACTGAGCGCGGTGCCTCGGTGCACACAAACGTCGCTCGTTGCATGGGCTTTTCCAGCGCTGTCGCGCCAAATAACCAACGGTTCGCCAAGCAGCCGAACCGACAACGGCGAGGTTCCAAGATCGGCTGAATAGGCAACAGGATGAAGCGTGGAACGCACTTGTGCGAGCGTAGTGATTCCATTCGCAACTCAGCGGGACTTGGGTGCAAAGCAGGCTGGCTAAAGCAAATTAGTTCATAACAAGTTTGCTTGAACTACATCTCCTGCTATCTCTCTGTAATCAATGCGTTTACAGTCATTTCATATTTTTAGTGAGTGAAGACAGTTCCGATTGTTCAGATAGGGAATCTGTCCACCACGAATACCCCTAAATTACGGGTCGCCATTGTGGCGGAAAGCTTCCTTCCTCATGTCAATGGGGTCACGAATTCGGTGCTTCGCACTATTGAGTACCTCACACGCAACGGTCATGAAGCTGTTGTCATTGCGCCAGGTCCTGGTTCCGATACGGAAGCAGGAGTACCAGTTGTGCGCATGAGCTCATTTGGTTTTCCGGGTTACGAAGAACTTCGAATCTCTCGACCACAAAAAGCACTTGAAGCGGCAATTCGCGCAATTAATCCTGATGTCATTCATCTCGCAGCGCCAGCGGTCCTTGGTGCATGGGCGGGAAGGGTGGCGCGCAAACTCGACATTCCATGTGTTGCGATTTATCAAACTGATCTCGCCGGATTCGCTAAGCAGTATCGACTTGGCGCAACCTCTCCTGCGTTATGGAAATACGTTGCGGCAATTCATAAGCGAGCTGATGTCACGCTTGCTCCTTCAACGTCAGCTGTTTGGGACCTGCGTCGACATGGGGTCGATAATGCGGTGCGGTGGATGCGTGGTGTCGATACAGAACGATTCAATCCGATTCATAGAAGTGAAGAGCTCCGCAAGTCGCTTGGTGGCGATGGAAAAATTATCGTTGGATTTGTTGGTCGACTTGCTCGAGAAAAGCAAGTGGAGCGTTTGGCCGATGTGTGTTCGCTACCGAATGTTTCGGTGGTAATTGTTGGCGATGGACCTGTGCGTAAAAAACTTGAGCGTCTGATGCCATCAGCCATTTTCACGGGTTTCGCTTCAGGCAAGACGCTTTCGGAAATGTATGCATCGTTTGACATATTTGCGCATACCGGAGTTGATGAAACGTTCTGCCAGTCGGTGCAAGAAGCACTCTCCTCTGGAACGCCAGTGGTTGCTCCAGCAGTTGGTGGACCACTCGATCTTGTTCAACATGGTGTGAATGGTTTTCTGTGGACACCACAACGAAAGAACACGCTGGTGGAAAGTGTTCAAGAGTTGGTTGTCAACGAAGGTATTCGGTTCCAGTGCGCCGGCAATGCACGGCAATCCGTGCAGCACCGCACGTGGGAATCAATCATGGAAGAACTCATCGGTCACTATTACTCGGTAACTCAAGGTATGTCGTTTGCTTATCGTGCGGTTGCCTCGTGAAGTCGCTCATTGTCTCGTTACACGATGTGGGTCCATCTTCTGCCGAAGTATCACGGAGATGGATGGATGAATTGGAATCCCGTGATGTTGCGGTTTCGATGTTGGTGGTTGCAGGTCGCTGGAACGGCATGGATTTTTCGGAAGACTCGCACATGCACCAGTGGTTGCATACATGCGTGAACCACGGGCACGAAGTGGTGTTGCACGGGTGGACGCATGAATTTGAGAAAAAGAGTGCTGATTCCTCGAGATCATCAATGTTTGGATCCATATTTGCGCGCGGTTGCCAGGAATTCTTCAATCTCGACACAGATGAAGCTGCGGAACGCTTGCACCTTGGCCTGCACACGCTTGGCACAGTTGGTTTTACGCCTTCAGGGTTTATTGCTCCTGGCTGGTTGATGTCCAAAGAAGTGCGTTACGAGTTGCACGAAATAGGACTTGATTACACAAATAATCATCTATTTATTACCGACTTGGTTCGGCGTCAGGAAATTTTTGCGCCCGTTGTGTGTCAGCGACCTGAATCGAAGTGGAGTGGACTGATAGCTAAAGCCACGGTGGCTTTAGCCCGCGTATTGATGTTTGCGCGCTTGCCACTACGCGTAGCAATTCATCCCAAAGACCTTGCCGATTCGCGCTTGCGTATTGCAATTCTGCACATTATTGATTTAGCAATCACTAAGGGATACACGTCACGCACGTACGAACAATTCATAGATCAGTCTCGAGTTTCGCAACAAGATGTTCATGAAGTTCGTCAATTAGGTGGGATCGCTTAGTGCACATAGTTCAACTTGCGAACTTTGTGACTCCAACTTCTGGCGGTCAACGATTCGCTCTCGAATCCATAGGGCAGAAATATGTAGCTCGAGGCCACCAATGCACGTTGGTAACTCCCGGAAAACGTGGAGAAGTGCGGGGGGAGGGGCTGCGAACTTACGTTCAGGTTCCAGGCATTCGTGTGCCGTTTTCGGGTGGGTATCGGGCAATTGTGCGACGCAAAGCGATGCAAAAAGTGTTGCTGGAATTACAGCCAGACATTATTGAAGTATCAGACAAGACGACGCTGGCTTGGGTTCCGTTGTGGGCGAAAGCACATGGAATTCGAACAGTGCTCTTTTCTCACGAGCGGGTCACCGATGTTGTCCACGAGCGTTTCCCATCGTGGCTTCCTATTGCTCGAATCATTTTCCCAATTATTCAAAAGATGAAAAGTCATGTGGATGCAGTTGTGTGTGCCAGTCAATATTCAGCCGATGAATTCACCGATGTGGCAGACAAGTTGCTGATTATTCCATTGGGAGTGGATCACGACGTTTTCTACCCTCGTGATAAAGAAGTTGAACCAACAGAAGTCCCACTTGTGTTGTTCGCGGGCCGAATGTCTTTTGAAAAGCGCCCTCATGTGGCTGTTGCTGCGGCGCGTGAACTTGCGCTCAGAGGTATACGGGCAAAATTTGTGTTTGCAGGAGATGGACCAATGCGTCAAAAACTGCAGAACATGGTGGATGGACTGGACGTTGACTTCATCGGCCGTGTTGCGGATCGCAATGAACTCGCTGCCCTCATGTCTTCGGCAGACGTGTGCATTGCGCCGAGTCCATTTGAAACTTTTGGTCTCAGCATTCTTGAATCTTTGGCCTGCGGTACTCCAGTGATTGTCGCGAACACGGGTGCTGGGGTTGAATTGATCACCGGCGGTTGTGGCTTAGCTGTTGAGCCAACTGGGGCAATGGTTGCCGATGCAATCATGCTGTTGTTGCTCGAAAGCAGGGAGTTAGTACGACGTCGCTGTGTGCAGCGTGCTCGTGAAATGAGTTGGGACACGTGTTCTGAGGAATTCCTTGACCTCTACATGTCACTGTCCAGTCGAACATTAGGTGCAGCGGCATGATGCAGGTTCTTCCAGCCAAAGGTTCCGAGAGCTACATTCGGGCACTTTTCTGGGAAACGGTGTCAATAGGTAATCCTTTGCCATTCACGCTGTCATGTGCGCGTCGTTACGAAGAGCTGGGCCTTGGTTGGTATCTCACCCAAGGAATTAATGATGCAGCGGTTGTGGAGCGCGATGGAAATGTAATTGGGTACGGCTTGTTCTGTGCTGATGCTCAATCTTTTCGAAAACATCAAAATCGGCAAATCCTGCTGTTGGCCATTGAGGTGCTGTTTGCTTTCTTTACATTTCGGACCAATGTAGAGTCGCGTCGTTTTTACTGGTATCGGATTCGTGACTCGCTCACGATATTCCGCAGCAGGAACACGCTGCCTGCAGATGTTCATGCGCATGCGCATCTCAATGTCAACCGTGCGAACCACGATGCCTTTGCCGCACGCATGCTCCGAGATCACTCAGATGCAATGTGTCGACGACACGGGCTCAATGCATACTTCGGCGAAATGAATGCTGTTGGCGGTAAGCGCCTATTAAGCCTTCGACGAGTTGGAGGCGACGTCGTCAATGAATCTCGAAACTTTACGTTCAGTTGGCTCGCAGGCGCACAAGTGCGACGACTGACGTTGGTGAGAACCGTAGATAGCCAAAGAGAAATGGCCGCATAAATGGACAATGCATTGCGAGTATCAGTATTCGGAGCCGGCTACGTGGGCTTAGTCACCGCGGCTGGTTTGGCTGCAATTGGGCATCATGTGTTGTGCGTAGATGTTGACGAGAAAAAGATTGCAAGCCTGACAAGTGGAGAGGTGCCATTTTTTGAACCGGGTCTGCCTGAAATGATTGCGCGAGGGGTTGCCTCACAGCACCTTCGATTCACGAGCTCGGTGAATTTGGCTATCGACCACGGTCAAGTCATCATCATTGGAGTTGGAACTCCGCCGCTTTCGAGCGGTGCTGCAGACCTTTCGCAGGTGTTGTCCGTGGCCACTTCAATTGGAAAGCAGATTCAGAATCGAGCAGTTGTCGTGGTGAAAAGCACGGTGCCGGTTGGAACTTCAGAGTTGGTGCATGATGCCATTCACGACGAACTCATCCGTCGAGGTGATTCAGTTGCATTCTCAGTCGCATCAAATCCTGAATTTTTGAAAGAAGGAGATGCGGTTCGTGACTTTATGGTTCCTGATCGAATCGTGATCGGGGTGAGCGATGAGTGGGCGGGCGATGTTCTTGGTTTGTTGTACGAACCATTGTGCAAGTCTGAAGGGGTGTTGATGACGATGTCTACGCGCTCGTCGGAAATGTGCAAATACGCAGCGAATGCAATGCTGGCTACTCGAATTTCATTCATGAATGAAATGGCTCGCCTTTCAGACATCGTTGGCGCAGATATTTGTGAAATTCAGCGTGTGATGGCTGCGGACCCTCGCATCGGCTCGAAGTATCTCAATGCGGGTGCAGGTTTTGGTGGAAGTTGCTTCCCGAAAGACTTGCGAGCAATTCGTGCCATGGGAATTGATCACGATTGCGAACTGCCGCTCATTGAATCGGTGATTGAGGTAAACACTCGGCAGCAGACCGTGTTGATTGATAAGGCTCGCGAGGTGCTGGGCTCGTTGAAGGGCAAACGATGTGCCGTGTGGGGTTTGGCGTTCAAGCCAGACACCGACGATATTCGTGAAGCTCCTGCATTGCATCTGATTCATGCGCTTCTTGCTGAAGGAGCATCAATCGTGGCTCACGACCCGGTGGTCCAGTGGCTTCCGATGTACAGCAGTCTCTCGCCAGATCTATTTCATATAGTTGCTGATCCATATGCTGCAATTGCCGACGTCGACGTGCTCTTTCTTGTGACGGAATGGTCTGAATATCGAACCATTGACGTTGAACGGATGACTGATTTGGTTGGCAATGGGGTAATTGTCGATGGCAGAAACATCTGGGCAAAAATTGACTTCACAGGAACAGATGTTGCGTACCTTGGAGTCGGTCGCCAATCAAATGTGAAAAATGTTCGAGAGGCTTACGCAGTGGAGCTTGCTGGCTAAATATTTTTAGGCCAGTTTCCCGAGATTTCGCCTGTGTTTGGTCCGTTGCAGGACTCCGACTTAACGCGGTCTAGGGTCTGTTGTGTGGGGGATGTGTCGTCGCATATTGGCGTGAGTGCTGAATATCTTGCGCAACACCTTGGCGTATCTGATCTGAAAATTGATTCTGTTTCACCCATTGGTACGGGGCAAATGGCTGAAAGCTACCGAGTGTCGTTTGCTCATGGCACTCATGGTCAATTACCACCATCTGTTGTGGTGAAGGTGCCTTCGCAGAGCGAAAGCAGTCGTGCTGCCTCGCGCATCACACGTTGTTACGAATTAGAAACGGGTTTCTATACCCATGTGCGTTCGTTGGTGGGAGTGAGTGCTCCGAATTGTCTGCATGTGTGGTTCGATGCGCCAAACGACGACTTTGTATTGGTGCTTGAAGACATTGTCGATGGCAAACAAGGTGACCAGATATCTGGAGCGACAGTGGAGCAGGCTCGCGCAGCAATTGATGAACTGGTTCTATTGCATGCGCCGCTATGGAACTCAACGCAGTTGGATGCGCTTAGTTGGATGCCTCGGCACACGATGGAGAGTTCGCAGGGCACTCGCGACTTGTTGCGATCAGTGTTCGCCGGTTTTGCCACGAGGTTCTCTTCGCTTGTGAGCGCAGAGGTATTGGAACTAGGAAGTCGCCTTGTTGAAAATATCGATGGCTACGATCGCGCGTTTCCGAACAACGAAACCATCGTGCATCGCGATTTCCGTTTGGACAACTTGTTGTTTACCGACACGTCAAGTGGCACAAATGTAAAAGTGGTGGACTGGCAAACCGCCAGCATCTCGGCTGGCGCAACTGATCTTGCGTATTTCATCGGTGCAAGTTTTAGCCCCGAGCAACGCCGTGCAGTAGAGGGCGAACTTGTCCGCAGATACTGCGATGGATTATCGCAAGCGGGAATTTCCATGTCATGGGATGATGTGTGGGACCAATATCGATTGTTTGCAACATCTGGTTACATCATGGCGATTGTTGCGAGCATGTTGGTAAAACAGACCGAGCGCGGAGACTCAATGTTTGCGGCGATGGCAAATCGTCACGGGCAACAAATGATTGATTTAGAAACATTGTCACTCTTTAGATAGGAAAATCATGGCACTTTTTGACGCAGAAGACGAACGGTTTGGTCATCAACTTCCGGAACCATTCCGCAATGTTGTGCATCACAATGACAGCTGGCGCGAAAGCTTGTTCTTCATTATGCATAAGCGCAATGAACCAGGCGACGTACTTATTTTGACGCTTGCGCATTTTCCTGCACACAATGAAATGGACTCGTTGCAATTAGGTCGCGTTGGCAGTTCACCAGTGATGGCACGTCATGCACGAACCACAGCGGCAGACCCAAACAACTGGAATGTTGGCCCAGTGTCGATCGACATTGTTGAGCCAAAGAAGAAGATCCATTTGCTCGCTCGCAAGTCTGATGCAACGCCTGTCGAACTTGACATCACATTCACTGCGCGAACGGCCCCGTATCAATTGCGCCGTGGAACTATGAAGGCCGGCAACGAAGTGGTGTGGGATCAGACGCACATGTTTCAAAGCGGAACGTACAACGGCACCTATACACACAATGGAAAGACCTACGAAGTAGACAATTGGTGGGGACAACGCGACCATTCGTGGGGAGTGCGCGTG
>ENA-OUVC01002152-OUVC01002152.1-marine-metagenome-genome-assembly--contig:-NODE-2152-length-11244-cov-3.340826_pt1 | contig 11244 bp, 10 predicted proteins | sample MGYA00248622_ERZ508571 | MGnify/ENA primary metagenome ERZ508571 (study PRJEB26236, sample SAMN06267175) | marine metagenome | isolation source: Columbia River Estuary | place: USA:Columbia River... | reverse complement strand
AGGTTAACGAATCCTTTGCCTTGATTGAGGCAGTTAGATCCGTATGTAGTTGCTCTTTAAGGTTTGTCATATCTATACCTTGTCAGACCAATAAGGAGAATTGAAATTTCTCGCGCAGATTATGGAGTTTTGGTAGAAGTTGCCGATGGGGATGGTGCGGCCGATGGGGATGCAGGTGCCGCAGTTTCAGCTATTACTTGCCCAGTTAACACATCGATTATCTGTCCAGTTAACGGATCTAGGACGTATGTGCCAGCAGCTAACTCAGCTGCATATTTCTTAAGAGCAGAAGCGGAGTTACATTCGATCAGCTCTTCGTCTTCCAGGCCAGCACACTTGTCCTTTGTTGCGGTGATTTCATTTCCATGTCCACCAGCGTTAACACCGTTCAGGGTGTTTAAATCCCAGGCAGTCTCAGGCGTGCCTTCAAGAGCACCAATTAAGGAATCTCGCCAAATCGGTCCAGGCATAGTGGAACCGAAGACTTGTGAGTAGTAGCGACCGTTAATCGTTACACCCTTCATCGGATATTTTTGCCCGCCGCGAGGATCACCAACCCAAACCGCTGCAGCCATGTCAGGGGTGTATCCAACAAACCAAACCGCAGCCGAGCTATCTGTCGTTCCAGTTTTTCCAGCAGCCGGTCGGCCCAAATCCATTGCTTGCCCAGTGCGGCCCTTTACCGGTCCATCAATAACACCAGCAAGAACTGCAGTGGTGCTATCTGCAACCTGCAAGTCAATGGTGCGCTGACAATCTGCAGATGGGACATTCAAATTCTTGCCGTAACGATCTTTAACTTCAGTGATTGCAATTGCGTTACAGCGAACACCGTGTGCGGCAAAAGTCGCCATGCCAACAGCCATGTCGAGAGTGGTGACATCAAAACATCCAAGTGTGAAGCACGGGTACTTTTCAAAGTCTTCACCGTTGCCTTGTTGCACACCGGCTGCCTTTGCGATTTCTGGTGGATCACAGAGTCCTAGCTGTTCTTCAAGCCCAACGAAATATGTGTTAACAGAGTAAGCAGTGCCACTGAGAATATCGAATGCACCAGAAGCGGTTGAGTTTTGAACTTCGTACGGTGCAAACTTATCGCCAGTTCCGCACTCAACAAACTCTTCAAACTTTTTCTTCTCAGGTGAATTGATTACCTTAAATGGATCCCAACCTTGTTTAAACGCAGCTGCAATTGTGAAGGCCTTGAAAGTAGAACCAGCTTGGAAACCAACGCTGCCATTGGCACTTACCGGAGCACCGTAATTAACCGTTGTGTAGCCAACACCACTTCGACCCCATCTGCGGTTTTGGGCCATTGCAGTTATCTCACCCGTTCCAGGGCGAATCATGGTGATCGAGGCAGCTTTGCCACTTGGATCGTCAAATGGAATCCGCTCTTCAACAGCAGTCTGTGACGAAACTTGAGCCTTGCGATCCAAAGTCGTTGTGATGGTTAAACCACCAATGTCTAACAGTCGAGCGCGATCTTCTGGAGTTTCACCAAAGACTGGGTCGTTTCGCAAGACCGTCAAAACGTAATCGCAAAAGAATGGTGCAATCGAACTGGTGCAACCATTTGGAAGATCAGCTGGATCCAAATCCGATTCAACCGAAATTGCCTTGGCAGCATCGGCTTGTTCTTGCGTGATGTAGCCAGTGTTAACCATTGCGTTCAACACATCATCGCGACGATTCTGAGCGCGTTCCGGATACTGAGTTGGGTCAAAGCGTGAAGGGTTCTGCACAAGTCCCGCAAGGGTTGCAGCCTGACTCAAAGTTAATTTGTCTGCATTGGTTGAGTAATACCGACGAGCCGCAATCTCAACACCATATGAACCAGCGCCAAAGTAAGCAATGTTTAAGTAGCCCTCGAGGATTTCCTTTTTAGAAAGTTTGTTCTCGAGCGCAATTGCATAGCGAGCTTCACGCAACTTACGATTAATTGAAACCGATGTGGCTGCCTCTTGCTCTTCCTTGGTTGTAGCAGCAGTCAACAAAATCTGTTTTACGTATTGCTGAGTAATGGTGGAACCACCTTGCACCTGACCACCAGCTCCAGTGGAAATGGCTGCTCGCAAGGTTCCCTTGAAATCAATACCAGCGTGATTTAGAAAGCGCTGATCTTCAATTGCGATAACCGCTTGTTGCATAATCGGCGAGATTTCTTCCAGCGGAACTTCAATTCGATTCTGTGCGAAAAGCACTGCAAGGATGTCGCCATTTGAATCAACGATGGTGTTCTGTTGTGGAAGTGGAACTTTGGTTAGATCACTTGGCAGACTGCTGAATGCCTGTGCACTATTTCGTGTGGCTAACCCAATGCCACCAATAACCGGAAGCACAACCAGTGCAGCTACGACTCCTGCGAGTGCCACAAAAGTGGCTATACGGGTCAGAAGACCAAAGCGGTCTAGACCAGTTCCACCAAGGTTGTTTTCCATAGTTAGTCAATGGTAACTCTCGGTATGTCCGATACGAAACGCGGATATATCGAATAGATAACAGTTGCCTTTTCGCAGAAAAAATCTGGCTCAAGGTATTGACATTGCCTATGGCCTACCCCAATAGTTGAGCCAAAGGTGTTTGCTCTAGCATTTCGGACAGGGAAAACATCGATCGACGTTAATCCAAGTATGAGGGGATACAAATCGTCAATGTCAGTGTCAATGTGGAATTCAGAGTGGAGTCGCAGCGCAGCTTGCCGCGATACAGATCCGGATCTTTTGTTTGTTCAAGGCGCTGCACAAAACCGAGTGAAGGTTATTTGTGCTGGATGTTCAGTTCGCACTGAGTGCCTAGCCGATGCTCTAGACAATGAAATCGAATTTGGTGTTTGGGGCGGCATGACTGAACGTGAGCGCCGTGCGCTGTTGCGGAGACGCTCCAATGTGACTTCATGGCGAGAGTTGCTAATGAATGCCCGCAAAGACTATGACCGCCTTGACCCAGTGGCGTTTGTTCGCGGAGCTTAACTCCGACATTTTTACTAAACCACCAACTGTCGTATGCTCGTGACATGACTAAGTGGGAATATCTGACAGCACCATTATTGGTTCACAACACCAAGGCAATCCTGGACAACTTCGGACTTGATGGCTGGGAACTGGTTGCAGTCATTCCAGGTATGAATTCAGAAAATCTTGTTGCTTATTTCAAGCGACCAAAGGACTAGGAAAAACATGAGCGCAGTAGAAGATCGTTTGTCCGCATTAGGAATCACAGTTCCAGAAGTTGTTCCACCGGTAGCGTCTTATGTACCAGCATCACGCACTGGAAACTTGGTTTACACATCAGGTCAACTACCTTTCGTTGACGGGGTACTAATGGCAACTGGTTTGCTAGGTAAAGATGTTGACGAAGAAACTGCAGCTAAGTGCGCTGCACAGTGCGCAGTAAATGCAATCGCAGCAATCAAGTCACTAATTGGCGATCTAGACAAAGTAGTTCGCGTAGTTAAAGTTGTTGGCTTTGTTGCCAGCACTCCTGATTTCACAAAGCAACCAGTTGTAATCAATGGCGCAAGTGATTTGTTCATTCAAGCTTTCGGCGATGCTGGAAAGCACGCTCGATCTGCAGTTGGCGTAGCGGCTTTGCCAGCTAACACACCAGTCGAAGTTGAAGTGATTGTCGAAGTTCGCGATTAATTCTTAGATTCGAGAAAGCAGAAAGGAGCCGGAAATGATTGACAGCAACTTGCATGACACCCCGCTCTTTTCTGCTCTTGATGATGAGGCTGCGATTGCGCTCAAGCAGTCGATGGTTCCGCAAACGATTAAAAAGGGTCAAGATCTTTTCAAAGAAGGCGACCCAGGCGATCGCCTTTATGTTGTGACTGAAGGCAAGATTAAATTGAGCCACGCCTCTGGCGATGGCCGCGAATCACTGCTTATGGTATTAGGACCTGGTGATATGTTCGGTGAACTTTCGCTCTTTGATCCAGGACCGAGAACCGCAACTGCAACCGCAATAACAGATTCCCAAGTTTTAGGTTTAGGACATACTGACCTAAATCCATGGCTTGCTGGTCGCCCTGAAGTTTCTAAGTCACTTCTTCAAGCACTCGCACATCGTTTACGTCGTACAAATGAAACCATGTCAGATTTAGTTTTTGCTGACGTGCCAGGGCGGGTAGCAAAAGCGCTTTTGGAACTTGGCGAAAAGTTTGGAACTAAAACTAATGACGGACTTTACGTTCATCATGATCTAACACAAGAAGAACTTGCACAACTAGTTGGCGCATCTCGCGAAACTGTGAATAAGGCATTGGCTGATTTTGCTAGCCGTGGCTGGGTCAAATTAGAAACCCGTTCTGTTGAGATCCTTGACGTTGAGCGGCTATCAAAACGCGCTCGTTAATTAATCATCTAGTCTTAAGTAATGTCCCCGCGCGAATCTAAAACCGCCTTAAAGGCTCGCGCAATTGCAATTGATACAAAACTTTCTGAAATGTTTCCAGACGCTAAATGCGAACTGGATTACAAAAATCCACTACAACTTTTAGTCGCAACGGTCTTATCCGCGCAATGTACAGACAAGCGCGTGAACATGGTGACACCCGTTCTGTTTGAGAAGTATCCAACAGTTACAGATCTTGCAGCTGCACCAATCGAAGACATCGAAGCGATCATTCGATCGACCGGTTTTTATCACAACAAAGCGATGTCTATTAAAGGACTGTCAGCTGCAATCATTGAGCGCTTTAACGGTGAAGTTCCAAACACTTTAGATGAACTAGTCACATTGCCTGGAGCCGGACGCAAGACTGCAAACGTTGTTTTAGGAAACGCCTTTGGGGTTCCAGGTGTAACTGTGGACACTCATGTGGGTCGTATTGCTCGAAGACTTGGCTGGACTAAGAACACTGATCCAGTAAAAGTCGAGTTCGACATCATGGAAATTATGCCGTCGGAGTATTGGACCATGATGAATCATCGCTTGATTTTCTTGGGACGCCGAGTATGCCATTCCCGCAAGCCAGCTTGTGGTGCATGTGAACTGGCCAGCATGTGCCCATCTTTCGGAGAAGGCCCAACGGATCCAACTGAAGCAGCAAAACTAGTGAAGACTGGTGACTGAGATGAGCGCGCCAGAGTGGATGAACCAATTGATCACCCGACTGCCAACATTGCAGCCCAGTGATCTTTCCAGGCATGCCGTCCCCGAAGAATCAACTCGCGAAGCAGCAGTGCTTGTTCTATTCGGGCCACGCGAAAATTTTGGCGAAGTGGTAATCATTGAACGCGCATCACACTTAAAGGCCCATCCTGGGCAACCGGCATTTCCAGGCGGTCGTGTTGAAGAAGGGGACAGCTCACTTTCCCAAACCGCATTACGAGAAGCAAAAGAAGAAATTGGCTTAAACCCAAACTCGATTGAAATCTTGGGTGAGCTGCCGCAACTTTGGATCCCACCTTCTAACTTCAAAGTGACACCCGTTCTTGGTTGGTGGCACACCCCACACGAGATTACAAATATCGATGCCAACGAAGTCCAAGCCGTGCATCAAATTCCGTTAGCAGACTTGATTAACCCAGCTAATCGCACTCGAGTGCGACATGTAAACGGATCATTTGGCCCTGGCTTCAACGTTGAATCAATGTTGATCTGGGGATTCACCGGTGGATTGATCAGCCGACTTATGGACATTGCAGGTTGGTCTATCCCTTGGGATGAATCAGTGATTGTTGAACTTCCAGCTCCAGCACCAAATACGGAAGTAACGAGTTGAATCCGCTCTATCTCGATCTAATCTTGGTTGGTTTCGCCATTTTCATTTTGGTTTCCGGCTGGCGACGCGGATTGTTTGTAAGCATCTTTTCGTTACTTGGTTTGATTTTTGGCGCCTGGATCGGCAGATCTGTAATTGACATTGTTAATGGCGCATCAACAACAACATCACTAACTCGAACTGCGTTGAGTGCAGCAACTCTGTTTATTGGTATCGGAGTGGGTAGTGCGGTCGGTGGCTTTATTGGTAGACGATTGCGAAATGTTTTTAGCTGGTCGCCGCTTAGATTGTTGGATAACTTAACCGGCGCAGCATTGTCACTAGTTGCTTGGTCAATTGTGTTTTGGTTACTCGCTACGACTTTGTTAGCAGCTCCGGTTTCCTCATTTACAAATACGGTTTCCCAATCAAAAGTTCTAAATGCACTTGAGCAATACATGCCAAGTCAAATTCGTGATGGTGTTGAATCGGTTCGGATTTATGTTTCGGACTCAGGTTTACCCGAAGGCTTTGCAAATGTTTTGCTAGCACCTGCAGTCGAACCACCTGATCTAACATCAGTTGATGCCCCAGCGGTAATTGCTGGTTTGGACTCAGTTGTCAAAGTTGAAGGAATCGCTGAAGAGTGCGGCACTCGACTGACTGGTTCAGGTTTTGTTGTTGGTCCAGACTTAATCCTCACAAATGCCCACGTCGTTGCAGGTGTTGAAAATCCAACACTGCGCGTTAAAGGTAAAGGCAAAGCTTTTGAAGGAATCGTGGTTTACTTCGATCCCGCACGAGATGTTGCAGTAATTAAGACTAAAGATTTCCCATCCGTAGCCCTTCGAATTAGTGAACCTCTTTCGCGAGGTGACAATGCAGTAGTGGCAGGCTTTCCAGGTGGTGGACCACTCACTTTGGTTCCAGCGCGAATCCGAAGTGTCTCGGATTCGACCGGCACAGACATTTATGGAAAAGCGGAAGTAACGCGCGAGATCTATGCGATTTCTGCGGACATAAAGCAAGGCGATTCTGGTGCACCAATGTTTGCATTAGATGGCACGGTCGCCGGATTAGTTTTTGCCTCCTCAGCAACAGATGTCGAAACTGGCTACGCACTAACTGCCAAAGAGTTTATGGTTGGAGTTGAAACAGCAAGTACTGCTACGCAAGCCGTAGCAACGGGAGAGTGCTCTGGTGTCTGAATCAAATCTTCCTTCTGCAGTGACCCGGCTTTGGACTGAACCAGGACTGCGAAAACGCGCTGATGTGATGTTCAACTTGCTTGCTGACGTTGAACGAAACAATGTTTCAAATTTGGTAAGTCAGCTAGCGACCTTAAATGAGTTTTGGTTAATCATGCGACTGTTGGACGCAGTCGATTACGGTGCTCCGGCAACTGCGGCAACTACAAGTAGACCTGAAGTACACGCAAAGATTAGAAATCTAGCCAGACTTGGCGAAGCAGTGTTAAACGTAGACACGCATGATTTTGAATCGTGGTGTCAGGATGATCAGATCCCGCAACACATTAGAGACGACTTAGCACTTCGAACCTGGCCGCTAAAGATGCAAGATGAAGCCACTGGAGCTCTACATTCGTTGATTCCAACTTTCGAATTATTGTTAGAAGTTTTTGAGACCCGAATTCTTAAGGGCGACATCAGCATGGGACTTTCTATCATTCATTTGATGACCGAATACCTGCCGCTGCTTGGCTGGGAAAAGGAATTAGGTCATGCGGGTAATCCAACGCAACTGGCTGAATATATCTCGCAACCAAATTCAATGTGGCAGACAGATGCTTGCCCGCTAAATCGACAGCAACGCAAAGCATTTGCGAATGTGATCACTGCAAATCAATCTCAGAAGAATTGGCGAATCTATCTTCGCGACAGTCACTCTCGAGTCGCAGCCTCATTAAGTATTTGTGCGAGTGTGCCAAATCCATCATCTGAAGTCAGTGGCCAGCGAACTTGTCGAACGCCGTGCGCGATTCGAAAAGGAAATACGGATCTCGCTTGGGCAATGGTTCTAACTCGCAGACTAAAAGATTCATCCCTTTTAACTTTGCGGCACGATGCCCCAGTTGGACACTTCTTCTCAGTTCCACAGGAACCTGAAATCTTGGCTAGCTGGGAAACCACTTGGCAAGGATTGATTGCCGATCGTGACGAAGCCCCACAGGCACAGAACCCATTACGCAAAGTAACCAGGACTGGTGCGTTAGCAGGTTTCCCTGAGCTATTAGGAGTAGTTGCCGGACTAGATAGTGCAATGCAGCCTTCGAACTTAGTAACCAAAATTGCAACGGAAATCAAGACATTAGCCGTGTAATAAGTAGCCAGATCAATGGAAAAATCTGCATTTAACTTGACCCGAGCCTTAACTAAGAGAACTATCGTTGTTATATCTAAAGCGTAAAAACGAACCAACATGAAAGCGTGGAAAAATGAGTGGCGAAGCGTTAGAGAACTTGTCTCACGAAGACCGAGTTTTTCCACCATCTGAAAAATTTGCTGCCCAGGCCAATGGCAAAGCAGATCTCTATGAAAGCGCCAAGTCCGATCGTGAAGGTTTCTGGGAAAAGCAAGCAGAAAATCTGCAGTGGGATACCAAGTGGAATCAAATTCTTGATTGGTCCGAAGCCCCAGTATCTAAATGGTTCGTGGGCGGAAAACTAAATATTTCGGTTAACTGTGTTGACCGACATGTTGCGGCCGGAAATGGATCGCGAGTTGCAATCCATTTCGAAGGTGAACGCGGCGATACCCAAACCATTACTTACAAGAACTTGCTCGATTCAGTTAGTCAAACTGCAAATGCCTTAACCGAATTAGGAATTAAAGCTGGGGATCGCGTTGCAATCTATATGCCGATGATTCCAGAAGCTGTAATTTCTATGCTGGCTTGTGCGCGCATTGGTGCGCCGCACTCCGTTGTGTTCGGTGGATTTTCTGCAGAGTCACTTCGCAGTCGCATTGAAGATGCGTCAGCAAGTTTGGTTATTACCGCTGACGGAGGTTTCCGAAAGGGAAGTGCTTTCGGTCTTAAGGTCGCAGTAGATGAAGCAATCGAAAACATGCCAAGCGTTAAGAATGTGTTGGTTGTAAAGCGAACCGAACAAGAAGTTAATTGGAATAGTGAACGCGATGTTTGGTGGGATGACATAGTCTCTCGTCAATCAACTAGTCACACCCCACAAGCTTTTGATTCCGAACATCCGCTTTTCATTCTTTACACCTCTGGAACAACGGGAAAGCCAAAGGGAATCCTGCACACTACTGGTGGCTATTTAACTCAAGCGTCATACACACATCGAGTGATTTTTGATTTGAAACCGGAAACTGATGTTTACTGGTGCACTGCCGACGTCGGCTGGATCACTGGCCATTCATATGTAACGTATGGACCGCTTGCAAATGGTGCGACTCAAGTTATTTATGAAGGCACGCCAGACACTCCACATAAAGGTCGCTGGTGGGAGATTGTTGCTAAGTATGGCGTGACAATTCTTTACACAGCGCCAACTGCAATTCGTACCTTCATGAAGTGGGGAGATGAGTTCCCGCAAGCACACGACTTATCAAGCCTGCGATTACTAGGAAGCGTTGGCGAACCAATTAATCCAGAAGCTTGGATGTGGTACCGCGAAGTTATTGGCGCAAACAATTGCCCAATCGTTGACACTTGGTGGCAAACCGAAACTGGCGGAATCATGATCAGCCCACTGCCAGGTGTAACCGGAACTAAGCCAGGTTCTGCAATGGGACCAATTCCAGGAATCTCTGCCGAAATTCTTGATGATGCAGGTGTAGCTGTCGGTCATGGCAGCGGCGGATATTTAGTTTTAACTCAGCCGTGGCCTGCAATGCTGCGTGGAATCTGGGGCGACATGGATCGCTACAAAGAAACGTATTGGTCACGCTTTAAGTCGCAATACTTCGCAGGCGATGGCGCGAAGTGGGATAACGACGGAGCGATTTGGTTACTTGGACGAGTCGACGATGTCATGAATGTTTCGGGACACCGTATTTCGACAACTGAAGTTGAGTCTGCATTGGTTTCACATCCAACAGTTGCGGAAGCTGCAGTTGTAGGTGCAAACGATGAAACAACCGGTCAAGGAATTGTTGCGTTTGTAATTTTGCGAGCAGGGTCTGAAGACGGACCAGGCGTTGCGCAAGCATTACGCGCGCATGTGGCTAAAGAGATTGGCGCCATCGCACGGCCTCGCCAGATTTTGATCGTTGCTGAATTGCCAAAGACTCGGTCTGGCAAAATCATGCGCCGCCTACTTCGAGACGTTGCTGAGAATAGAACACTTGGAGATGTAACAACGCTTGCAGATCCAACAATTATGAATCTAATTAGTGATGGATTGAGTAACTCATCAAGCGATGATGACTAAGTTGTAGACCCGATTTCAAAGTAGACTGAGGGTTATGGAACAAGCGATTCAACCATTTGATGAGCTGACTCCAAAATCACGTTCCAGGATTCGCAAGTTACTACAAAACGAAACATATAGCGGTGCGCTACTTCTAGTTGCGGCAACAGCTGCGATGATCATTGCGAACTCACCTTGGTCGGAATGGTACTTCTCGCTTTCAAACACCGTAATTGGTCCCGAAGCAATTCATTTAGATCTCACCGTTGCTACCTGGGCAGCTGACGGATTACTGGCAATATTCTTCTTTGTTGCTGGCATGGAACTTAAATACGAATTAGTTTCAGGTTCGTTAAGTAATCGCGCCAACGCAGCAGTTCCAATCGCAGCAGCACTAGGCGGCATGATCGTCCCCGCTGTTATCTTCTTTGCAATAAACGCAGGAACACCCAGCGCTAAAGGCTGGGGAATCCCAATGGCAACTGATATCGCATTTGCATTGGCAGTTCTCGGAATCGCTGGCCGTCGTCTTCCAATTGAACTTCGAGCTTTTCTACTTTCGCTTGCAGTAGTAGATGACCTTGGCGCAATCATCGTGATTGCAATCTTCTATTCTTCCGCAATCGTTTTCACATACTTACTAGCATCAGCAGCATGCGTTGCTGTTTTCGCAATAGCGCAACGCAAAGGTATTAGAAGCCCAATTCTTTATCTGCCTCTGGGACTTGCCACATGGGTTCTCCTGCACGAGAGCGGTGTGCATGCCACGATCGCTGGTGTAGCTCTTGGTTTATCTATGCGAATCAAAACTAAAGATGGAGAAACTCAATCTCCACTGGAAAGCGCACTTGATAAATTTCATCCTTGGTCGGCTGGCCTTTGTGTTCCGGTATTTGCATTCTTTGCAGCGGGAATATCAATCGTTGGCATATCAGTAGCGCAAACATTTACTTCGCCAGTATCAGTCGGCGTAATGCTCGGCTTAGTAGTTGGAAAACCAATTGGAATTTTAGGATTCGCCTGGCTGGCAGCTCGATTCACCAAGGCAGAGTTAAGCAGTTCACTTTTCTGGGGCGATGTCCTAGCCATTGGATTGCTAGCGGGCGTTGGCTTTACTGTCTCGTTGCTAATCACCAAACTTGCA
>ENA-OUVC01002150-OUVC01002150.1-marine-metagenome-genome-assembly--contig:-NODE-2150-length-11254-cov-2.486266_pt1 | contig 11254 bp, 12 predicted proteins | sample MGYA00248622_ERZ508571 | MGnify/ENA primary metagenome ERZ508571 (study PRJEB26236, sample SAMN06267175) | marine metagenome | isolation source: Columbia River Estuary | place: USA:Columbia River... | reverse complement strand
CAACATCGGTTGCAATAACCGATGAAAACTTGCGCGACAGCGCAGCGGTCATTCGGCCGATGCCAGAGCCAATCTCCAACACCGATGCACCGCTGGCCATGCTGGTCCAACCAAATCGATCGAGATAGATGTCAACTTCGGCGTCACCTGTCTGAACGAATTCTTCCAGTGTGAGCGATGCGCCTGTCTGATTGTTGAACACCCAACCGGTGTCACGAACGACCTCGTCAGCGTTGCGTCGCATCTCGGCGCGAGTGCCAGCGGCACGCCACGGGATGATTTGTCGACGAAGAGCCATCAGTTGAGTATTGCAGGCTCGTTACTTGCGTTCGGGCAATGGTGCCGAATACGCAGTACCAGAGTCCAAATCAAACGCCGTATGAAGCGACTTCACTGCAGATTCCATATCTGAAGAGGACACAACGACTGATACACGAATGGTGCTGGTGGAGATCATGTGAATGTTGATGTTGTTGTCTGCAAGAACGCGGAACATCTTCGCGGCAACACCTGGGCTGGTTTTCATGCCAGCACCCACCAAGGACACTTTTGCAATTTCGGAATTATGCGTAACGCCACTTGCTCCGATTTCTGAAGAAACTCGCGACACGATGTCTTCAGCAACTTTCATATCTGCCTTCGGCACAGTGAATGAAATGTCAGTGAGACCATCTTTTGAAGTGTTCTGCACGATCATGTCGACGTTGATGTTTGAGTTAGCGAGGCTTTCAAACAGCGCCGCAGAAATACCCGGCTTGTCTGGCACACCGACAATGGTGACTTTTGATTCACTGGCATCGTGTACGACACCAGAGATGATGGGCTCTTCCATTGAGCTGTCTCCTTGTGATTTTTCGTCGCTCACCCATGTGCCGTGTTCCCAGGTAAAACTGGAACGCACATGAATCGGAACGTTGTGATTGCGGGCAAATTCAACTGAGCGCAGCGCAAGTACTTTGCTGCCGCTACCAGCCATCTCGAGCATTTCTTCAAATTGCAAACGGCCAAGCTTGCGCGCCTGAGGCACGATGCGAGGGTCGGCAGTGAAGATGCCAGTGACATCGGTGTAGATCTCGCACACATCTGCATTCAACGCAGCGGCTAACGCAACAGCAGTAGTGTCGCTTCCGCCTCGGCCCAATGTGGTGATTTCTTTATCGGTTGAGACACCTTGGAAACCAGCAACGACAACAACCTTGCCTTCAGCAAGTGCTTCGCGAACTCTGTCGCCCTTGATCTCTGAGATTTTGGCCTTGGTGTGAACGGTGTCGGTGATGATGCCGGCCTGGGAACCAGTGAAACTGACTGCCTCGACTCCGATGCCAGCAAGGGCGATGCACAAAAGTGACATGGAGATTCGCTCACCCGTGGTGAGAAGCATGTCCATTTCACGGCCAGGGTGCACGTCTGAGACCTGATTGGCAAGAGAAAGCAGGTTGTCAGTGGTTTTGCCCATGGCAGAGACCACCACGACGACATCATTGCCGTGGCGCTTCGTAAAGGCCACATGGTCCGCCACGGACTTAATTCGGTCCGGATCGGCGACCGAAGTGCCTCCATATTTTTGAACTACTAGTCCCACCATTTTTAAGGCTACCCGTACGCCAGTAACCTAAGAACTTCATGGGTACAGATAAAAGAGCTCGCCAAAAGGCCAACCGGGATCGCGCCCGCCAAGAGCGCATCCGCAAGCAGAAACTGAATAAGGTCCGCAAGCGTGGCCTTCTCCTTGGCGTTGGAGTTCCAGCCATCATCGGAGTGCTGTTCCTGATTTCGAACTTCGTCATGAATGACTCGTCATCAGACGCACCAATCGAACTATCAGCGAGCTCGACTCCCCAGCCAACTGAAACAGTTCCTGGTCGTCAAATCACAGGCAAGACTCCTTGCCCGAAGACCGATGGCACTGAAGAGCGAGCCACCATTTTCGAACAGGCTCCGTCAATGTGTATTGACCCAGCCAAGTCATACACAGCAACTTTCAATACATCAGAAGGTGTTATCGAAGTTGCACTCGACACCAAAAAGACCCCAGAAACAGTGAATAACTTCGTCACGTTGTCTCGTTACGGCTACTACGACACGTCATTCATCTTCCGTACTGACACATCGCTTGACATCATTCAGGGCGGCGGTTCAAACAACACCGACGGTCCTGGTTACACAATCAAGGATGAAGGCGGCAGGTTCAGCTACTCAACAGGCGACCTTGTTATGGCTCGCAGTTCGGGTGTTGACTCTGGCGGTGGACAGTTCTTCTTCGTCACTGGTGAGAAGGCTGCAGTTCTTAACAGCCAAGGCACCTATGTCACCTTCGGCAAAATCACGAAGGGTCTCGATGTCGCTCAGGCGATCCTGGCACTGAACTCCGGCGAGGGCGACCTCGGCGGTGCTCCAAGCAAGCCAGTCAAAATCGACACCCTCGTCATCACCGAGAAATAGGGATTCTGGGCGTCGTAGCCCGCAATTACTCATTTCTGGGGTGCGGTTGTTACCGTGTTTTCCATGTCTGAAACGAATATCTCAAAAGTTGGAATCTGTGGCTCCGGAATCATGGGCTCAGGCCTTGCCGAAGTAGCTGCAAAAGCTGGGTACACCGTCATTGTGCGTTCACGTAGTGCTGCAAGTGCGCAAGCCATGATCACAACAATCGAAAAGGGACTTGAGAAGCAAGTCTCACGCGAGAAAATTACTGCAGAAGACAAAGCAGCAATTCTTGGTCGCTTGTCTGCAACAGACAAAATTGCTGACCTTGCTGATTGCGATCTTGTTATCGAATCAGTTGTTGAAGATCTTGCAGTGAAGAAAGCTTTGTTCATCGAACTCGACAAGGCTGTGAAGCCAAGTGCAATTCTTGCAACAAACACAAGCACATTGCCTGTTGTTGAGATGGCAATGGCCACTGGTCGCCCAGACAAAGTGTGTGGAATTCACTTCTTCAACCCAGCAACTGCAATGCCGTTGGTTGAAGTTGTTCGTCCGATCACTGCATCAGATGAAACTATGGATGCTGCGAACGCTTTCACCGCCAAGTGTGGCAAGAGCGGCGTTCAAGTAAAAGACCGTGCAGGTTTCATCGTGAACGCATTGCTGTTCCCATACCTCAACAATGCAATTCGCATTTGGGAAACAGGCACAGCATCAATGGAAGACATCGATACAGCAATGAAAGGTGGCTGCAATTTCCCAATGGGTCCATTCGCACTGCTTGACCTTGTTGGTCTTGATACATCGTTGTCAATCCTTGAAGCGCTCTACGCAGAATTCGCTGATGCGAACTACGCAGCAGTTCCAACACTTCGCCGCCTTGTTGCAGCAGGAAAATTGGGACGCAAGAGCGGTGAAGGTTTCTACACCTACTAATCAGGTTTGTAGCAACTGATGCAGCCACCTACCGAATGTCGGTGGTATTTCTTGCCGCAATCTGAATGGCCCGACGACGAAGTCGTTGCAATTGGTGCCGACTTAGAACCAGACACAATTCTTTACGCGTATGCGCACGGAATGTTTCCGATGTACGTGGATAAGAAAAGCAGAATGCTTGGTTGGTGGTCCCCACTTGAACGTGGTGTTATCCCGCTTGACGGCTTTCGCGTCACGCGATCATTGCGCAGTAGCGCCCAACAATTTGTGTGCACTCTCAATGTTGCATTCGTGCGTGTGATGCAGGAATGCGCCACAGCACGAACCGACGGCAACTGGATCAACCAGGAATTCATTAATGCCTACACGACCCTGCACCAGTTGGGCCATGCTCACAGTGTTGAAGTGTGGAATAAGAAGGGCGAACTTGTCGGGGGTCTCTATGGCCTGCGCATGAACGGGTTGTTCGCTGGTGAATCAATGTTTCATCGTGAGACCGACGCTTCCAAGGTGGCACTGATGCATCTCGTTGACCTCATGAATCTGGACGGCATGAAGTTGCTCGACACCCAGTGGAACACGGACCATCTGGCCTCACTTGGCTGTATGTCCGTGACTCGGGCCGATTACCTCGGACTTTTGGCCGCAGCCATTGAGCCATAGGGCCTTTTCGTAGAGAATTGGCGAATACATCGCCATACTTGAGACGTGACTGACCCCATAACTCCCCGTCGCGACGACCCATGGTTGATGCGAACCTATTCCGGCCATTCCACTGCTGCGGCATCGAATGAGTTGTACCGCACCAACTTGGCCAAAGGCCAAACAGGTCTATCAATTGCCTTCGACCTTCCCACACAAACTGGGTACGACCCAGACCATGTTCTTGCAAACGGTGAAGTCGGAAAAGTAGGCGTACCCGTTGCTCACCTCGGGCACATGCGCACACTTCTTCATTCCATTCCGCCAGCAAAGATGAACACGTCGATGACCATCAATGCACCAGCTGCATGGATGCTTGCGCTGTACGTTGCAAACGCACGTGAACAAGGCGTCACTGATACAGAACTTCGCGGCACAACGCAGAACGACATCGTGAAGGAATACTTGTCACGCGGTACGTACATCTTCCCGCCTGCGCCTTCAAAACGATTGATTGTCGACATGGTTGCCTGGTGTGCACATAACGCACCGAAGTGGAACCCGATGAACGTCTGCTCGTACCACTTGCAAGAAGTTGGTGCTACACCGGTGCAAGAAATTGCATATTCACTTGCAAACGCAATTGACATTCTTGATGCAGTCCGCGCAAGTGGACAAGTAGACGAAGAACAGTTTGACCAAGTATTTGGTTCAATCTCTTTCTTCGTAAACGCAGGAATTCGTTTTGTAGAAGAAGTCTGCAAGATGCGTGCATTCACAGAACTGTGGGATCGCATTGGACGCGAGCGCTACGGAGTGAAAGATGCCAAGGCGCGTCGTTTCCGTTATGGCGTGCAAGTGAACTCACTTGGCCTTACTGAAGCGCAGCCTGAAAACAATGTGCAGCGAATCGTATTGGAAATGCTTGCTGTAACGCTTTCAAAGAATGCGCGTGCACGCAGTGTGCAGTTGCCTGCATGGAACGAAGCACTCGGTTTGCCACGTCCGTGGGATCAGCAGTGGTCACTTCGTATGCAACAAGTTCTTGCTTTTGAATCTGACCTTCTTGAATACGACGACATTTTCGACGGATCAACTGTTATCGAAGGCCGTACAAAAGAATTGTGCAACGAAGCCTGGGACGAACTGCAAGATGTTTTGTCACTTGGTGGCGCTTTCAATGCAGTTGATGAACTCAAGGGTCGCCTTGTTCGTTCAATGGCTGCTCGTACACGTCGAATTGAAAATGGCGAACAAACTGTTGTTGGCGTGAACTCATATGTTGAATCTGCCGAGAGCCCACTGGGTGGAACAGACAACATCATGATTGTTGACCCAGCCGTGGAAGCCGAAATGATTGCAGACGTCAATGCATGGCGTACTTCACGCGACAATTCACGCGTTGAAGCAGCACTTGCCCACTTACGTAGTGCTGCTGAAACCGACGAGAACATCATGGAAGCTTCCATTGAGTTAGCTATTGCAGGTGGCACAACCGGTGAATGGTCACAAGTTCTCCGTGATGTCTTCGGTGAATTCCGCGCACCTACTGGTGTTGCAGCAGCAGTTGGTCGCCGTACCAATGCGCTCGCTGCAGTTGCCGATTACGTGCGCACTATTCCTGGTGGCCCACCACGTTTCCTTGTTGCAAAACCAGGGCTCGATGGCCATTCAAGTGGAGCAGAACAAATTGCAGTTGCGGCTCGCGATGCCGGCATGGAAGTTGTGTACAGCGGTATTCGCCTAACTCCAGCCCAGATCGCAGCAAGCGCCCGTGACGAAGACCCTGATGTTGTGGGCCTTTCCATCTTGTCTGGCTCACACATGAAGCTGGTGCCTGATGTTGTGGCTCGTCTGCGTGCTGAAGGCTGTGACGCCCCAGTAATTGTCGGCGGCATCATTCCGGAAGAAGATCGGGCGTGGCTCACCAGCCATGGGGTCGCTGCTGTGTACACACCAAAAGACTTCGACATTGCACGAATCATGCAAGAAGTAGCTGAACTAGCCGCAGCGCATCGCAATTAATTGGCCAAATAGGGAATCTCAGCGCAGAAGCGTTGGTTGACTATGGCTATGAGCATTTACGCAACATCTATCTCCACCCTCGACGGCCAGCCCAATGCATTGGCAAACGCTGCCGGCAAAGTCACATTGGTTGTCAACGTGGCAAGCAAGTGCGGACTCACCCCGCAATACGAACAGCTCGAAGCACTTCAGAAGCAGTACGCAGCAAAGGGCTTCACAGTCGTAGGCGTCCCGTGCAACCAGTTCATGGGTCAAGAGCCTGGAACATCAGAAGAGATTCAAACTTTCTGCAGCACCACGTACGGAGTTACTTTCCCACTGACAGAAAAGATTGATGTCAATGGCGATGCACGTCATGCGTTGTACTCCGCTCTCACACCTGTTGCAGATGCTGAAGGTGTTGATGGTGACATTCGCTGGAACTTCGAAAAGTTTCTTGTCAACCGTGATGGTGCAGTTGTTGCACGCTTTCACCCAAAGACAGCACCTGATGCGCCCGAAGTAATTTCGGCCATCGAATCAGCGCTGTAGCAACTACGCCTTTTCGGCAGCAACAAACGAGTCGAGCGCGGTTCCGCTCTCGATACTTGTAATCAACGCATAACGCGGGAAGTCATGATTGTGAACAACAACGTGCCACAACCGTTGTGTGTCAACAAGAAATCGAGAACCCTTGTGTAACGGCACACGGCGTTCTGTTGCCCGGTCTGGCAAGCCATCTGGACCATTGTCCATCAGCAACATATAGCTATCGGGGCTGTCAGTCAGTTCTAGCCACGTGCGAACAACCCAGCCTTCATTGTCTGGATTGAAGCGGTTGTTGTCATCACGGTGAATGTTGCGCAAAGCCTGCTCATGATTTTGCGGCTCCAATTTGATGATGCGTACTCGACCGAAGTTTGCACCAATGGAATCAACGTATTTCTTCAGTGTTGGAGCAGATGCTGCATTCGAAGTCCACAGTGCGTCTTTGTCTGTTTTGCCCTTGTCCCAAAAACCACGGCAATCAAGTTCACCATCTGCAGAAGCGAGCGGCGCAAAATTTGTGTCGCCACCACTTTTCCAATCCATGTACTCAAGTGATTCCCATTCAGATGCAGGAACATCAAACGGTGCATTACGTAATGCGACAAAACCAGTCTCTGCTAAACAGTCGAGACGAACATGTGGAGTCTGCAATGGAATTGCAACGGACCAGTGTTCTTGTGTTGGCCAGAATGCGGTGCTCATGAGTTCATTGTACGGAGTTGTGAGTACTGAATGGAAGGACCAATGTCACGGTTGCATGGTGGTAGTTGCGCCTATCGGCACAAAACCTGTAGCAGGTGGAAGCAACAACACTGTTCCTGCATCAACACGATCGGGGTTCTTTATTTTGTTGAGTGCCACAAGCGCAGGCGCGCTGATTTGCAATTTTTCGGCAATTCCGTACAACGATTCACCGGGAAGAACTGTGTACTTCAATGGCGGCGCAGTATTGGTCGGAGAAATACTGGTGCTTGTTGTGCTCACCGCAATTGTGGTTGCAGATGAAGATGATCCGCCATCGGTAAGTAAATACGAAAAGAATGCAAGCAGTCCGAACAAGCATGTGCTCCATAACAAATACATATGAAGTCGCGTGCGAAGAAACATTCACCCCATGTTATGTCGGTCACAGCCTCATGTGCATTACGCCCCATAAGAGAATTCGAGGGGCACTGTTCTAATCTGTATGGTTCATGACTCCTGAGACTCGCTCCTTCCCTGGCGCTGAACGCCCAGCCCGTTCATACCGTCACAATGCCGATGGCGTTGAACTTGCGGTCTATGAATGGGGCTCCGAATCAAACCCACCACTCTTCTTGGTTCATGGTGGGTCTGACTTTGCTGGCACGTTCGACGTTTTCGCTCCGCTCATCGCTGCCGCCGGGTACCGCGTTATCGCTTGGGACCACCGCGGTCATGGCGACAGCCAACATGCCCCTCTCTACGGATGGGACGCAGATATTCGTGACGCACTGTCAGTGATGTCCGCCACCACGAATAAAGCTGCTCCGGTCATCGCTCATTCAAAGGGCGGCGCCCTCATGATGCAGCTTGCCGACTCTTGCCCATACCGCATTTCTGCAATGGTGAATATCGACGGCATGCCGAGCAAGCGCCGCATGCCAGATGTTCCTGATCATGATCAATCTCGACTACTTGCGGACTCAATTGGTTCGTGGCTTGATTTCCGACATGAGGCTGCTGCGTCAGAACGAAAGCCAGGCACATTGGTTGACCTTGCGCAACGCAGAGGAAAAATGAATCCACGTCTTTCCATTGAGTGGCTTGAATACCTCGTAACAATCGGTGCGCAACAAGATGCAGATGGTTGGCGTTGGAAACTTGATCCCACAATGCGCTTCGGTGGCTTTGGTCCGTGGCGTCCTGAATGGGCATCGTTGCGCATGGCAGCGCTCACCATGCCGTTCCTCGGATTACTTGGCACCATCGATGAACCAATGGGTTGGGGTGCGCGTCCTCGTGATGTGCTGCCGTGGATTCCCTCAACCGGTCGTCTAGAAGTTCTTGAAGACATCGGTCACTTCATTCATGTTGAAGAACCAGAACGCGTCAGCAAATTGGTGTTGGAGTTCTTGTCATGAACACAGTGATGTTGCAACACAACAAAATCACTCTTGCATTGCATGAAGTACGCCCCGGAACTGGTCGCCCTCTGTTGTTCCTTCATGGTCTTGGTGAAAGTGCAGCCATGATGTCGACACTGTCTGTCAACTGGGCTGGCCCAGTGTGGGCACTTGATTTCACCGGCCACGGCGATTCATCTGTCCCGGCAGGCGGTGGTTATTCCTCTGAAATCCTTATGGCAGACGCTGATATCGCCCTGCGCCACATTGGAGAAGCCACCGTTGTGGGCCGAGGCCTCGGCGCCTACATTGCGTTTCTTATTGCAGGTGCTCGACCATCATTGGTTCGCGGTGCAGTGTTGCTTGATGGTCCGGGACTTGCTGGTGGAGCAATCCATGCAACATCAAATACCGAAATCACATCGGGCGGAGATCGCACAGGAACAACACCAGACCCATGGGCTCTGATTGAGTTGTCACGTGATGCTCGACCACCGACATACACCACAACATTTGCGCGCCTTGCTGTGAGTGGTTCAGGAATTGCAGATCCAATCGCCGTCACGTGCAAAGTTGCACCACCGTGGGTGGAAGCAATTCGTGCAGAACCTGGCGTGATGATTGACATCACCCTGCAAGACGCTTTAGATATCTACGCCACTGCTTAGATATCGCGCTGCGTAACAGCGTCTGCAAGTTCAAGCAGTGCTTCATACGCACCACCCCAAATCAATTGCTCATCTAATGATGCAACCGCTTCGTCACGTAGAGACACAATGAGTGATTCCATTTCAGCAACTGCGCCCGTTGCCGAAACAACTTCTTGCACTGCTGACACGTCACCACTTGACATTCCTGGTGTTCCGATGGAGTCGAGAATTTTCAATTGAGAAGCTGATGCAAGGGCATACGCACGAGCCAACATGGGGGTTGGCTTTCCTTCGAGGAAATCTCCACCTACAGGTTTTCCTGTGATTGAAGAATCTCCGAATGCCCCCAACATGTCGTCGCGCATTTGAAATGCATCGCCAAGCGGCAAACCATAGGCGGACAACATCGGCATAAGTACTGAACCTGCTTCTACGTTTGCGGCAACAGCACCAAGGTGTAGCGGGCGTTCGATTGTGTACTTGGCGCTCTTATAGCGGCAAATTCGTTCGGCTATTTCAATACGACGTTCGCGGCGGGCCGAACCCAAAGTGTCGAGATACTGACCAATATTCATTTCCATACGGAGGTCGTGCCATATAGAGCGAGCGGCCGAAGAAATGTCATCCATCAACTTGTCTGACATCACGTAGGTAATGTCTCCAATCAGAATTGCTGCGCCTTCGCCAAACCGACGTGATTCCCCCGCCATCAGCTCTGCACTATGCATGTCTGACATACGGCGGTGAGTCGTGGTGTTTCCACGGCGAGTCTCTGCATCATCTATGACATCATCGTGAAACAAAGCGAATACATGAAGTAACTCAATTGCTGCACCAATGCGGAACTGTTGCCCATCTGCTGGGTCACCACCTGCTGCTACCCAACCCCAATAGGCGAACTGTGGCCGCAGACGTTTCCCGCCACCAAGAACTAAAGATTCAATCTCATCGAAAACTGTTTCAAGATCTTCATCAATTCGAGTCCATGTCTGTCGTTCGTTATCGACAGCAGTTGTGAGGACTTCATCGACGCGCGAAATGATTGCGCTGGCTTCGCTCATTCGTCTTCGTCTTCATCTTCTTCATCAAAATCAGACTCTTCAAATTCAATGTCGGCGACAAGAGTGTCGACAGTAAGTTGTGCTGCCGTAATGCGTTCATTGCACCAAGTAATGAGAAATGAAGCGCGTTCTACTTTGGTGGCCAACACATCAACATCAATTGAACTCGAATCAAGTTGAGAAAGAATTGATTCAATCTCGGTCATCGCTTCTGCATACCCTGCTGGTGCAGCTTGTGTTGTTTTCTTAGCGGCCATTAGGCAACTCCTTCTACTGTGCTGGTGATGCTGCCGTCGGCAAGCGCTGTGACAACTGTGTCACCCTTTTTGATATCTGAAATTGAACGAACGACATTGCCAGAAGAATCACGCGTGATGCTCCAACCGCGGGCCATGGTGGTGGCGGGGTCAAGCAGACGAACTGATGCAGCGTGCATCATGAGTTTTTGTGTTTGACGTTCTAGTGCCGTACGAGGGCGAGTGCGTAGACGTTCGACTGACACTGCGATACGAGAACGAGAACGTTCCACAGCGGTTTGCGTAAGAGACCGCAAGGAACCAGCGCTGTATGAGAGTTCCGACAGGAAGTTCTCAACAACGGCAATGACTGATTGAGCACATGCTGTTGGTGTCTTGTTAGCCGTGTGAGCCACGATGTCAGCGATACTCGTATCAATCTCATGACCAATACCCGTGAACACCGGATGTGAACATTTCGAAATCGCCATTGCGATCTGTTCATCGTCAAATGCAGCAAGGTCGCCTTTCGAACCACCACCACGCATCAACATCACGAGATCAATGTCATCTCGGCGTGACAATGAATTCAAAGCAGCCACTATTTGTGGCACAGCTGCGTCACCTTGTACTCGAACATCAAAAAAGGAGATGGTGAAGCCAAT
>ENA-OUVC01002146-OUVC01002146.1-marine-metagenome-genome-assembly--contig:-NODE-2146-length-11257-cov-4.742397_pt1 | contig 11257 bp, 10 predicted proteins | sample MGYA00248622_ERZ508571 | MGnify/ENA primary metagenome ERZ508571 (study PRJEB26236, sample SAMN06267175) | marine metagenome | isolation source: Columbia River Estuary | place: USA:Columbia River... | reverse complement strand
ATTGTTGAAAGAACACCCCAAAGAACTTTGGTGTTGTTGTCAGTTGAAATCTCACCTGGGTAACCAAGTGCGATCATCGCTGCTGATGCTGGAACTAAGCGGGTGATTAATGAAGAAGCCGCTGCCTTAGCAAGAGCAAGAACTGCTACTACCTCAACAAGTAGTAGAGGTACTGTCAGGATCCAGTCAACATATCGGTAACCTTCGTTGAATGCTCCGGCACCTGTTCCAACCTTTACAGCGCCATCAGCAAATGAATCTTCAAATGAATTGAAAATTCTCATGTAGTGGTATGCCGCAATGAATGTAACCATTGATGACATAACTAGAGCAACGCGGTATTTAGGTAGTACACGTGATTGTGAAACTAATGTGTAGATAGTGCAGGCAAGCATTGATACAAGTCCAAATGAAAGGATGTTGTATACAATCCCGAACTGATCTGCAGATAGTGAGATTGAGTTCATCTAAATAAGCCTCCATAGGCATTTAGGTTGCTCACACCCTTTTGGGCATAAGCGAGCAATTTTTCGTAACCCCATATGAAAGCTACGACCAACTGCCTAGGTATAGGGTGGCTGTTACTTGCCAGTCCAGCAAGGAGATCCACCCTCATTTCACCCGAATTTTTAAGGAATTTTTATGCCAAAAATGGGCAAATCGGACATTTATGCGGGGCAAAGCATGTGCATGTGGATATGAAGGCTGCCCATTTAGACTTACACAAATGGCCACCTCTGAAATACCAAAGAAGAGCGCCCCTATCGGAATCTTTGACTCAGGTGTCGGTGGGTTAACGGTAGCTAGGGCAATCATTGATCAACTGCCAGGTGAGTCAATACTTTATTTAGGCGATACCGCCCGCGGCCCTTATGGAGTTCGCCCATTGGCGCAAGTTAGAACTTATGCGCTCGAGATTATGGATCAATTAGTTGCAGCTGGAGTTAAAGCAATTGTGATTGCATGTAATACAGCAAGTGCTGCAATGTTGCGAGATGCCAGAGAGAGATATCAGATTCCAGTTATTGAGGTAATTCAGCCAGCGGTAAGGCGAGCAGTATCGGCAACAAGAAGTGGCAAGGTTGGTGTGATTGGCACAAATGCCACCATCGAATCAAAGGCGTACTTAGACGCATTCGCCGCAGCACCACAATTAAGTATTACCTCAAAGGCTTGTCCATTATTTGTTGAGTTTGTTGAAAATGGTAAAACCACTGGGGATGAGATCACAAAAATTGCGCAAGATTACTTAGCCCAGATGAAAACTGCTCAGATTGATACGCTGGTTTTAGGTTGTACTCACTATCCATTACTAACTGGTGTTATCTCCTATGTAATGGGAAATGATGTCACCTTAGTTTCAAGTGCGGAGGAGACAGCAAAGGATCTTTATCGCACCCTTGTTGAGGCAAATTTATTAAATGATCAAGGCGCTCAGGTGAGTCATAGGTTTGTTGCAACTGGAGATCCAGATAAGTTTGCCACCTTGGCTAAGAGGTTCCTAGGCCCTGAGGTTGTAACAGTTACAAATAAGATCTAGTTTTAATAATTTTAAATTAAAGGGAGAGTGATTATGAGCAGAGCAGATGGGCGAAGGGAAGATCAGCTGCGAGCAATAAAATTCACCCGTAATTGGCTTAATAATGCTGAAGGTTCAGTATTAGTTGAGTTTGGAAACACCAGAGTTTTATGTGTTGCCTCATTTACCCCAGGAGTTCCAAGATGGTTAGTAGGTAAAGGTGAGGGCTGGGTAACGAGTGAGTATGCAATGTTGCCAAGAGCTACCCACACTAGATCTGATCGAGAGAGTGTTAAAGGAAAATTAGGTGGCCGAACTCAAGAGATTTCAAGATTAGTTGGCAGATCATTGCGCGGAATAGTTGATATGAAAGCACTAGGTGAGAACACCATTGTGATTGATTGTGATGTTTTGCAAGCAGATGGTGGTACTAGAACAGCTGCAATTACTGGTGCCTATGTCGCGCTCGCCGATGCAATCACTTGGGCGCAAGGTAAGGGTCATATTGCACAAAGTGCTAAGCCTCTTAACCAATCTGTGGCAGCGGTTTCAGTTGGAATAGTTAATGGCAAGGCCACTTTAGATCTTTGTTATGAAGAGGATGTGAGCGCTGAAACAGATATGAATATTGTCTGCACCGGTGATGGAAATTTCATAGAGGTACAAGGAACGGCTGAAGGCGCACCCTTTGATCGCTCGCTATTAAATCAATTGCTAGATCTTGGCGCAGCAGGTTGCGCCCAACTTACTAAATTACAAATAGCAGCTTTAGCTAAGTAACTTTCGCAAACGATGCGCCAGTTAGTACTTGCGACAAAGAATAAGGGAAAGATTGTTGAGTTTGAACGCCTACTTAACCAACATGCACAATCAATAAAGGTTTTAGGGTTAACTGATTTTCCAGATATGCCGGATGTGACAGAGAGCGGTGAGACCTTAAGTGAGAATGCTAAATTAAAAGCAAAATCCATCTCGATCGCTACCAATCTGCCTTGCCTAGCTGATGACAGTGGTTTATTTATTGATGCCTTAGCTGGGGATCCTGGAATTTATTCAGCCAGGTGGGCCGGTTATGAAGGCAGTGATAGTGGTGAGCGAGACCGGATGAATATTGAAAAAGTCTTGACGCAATTAAAAGATGTGCCAGTGCAAAATCGAGGGGCGCAATTTAAGGCAGTGGTTGCTTTCTATAAACCAACTGCAGATGGATTAGCGATCGAAAAAGAGGAGTTAGGTGTTATGCCTGGTGAGATAGTTTTGGCGCCACTTGGTGATGGTGGATTTGGTTATGACCCAATATTTAAACCAACTGGATTTGATCAAACTTTGGCACAACTTTCACCTGGGGTGAAGGATGAGGTTAGTCATCGCGGTATTGCTTTTCGGGCAATGACCCCATTTTTGCTTTCAAACCTTTAATTGTTGGCAATTCATCTCAATAATTGGCAATCTGAGTGTTGTATCCTTATGCCATCCTTCCCTAAGGAAATAACATCAAACCTCACTCTGCTAGTAAGCAAGATTTAGCTAGTGCCGAAATTTAAGGAGTTTTAAGTGGCCGCAAAGAAGAAAGCTGCAAAGAAATCTGCAGCAAAGAAAAGTTCTGCCAAGCGCAGTGTTAAAAAGAGCGCTAAGCGCACAACTGCAAAGCGAAGTGTAAAGAAGAGCGCTAAGAAATCCTCTCGCGCAAAGGTTCGCTATTCAATTCCATCCGTTCCTGTAAGTGGATCATCTAGATCTTCAGTATCAACAATTTCAACAACTCCAAAACCAACATCTGGTTCTTCATACTCTTCAAAAAATAATAAGAGTAAGGACACTGGTTCTTCAAAAGGAATCATGATTGCTGTTGTATTAGGAATTGTTATTTTGGCAGTAGCTGTTATTTCAAGGAATTCATCTTCTGAATCAACAACTGTTACGCCAACTCCAGCAGCTTCAGAGAGTGCTGCGCCAACTGAGCAACCAAGTGCGGAGCCAAGTGGTGCACCACTTGCTGCACATGAGGCACCAGTAGGAATCGTTTCACTTTATAACGCAACCGGTGCAACTGTTAATTGGAAGGCACCTGCAGCTTCTGAAGGAATTACTGGCTACAACATCGAACTTCGCGATAATGGCGCAGGCGAATGGAAGTTAGTTGCAACAGTTCCAGCAACTCAATTTAAGCAACAAATCACCAAGAATGATTCAACAGGTTGGGTTCAAGTTAAAGTCTCAACTGTTTACTCAGATGGTGTTGTTTCAGAAGGTAAAGTTCATGGATTGCCAGGTAGCTGGTCTTAATTCATAACAAAATTCTAACGGCCCTTAATTTTTTTAAGGGCCGTTTTTATTTAAGCAGGAGTTTTAACTAATTCACTCACAACTAAATCAACATAAACATCTGAACCTGCCGGACTTAAATGAACACCATCTGGTGCAAATAATTCAGGACGACCATTTGAGATGCGACCCCAATCAACAACTTTTACATTCGCATACCTTGATGCAACTCTAGAAATGATTGCGTTGTTGGAATCTTTCCACGCCCTAGGTACTGCCGTATTTACAACAATTACCTGCGGCTGATTTTTCACAATCTCAAAAATTTCAACCACCGTAGCTTCAGAAAGAGCGTTGTTATTACCTAAGTTAAAGACAACTGGTGAAGATGGAACCGAGTTTTGATCTACCCGCATCACAGCTAATAATTCCGGTGCTTGTCGGCCAACTCGAGCATTAATAAGTGAAATATGCTCTTTTGCCTCCAACTTACTTCTGATTCCTAAAATAACGCTGTCACCAGTCACCCACAAACCTGTAGTACTACCTAAATCATCTTGGGTTTGTTGTTCTTGTGTACTTTGCTGCAAAACTTGTTTAGCAATTTCATCTGACTTATTGATTGCTTGAACTGAGATTGATGAGGTAATGGCCAGCACAACAATGATTGAAGAGATAACTGAAATCTTTTGGCGCAATTGCACCTTGGCTGATCGGTACTTCATACCCCTAAACCAGTCTTGAACTAATCCTTGTCTAAAAGGAATTTCAACCCAGCGAAGTGAGATATCAGCTAAGGCTAAAACTAATAAAACTCGTGCCAGATATAACGCCCATGTTTGCCCAGATAAATCAACGGAAGGCCTAGTAACTTGAAAGATCACCCAGTGCCATATGTAAATACCGTAACTACGTTGGCCTACCCAACGGAAAGGTGCGGTACTAATTATTGGTGCAAACCTTGAAGCGGGGTGAACTAGTGAAATAATGACTAAACAGCCAAAAATGCCAGCTAATGGGAATGCTACTCGATACAAACTAGCGTTTGATTCTTCAATAAATAAAAATGTTGATATTAATCCAAGTAGGCCAACAACGCCGATTCCATCAATTACATCTTGAGCCCGTTTTTCAATATCAGCACTTAAGTTTTGCGGAATCCAGGACACAGCCAGAGCTGAACCTAAGAAAAGTCCAAGTGAGTGAGTATCGGTTCCAAAGTAAATATGGCTGATTTGTTGGGCATTAGATTGGTCTAATTGCAGTGAAACAAAAAACAATGTTGTTCCAGAAACCATAGCGATTATTAAGGCAATTCTGGCGATATTTTTCTTTCCAAAATACTTTAGAACTGTTAATAAAATGATTGGCCAAATTAAATAAAATTGCAGTTCAACTGCCAATGACCAAGTGTGTTGCAGTAATGGCGGCCGGCCTATAGTTTCAAAGTAATCTTGATGGCGAGCAACTAGCAGCCAATTGATGGTGCCAGTTAAAGCATAAGGAAGATCAGATAGAAATCTCTTTATAGCCTCCGGCGCCCATACGCCAATAAAAATAATTGTGCAGGTGACCATAAATAGAAAACCTGGATAAATTCGTCTAAGTCTTGCTGCATAAAAAGCTCGAAGATCAAGGGCGCTAGATTGATTTATTGAATCTAAAATCAAACGCGTAATTACATAACCAGAGATAACAAAGAAAAGATCTACACCTAAGAATCCACCAGGTATCCAGGAAATTCCTAAGTGATACAAAACAACTGCAGTGACAGCAATTGCACGCAAGCCATCAATGGAAGAAATATGTTTGACGCCGATTTTACCTGTGGAATTCTTTGAACTCATTTTAAATTTTCCAATGCCAAAAGATTAAGCATTGTTAACCCCGGTTTAAGAGCTACTTCGATTTCTTTTTGCTGGCTGGCTTTTTGCTATTTGCAGCCTTTTGTTTTCTTGCAGCAGCTTGAGCAGCTTTTTTACCAGCACCTGCGACAAAAGTTTTACCGGCCGGCTTACTTTCACCATCTAAATTTGCGTTGATATCTGCTTGTAATTGAGAAAGGCGATCAAATGCATAACGCAATTTTTGACGTGATTCTTGAATTGCTTGTTCAGCGGCATTTAAAGATGAGTTTTGGGCTCGGTGCAAGCGCTCAGCCTCTGAGATTGCTGAGGATAACCAAGAGCGGTAATCAACAATATTTCTAGCCGCATCTGTAATTAATTTTTGTGCATCTCGCTTGGCCGCTGATGTAATTTGAGAAGCATCTTTAGCAGATTGATTAAGGAGTTCATCGGCTTCACTCTCGGCAGCTAGAACTAAATCAGCCGCATCATTTTCAGCCGCTGAAATGTACTTACGGCCTCGTGATTCAGCTGAAGATAAAATGCTTTTAGCTTTAGTTTCTGCAGCCTCTAACTTCTCTTTTGTATTGCGACTGGTCTCATTAATAATCTTTTGTGCGGCTGAGTTAGCTCTTGCTTCGCGTTGCTGAGCAGATTTGATCATGCTCATTGCAGTTTCTGTTGCCAGAATTTCAAACTCTTCGCGGCTTAAGCCAGTGATATCTCGACGAGATCGCAAATCATTTAATTGGGTTTCAAGTTCACGAATTCGCTCTAACGCATTTTGTGTGGGCGCAGGTTTACTTTCATCCTCGCCTTTAAAGCCAACCCAACTAAGAAAATTCTTTTCAGCCATGTCCTTAGCCTTCCCTACCTACAAAATAATTACAACTGGTGCGGGAGGTGGGACTTGAACCCACACGCCGAAGCACAGGTTCCTAAGACCTGCGTGTCTGCCATTTCACCACTCCCGCATTTATTACTTGAGTGAGGGGGAAAGATTACGGCGTAAGTGGCGGCATCACCAAAACCCAACGACCTTTAGCAAGGGTAAGCGGGTAGCCTTGCTCAAATGAGTGCAGATTCAGTGCAAAGTAAGGTCGCTTTGGCAATCTTAAGCGCGCTGGAATTAGCCGAAAAGACAGGCTTAATTAACTGTCAGCTCCCAGAACAAATTATTTTAGATCGACCGAAAAATCGTGATCATGGAGATTATGCAACCTCGATTGCGTTAACACTTGCTAAAGCTGCAAATCTGCAACCACGGGTGATAGCAGAGGTGATAATTAAAACTCTTAATGAAAACAATCTCTTAGTACCAGCCGGAATCAGCAAAGTAGAAATTGCAGGCCCCGGTTTTATTAATATAACTTTAGAAAGTGCTAGCCAAGGCAGCGTAGTAATTGAGATATTAACTGCTGGTAAAAAATATGGTCAAGGTCAATCACTTGCTGGTAAAAAAATAAATCTTGAATTTGTTAGTGCAAACCCAACAGGACCAATTCATCTTGGCCACACTAGATGGGCAGCCGTTGGTGACTCACTTGGTCGAGTTTTATCAGCAGCCGGCGCACAAGTAAGTCGAGAGTTTTATGTTAATGACCGAGGAAATCAGATGGATTTATTTGGCCAATCCCTTAGGGCGGCCGCACTTGGCATTGATCGGCCTGAAAATGGGTATCACGGTGAGTACATTGCTGATTTAGCAAGTGAGATAACTAAGGTGAATCCAGAATTTACCAAGTTAGATGAAGAATCAGGGATGGTGGCTTTTCGAGAAGCTGGCTATAAATTGCAACTAGATCTGCAACGTGAGGTTTTGGAAAATTTTGGCACACATTTTGATACCTGGTTTTCTGAGCGAAGTTTGTATGAGAATAACTTTTTCAATCACACATTAGATAAATTGAAATCTAATGGACATGTTTACGAGGAAGATGGCGCCATCTGGCTGCGCACAACAGATTTTGGTGATGATAAAGACCGAGTAATGATTAAATCAGATGGATCATTTGCCTACTTTGCATCTGATTCTGCTTACTATATTAGTAAGCGAGAGCGTGGATTTAATTTATGTATCTACATGCTGGGAGCAGATCACCACGGATATGTTGGTCGAATAAAAGCAATTGCAGCATGTGCTGGTGATGATCCAGAGAAAGATATCGAAGCTTTAATTGGCCAGATGGTGAAAATTATTGAAGGCGGTCAGGAGTTAAAGCTTTCCAAGCGAGCTGGCACAATTATTACATTAGAAGAGTTAGTTGAAAAAGTTGGAATTGATGCTGCTCGTTATACATTAATTAGATATCCAACCGATACGCCAATGGTTATGGATGTGGATTTACTAAAGAAAAATACTAACGATAATCCGGTCTATTACGTTCAGTACGCACATGCCCGAATTTGCGCGGTGCTGCGAAATGCTAAAGATCTTGGTATTGATTACGGCTTAAAGTTTTATTCACCAGAGTTACTAGTGCATGAGCGAGAGCGCGAATTAATTGGCTTACTTGCTGAGTACCCAAGAATTGTTGCCGCAGCCGCCTTCGCGCGTCAACCTCATCGAGTTTCTCGATACATTGAAGATTTAGCTGCCCAATATCACCGTTTCTATAATGATTGTCGGGTACTGCCATTGGGTGAAGAAAAACCAACGAAATTAAACTCAGCCCGTGCCTGTCTTTCAATGGCAACTGCGCAAGTAATCAGTAATGGTTTAGATTTACTTGGTGTTAATGCTCCGGAGAGAATGTAATGCCAACTAATTATCCAACCTCACTTTTTTCTTCAAACCTAAAATTTACTAGTGAAAATCAATATGGTGGCTCACTTTCTATCGCTGGCTGCTCTGCTGAAAAATTAGTCAAAGAGTATGGCTCACCTATATTTGTATTAGACCAAGATGATTTTTTTGTGCGAACTAAAGCTTGGCAAACAGCACTAAATGAATCATTTGGGACTGGCAAGCTTTATTACGCGGCTAAATCTTTTATTTGTGTTGAGGTAGCAAAATGGCTTAAAGAGTTAAAGGTTGGCTTAGATGTTTGTACAGGTGGGGAATTAGCCGTTGCACTTGCAGCTGATTTTCCGGCAAGTGATATTGAATTTCATGGAAATAATAAGTCTGTAGCCGAAATAACCACTGCGATTAAAAATGGTGTTGGCACTATTGTGATTGATTCCTTCGATGAACTATCGCGGGTTGCAAAGATTGCATCAGATTTTAAGAAAGTTCAAAAGGTTTATTTAAGGCTCACACCTGGTATTGATGCACACACCCATGAGTTCATTTCAACTGCTCATGAGGATGTGAAGTTTGGATTTTCGATTGCATCAGGAGATGCGCAAATCGCTATTGATAAATGCATGGCAGAGAGTTCCTTAAACTTAGCCGGTATTCATTGCCATATTGGCTCGCAAATATTTGAAGTATCAGGATTTGAATTAGCAGCACAAAGATTAGTTTCCGTATTAGCTGCCTTTAGAGATAAGTATTCAAAGGAGTTAGCAGAGTTAAATATAGGTGGTGGGTATGGAATTGCTTACACAAAGAATGAAAGTGGGATATCACCAGCACAAGTTATTCCCGCAATTGCACAGGTAATCAAATCAGAATGCGCAAAGGCAAAACTTTCCGTTCCTAAAGTTTCAATTGAGCCAGGTCGAGCAATTGTTGGTCCAACAACAACAACTATTTATGTTGTGGGAACAACTAAATCAGTTACCTTAGAAAATGGTGCAAAGCGCCGTTATATTTCAGTAGATGGTGGAATGAGTGAAAATATCAGGCCAGCACTTTATGGTGCGACCTACTCAGTATTTTTAGCAAATAGAGACTCAGCAGCAAAGGCAATCAACTCTCGAATTGTAGGAAAGCATTGCGAGAGTGGGGATATCTTGATTTCTGAAATTGATATGCCAGAGGATGTAAAAGCTGGTGACCTATTGGCAATTCCAGCAACTGGCGCGTATGGTCGAAGCATGGCTAGCAATTACAACCATATGCCAAGGCCATCTGTGATTGCAGTAATAAATGGCACCGCTCGAGAGATTTTACGCAGAGAAACTGAGGATGATTTGCTAAATCTGGATGTAATTCAAGCGCCACGGCAACTGTCATAAGTTTGAGATACTTCTCCAATGAAATCTCTTAAAGTCGGCATGCTTGGCTGCGGCACAGTTGGCTCTCAGATTGCCCGGCTGCTGGTCGCAAATAAAGCAGACCTAACTTCACGTGCTGGAGCACAGATTGAATTAGTCAAGGTGGCGGTAAGAGATGCCAAAGTAAAACGCGATGGCATACCAGATAATTTAATTACTACAGATGCAAACTCAATTGTTAATGATCCAAACATTGATTTAATCATTGAAGTTATTGGTGGCATTTCACCTGCAAAAGAATTGATTTTAACTGCATTAAAAAATGGTAAATCAGTTGTTACCGCTAATAAAGCATTACTAGCCAAATCTGGTGCAGAGCTTTATGAAGCAGCAAGTAAGGCAAATGTTGATTTGTATTACGAAGCAGCGGTTGCTGGCGCGATTCCAATCTTGCGACCACTTCGTGAATCATTAGTTGGTGATCAAGTTGTTAGAATCATGGGAATTGTAAATGGAACTACAAATTACATACTTACCAAGATGGATGAAAGCGGCACTGCATTTGCTGATGCGCTCAAGCAGGCACAAGATTTAGGGTTTGCAGAGGCTGATCCAACTGCTGATGTTGAAGGTTTTGATGCAGCTGATAAAGCAGCAATTTTAGCGGGCTTAGCATTTCATTCTAGAGTTACAGATAAAGATGTTTACCGTGAAGGAATTACAAAAATAACAGCAACTGATGTCAAAGTAGCCAAAGCGATGGATATGGTAATTAAATTATTAGCAATTACGGAGTTAACTGGTGCTGGTGAAATTTCGGTAAGAGTTCACCCAGCCTTAATTTCTCGCAATCATCCGCTTGCATCAGTTAGAGAGTCATACAACGCAGTATTCGTAGAGGCAAAATCTGCTGGTCAGATGATGTTCTATGGCAGAGGCGCTGGTGGTGAACCAACAGCAAGCGCTGTACTAGGTGATTTAGTTGCTATTGCCCGTCATAAAATTTCAGGTGGAATTGGTCCAAAAGAGAGTGATTACGCATCATTAAAAATTGCACCGATTGGTCAAACAAAAACTAAGTATTTAATTAGATTAAATGTGGCTGATAAGCCAGGTGTTTTAGAGTCTGTTGCCCATGTCTTTGCCGCCCATAGTGTTTCAATTCAAACCGTTAGACAAACTGGTGCTGGTGATAAAGCAGAATTAATCGTCATGACTCATAGTTCAACAGAGTCAGCACTTTCTGCCACCGTTAAAGATTTGAGCAATCTACCTGCGGTAACTGATGTTGCAAGTGTGCTTAGAGTTGAAGGTGTGATGTAATGAGTTTATTTGGCAAAAAAGGCGCGCACCAATGGCGGGGAGTAATTGATGAGTATCGACGTTGGTTACCTGTAACTGATCAAACTCCAGTTATTTCACTGCGCGAAGGTGGCACACCACTTGTTTATGCATGTGTCTTATCTGAAATGTTAGGCAATCAAGTTTGGTTAAAGGTTGAGGGTGCTAACCCAACTGGATC
>ENA-OUVC01002145-OUVC01002145.1-marine-metagenome-genome-assembly--contig:-NODE-2145-length-11258-cov-3.118773_pt1 | contig 11258 bp, 6 predicted proteins | sample MGYA00248622_ERZ508571 | MGnify/ENA primary metagenome ERZ508571 (study PRJEB26236, sample SAMN06267175) | marine metagenome | isolation source: Columbia River Estuary | place: USA:Columbia River Estuary... | reverse complement strand
GGAGTATTCCAGTAAAGAGTTCCCAAGCAGTGATTGATAGACCAGAGTCTGTTAGTCTAGTAAGACCACCAACAGCTACCATGAGTACAATTAATGAAAATAAAGTTATTAACCATAGCTTTAAATATTTTATATAGTTGTCGCTATTTACAAACATAAATTATACTTATAATAATTATATTATTAAACCAAAAAATATTAAAATGGTTAAAACAAAATTAATAAAAAAGCCATCACTCAATAAAGAGGATGGCTTTAATATTATATGAATTTTACTTTGTAACCTAGTAATGTCTTAAGAGCATTGCTCCTAATGCTTGACCTCTTGCAGTACCAATTGCAGCGAGTGTAACAATTCTTCCGCTAGATAAATTTGCACCTAACGCAAATGAAGCCACTACTGTTTGTGTACCTGGCAATTTAACCCTGATCGTATATGTACCACCTGGGATTGGAGCAAAGGTTGACAAAGCACTAGCATTAGGCGTAGCACCTAGATAACTTCTATTAGATAAAGTTACGCTATCTGTGCTTGGGCTAGTTCTTAACAATGTAATATCCACAGCAGGTGCTAATGGAGCTAAATGTAAGAAACGAACATGCACATTGGTACCAGAAGGTACTGTTAAATCATCCGTTAATTGAACCGCACGTAAGGTTCTTGTACCTGATGCAGCAAGTGTATCATATGCAACAACCGTATACGCTTTCTTTGCTTCAAACTGTAAAGTTGCATTGATGAAATTGGTTTTTCCTGAGTCTGGTGAAATTTTAATTGTGCGAGAACCAGGAGTGATAGGCATATAAGCGCCACCATTACCTACGCCACCACCAGCAGAAACTGTTCCAAATGTTAAACGGCGACTTCCATTTGATAATAAATTATCAATTAGAATATCTACTGCAGGCGTAGCCGTACCAGCTGCAGGAGGCGGAGTTGGAGCAGCATGAATAAATGCTACTGCTGCACTAGATTGTGCAGTAAGTTCAGTTGCTTCCTTGTCGCAAGATGCAAAAAGGAAAGCAGAACCAATTGTTAAAATATTAAATAATTTTTTCATTGAATAAGTTTTAAGTACCATGAATTAATATCCTGCATTCTGTGACATATTTGGATTAGCGTCTCTTTCTGCTTGTGGAATTGGCCATACCCATGAACGGTTGTTGGACGTTAATACAGATTGAGTTGTTGGAGCAAAGATTTCACCACGATTAATCGTACGTGTTGTTCTCTTTAAATCCAACCAACGGTGTCCTTCCATGAATAATTCTTTTCTTCTTTCCAATTCAATAGCATTTGTTAATGCGGCACCTGTTTCTGAACCATTTACAAAACCATTAATACGAGCTGCTCTTAATGTATTTAAATCATCAAGTGCAAGTGCAGCTTGAGAAGAATTTGCTCTTGCTTCGGCACGAATAAGATACATCTCCCCTGTTCTAAATGCTTTCCAATCTACCACACCATCTAATGCCGCACCTTTTCCTAAATGCTTAACTACTACTAAACGGTTATTACCTCTTAAAGGAGAAGCAGTGGTAGCATATCCTCTTCTAACATTTACGTTAAATCGAACATCGTTGGCCTCGTCGATGGTAGCAAATAAGCTATTGTTACCTTCAAATTGAGAACGGTTGATGGGTGGGCTAAATACGTCACCAGCTAAACGGCTCAAAAATTCACCAGTATTAAACAAACTAGCAAATGCTACTTCATTCACACTTTGATCTCTCCAAATATTTGGAAAAGTAGATCTATTAGCAAGTGGCAATGCATTAATTACCACTGTTGAAGAGGTAATTGCTGTTTGCCAGTCTTTAGCGTATAAAGCAACCCTAGCATGAATAGCATTTAAACCAACCAAATCAATATAGTATCTGCTGGTAGCTGGGTTGATTGGTCTATCAATACTAGCAAAAGCAGTTCTAGCTGCAGCGATATCTTCATAGATAGCATCATACACTTCTTTTACTGTTAATCTATTTGGCTTAAATGAAGCTGGAGAATTTTCTAAAACAGAAAGTTTCACATACGGAATTGCAGGTGAAGTACTGTTTCTATCTAGATTATCAGCAAAGAATTTCATTAAATCAAAATGAGCCAATGCACGAATAGCAATTGCCTGACCTTTGATTCTATTAATTCTAGTTTGATTATCTGCAGTTTTAAATTGATCAATGTTATTAATAATGATGTTTGCATTATTGATAACGCTCCATCCTGCCAACCATGTTTCAACAACCGTACCATTTTGTGGCGTGAAAGCCCAATCGGTCATTTCAATAAAATTAACCAATGACTCTGGCGTTTGAACTAGGTTGTCTGTCATCATATCAGAAAGGACAGATTGATTTCTACCATAATAACCTACTGCGCGCATAGAAGTATATGCCGAACTAAGTGATGTTTCAAAATCACTTAAAGATTTGAATGCATTTTCTAATGTTGCTGAGTGGGTAGGATTTTTTTCTACTACTTTTTCGCAACTGATACTCGTAAGGATCAGTAATGCAGCAAAAGAATTTTTGATAATATTTTTCATGTAAATACTTTTTATATTTTTTTTAGAATCCAACAGATAATCCAAACGTTAATGTTCTTAATGCTGGATACTGCGCACCCGATAGTGTTCCATTAGATAATTCAGGATCGAATCCTAAGAAGGTAGAACCAGTCCAAAGGTTTTCACCCATGAAAAAGAATCTTGCAGAGCCAATACCTAATTTTTTAGCAGTAGCTGGAGCTACATTGTAGGCAAATTGTAGATTACGTAAGCGCAAGAAACTACCATCTTCAAGGAAACGAGTAGTATTACTTCTGAAAGTTTGATTGGCTCTAGGGATCGTGGTAATATCACCTGGCTTTCTCCATTCTTTTGCCACTTCAACCCACATATTATCAAAGAAATAACTTGGGTTTTCTACGTTTGCACGGTCGTTGTTAAACACTAAATTTCCAAAAAGGTAAGAGAAAAATACACTTAACTCAAATGATTTGTAAGTGAATTTATTGGTAAATCCACCATAATAAGGCGCATCTCTTGTACCAAAAATTTGACGATCATTAACATCATCAAATAATTCTGTTAATGCACCATTTGGTCTACGGTAAATTGCATTTCCATTTGCAGGGTTCACACCTTCATACTTCACTAAGAAATTACTATTCAAAGGGAAACCAACTCGTTGTACTGTTGTAGAAGTTGTAATTCCAATTGGCGGTGTAGTTGGTGTTAACTCCAACACTTTATTTCTATTTACTGTAAAGTTGATGTTGGTTGTCCAACGGAAATCACGTGTTTTGATATTTTCAGTGATCAAAGTAAATTCCCATCCACGATTTTGTACTCTACCAATATTTGTATTCAAAGAAGTAAAGCCTGTTGTTCTTGATAGCTGATTATTTAAGAATAAACGATTTGTAATATCGTTATAGAAATCAACACCAATAGTAATTCTACCTTTTACAAAAGTAGCGTTAAGACCCGCATTAAATTTTTGTCTTTCTTCCCAAGTTAATTCTTGGTTAGGTAATTGGTTGATACCAGGTCCTGGAACACCAGCATAAGTTCTGTTTGAAAACAACTCTCTTGAAGCAAAATCACCAATACCCTCTTGGTTACCAACGGTACCATAAGAAGTAGAAAGTTTTAAGGTTTCAACAAATTTTACATTTTTAAAGAATGCTTCGTCACTAATCATCCAGCCAGCACCAACTGTATAGAATGTTGCAAAACGGTTGTTTGCACCAAAACGAGATGATCCATCTCTACGCACAGAACCGTTTAAGAAATACTTGTTTTTAAAACTATATGATCCAATTCCAAAGAAAGAAATAAGCGCATTTTCTGTTTTATTTTCTGATACAGAAGGAATATAAGTTGCTGAACCATTGGTTATACCAGCACCGTTTTGAAAATTACCAGTTAAACCAAATCCGTTATATCCGAAAGAAGAAAATAAACGGTTTACAAATTCATTGTACGCGCCAACACTAAAATCATGATCTCCAATTTTTTTGGCATAATTTAAAGAAGTGGTTCCTGTATAACGGGTTAATTTTCGAGAGGTTTTACCATATAAACCATTGTTGCCGGTTTGTCCTTGACCTACAACGCTAAAACGAGTAAATAAGGTAGTTTGATCCCAATCTTCATAATCCACACCCCACTGCGTTCTAAAACTTAATCCATTTAAAATGAAAGGTAATTTATGCTCTAAAAATGCAGAAGCAATGATTTTCATTTCTTTGGTTCCACGATTGGTTTCGTTCATGTCTTGCACAGGATTTGGCTGTCCTGATAAAAACTGCTGGTACCCTCCTGTTCTCGTAAACGGACGCTCATAAGGATTAGCCCAACGAATGGCGTTTAATGGTGATGCGATACCCGTATTATTTTCGGTAGTATTTTCGAAATGACTCCAACCAATGTAAGAGTTAACACCAATTTTTAAGTTTTGATTTGCAGTATGTGTCAAATTCATTCTACCACTGTATCTTCTTAATCCAGTTTTTTGGATGGTTCCTGTTTGATTAAATAAAGCACCAGAAACATAGAAAGATGTTTTTTCATTACCCCCACTAGCACTTAATTGGTGATTGTTGGTAATACCAGTTTGTGCGATTTCATCTTGCCAATTGGTATTGATTTTACGGAGGCTATCTATTTCAGTTGAAGTAAAACCATAAGGATTTCCTCGTGCAATTTCATAATCCAGTTTTTGATTGGTATTCATCAGTTCCAACTTATTAACTGGAAAACGAGACTGACCATATTGAGCGTTGTATTCAAATTTAGTCTTACCCAATTTACCTTGCTTAGAAGTAATAACGATTACACCATTTGCTCCACGAGAACCATATTGAGCAGTGGTAGATGCATCTTTTAATAAACTGATACTTTCAAAATCATTAGGGTTGATTGAAGAAAAGTTAGCAGCAGAAATTTGCACACCATCTAAAATATAAAGTGGTTCGGTTGTTCCGTTTACAGAACCCACACCACGAATAATTACTCTTGCAGCAGCACCTGGTTGACCAGAATTGGCTTGAATTAAAGCACCTGATGCTTGACCTTGTAACATTTGGTCAAAAGAACCAATAGGTGTGTTTTTAATGGTCTCTGCTTTTACTGTGGAAATAGCACCTGTTACCTGACGCTTTTGCAAGGCCTGATAACCAGTAACCACAACTTCGTTCAAGGATTTATCTCCTGGAACTAGTTTAATATTTTGTACAGCAGCACCAACAGTTATTTGTTGATCATCAAAACCAACATAACTTACTGTTAGTTTTTTTGCATTGCTTGGAACAACTACTGAATATGTACCATCTGCTTTTGTAAGTCCTAAGCCTTTTCCATTTAAGCTAATAGTAACACCAGAAAGTGGTTCTCCAGTTTGTGCATCTGTAACTTTACCAGTTACAGTTGTGTTTTGTGCTAAAAGCGAAATAGACGCAAATAGAATAGCACAAAAACTGAGTAAAATTCTTCTTCTCATTTAGTTATTTTTTTTGGTGTAATTATCAATCATTACGACTGAAGTGCGTGAAATTAACAGAATAATAACGCATTAAAAAAAATAAAAATCAAGAATTAAATGATGCTTAATATATTTTATAAGGTTTAATTGTTTTAATGTTTATGGTTATAATTATTGAATTAATTAAACATAAAATCCTAATAATATAGTCACCAAAATCTGAACGCAAATCATTCAAATTATAAGTTAAACTAAAGAAATTAAGTACGATTAAATATCGTGTATCAGGTTTAACATCAGCATATTAAGTTGTAAACATTTTAGTAATACATGAAACTTTATAATAAAAATTTTGTCATTTTTATTGAATTATAATTTTACAAATTGCTTTTTAAAAAACCAACGATTATGAAAAAAATTTTACCACACTTTTTGTGTTGGTGCTTCTTGATTTTTTGTTCATTTGGTTATGCCCAAAACAGAACAATTTCTGGTAAAGTGCTCGATGAAAAAGGAATGCCAGTATCATACGCTAGTATCCTAATTAAAGGAACAAAACAGGGAACATCTTCAAATGAAGATGGCGTGTTTACCATTACAATTTCATCTTCAAAATCAGTCCTTCAAATTAAGGCAGTAGGTTACGAGGATAAAGAATTAGAAGTTGGCGCAAACAATAATCCCACAATCACTTTAAAAAGTGGTACTTCTATGAGTGAGGTTGTTGTAACTGCGTTTGGTGTAAAACAACAAAAGAAAGCTTTGGGTTACGCTGCCACTGAAATTGGCAACAAAGATTTGATGATTAGTAAACAATCAAACTTAATTAATGCCATACAAGGTAGAGTAGCCGGTGTTCAAATTAATTCTACTGGTGGTGGTCCTGGTCAGGGAGCAAGAATCGTTATTCGAGGTCCAAAAAGCTCATTAGGTAGCAACCAACCTTTATTTGTTGTTGATGGAGTTATCGTGGACAATAGCACAGTTGTAGAAGGTGGTAATGCTGCATTAAGAGGCATGAGTAACCGTATCTCTGATATCAATCCTGATGATGTTGAAAGCATGTCTATTTTAAGAGGTGGTGCCGCAACAGCTTTATATGGTTTTAGAGGTAGTAATGGTGTAATTGTTATAACAACAAAGAGTGCCAAAACTGGCAAAATGAGAATAAGTTATAATGCAACGGCGGGAACTGAAGAAGTAAATAAGTTTCCTGAAGTTCAAACTACCTATTCGCAGGGATACAATAATACGTATAACAGAAATGATTTCTTCCCTTCATTTGGGCCTACAGTTGATGCTGCAAAGTTATTAGACCCATCTCATCCTAACCAGTTATTTAATCATTATGCACATGCATATAATACAGGGTATCAATTTAGAAATACCATCAATATTAGTGGCGGAACCGAAAAAGCTTTAATCAATTCTTCATTTGGTTATTTTAAGCATTCAGGCGTTTTACCTAACACAGATTATTCAAATTTTAATGCGCGTATTAATGCCACATTAAAATTAAGCGATAAGTTAAAAATTAATCCATCAGTTAACTATGTAAGTAGCGGTGGATTAAGGTATAACGCAGATAGATTTAACGAGAGTCTTACCTATTGGAGCCCTAGATGGGATGTACGTGATTACAAAAATGAAGACGGTACGCACAAAACATACGGTAATAACAATCCAATTTTTGGTGCTTATTACAACTTATTTAATGACGATGTTGACCGTGTAATTTCAAATGTGGCTATTAATTATACACCACTTAAATGGCTAGACGTAAGCTATAGAGTAGGTTATGATTTTACTTCTGACAACAGAAGAGCAACTGCACCTGCACAAGTTGCAAGAACCGGTGTTATTAATTTCGCTGACAATGCTTTAGGATTTGTTGGAGAATATAGAGTACTAAATAAAATCTTAAACAGCAACCTTTTAGTTACAGGTAAATTTAATTTAAATGATGACTTTGGATTAACAGTTCGTGCTGGTCATGATTTAGTTGATCAAAGTTATAATTTTCAACAAACAGAAGGTAGAGAATTGGATGTACCTACCCTACTATCTTTAAATAATGCAAGATTTATTACTCAAAATAGTAGAAGAACTGCATTAAGAACTATGGGTATTTTTGGAGACGCAACCGTAAGCTTCAAAAATTATTTGTATTTATCAGTAACGGGTAGAAACGATTGGGCTAGCTCTGTAGCTAGTGGCAATCAAAGCTTTTTTTATCCAAGTACTAGCTTAAGCTATATATTTAGTCAGCATTTAAAATTACCAACATGGGTTAGCTATGGTAAACTAAGGGCTTCATTTGCAAAAATTGGTATCGCTCCTGTTACACCATACTTAACAAATACATACTATAATAATGCATTTGGACAACCAGTAAACAATGTTATTGGATGGACAAGAGATGATGTGAGAGGTGCTACAGAATTAAAACCTGAATTTACAGATAACAGAGAAGTAGGTTTAGAAATGCAGTTTTTAAACAACCGTATTGGCTTTGATTTTAGCTACTATCAAATTAATAGTAAGGATGTAGTTAATCCAGTACTAGTGCCTAATACTACAGGATTTAATTCATTCATTCTAAATTCTGGTGAAATTGAAAACAAGGGTATAGAATTAGTTGTTAATGCTACTCCAATTAAAACAAATAATTTTACTTGGGATGCGAGCGTGAACTATACAAGTAACAGAAATAAAGTTATTAGCCTTGCTCCTGGCCTTAACGATATCGTTATTGGAAGTCAGTCTGGTTATTTAAATAGTGGTGCAACACAAAGATGGGTTGTTGGTCAACCTGTTGGCGGACTTTACGGTATTACACACCAACGTTTTTATGGCACAAATACAGACGACCGTATTACACTTAGAAGAGATTTGCCAATGCTCATTGCAACAACAGGCAATGGTGCAGGATTCCCAATTCGTGATGTTACCAATCAGCGTTTAATTGGTAACTCTCAGCCTCGCGCAATTTGGGGTATTAACAACACATTCACTTACAAGAGCTTTACCTTATCAGTTCTATTTGATATGAGAAGTGGATTCCAAAGATTCAATCAGTTGGGCAACTTTATGAGTGCATTTGGTATTGCTAAATACACAGAAGATAGAAACACATCAAGAGTATTTCCAGGTGTAGTTGCAGGCGGTGCTGCTAATACGCAAAATGTATGGCTAGGTCAGCAAGTAGGTCCGGATGGAAGAAATTACGGAGATGGTTTTTACAGAAATATTCATAGAGGTGTTACAGAAAACTTTATTGAAGATGCTGGATGGACACGTTTACGTACACTTAGTTTAACTTACCAATTACCATCATCTATCTTTAAAAAATCATCTTTCATAAAAGATGCTTCCGTTACTGCCTCAGGAAATAATCTATTACTCTGGACTAAGTTTTCAGGATTTGATCCAGAAAGCAGCTCTACAAGTGCAGACAGTAATGCAGACGGATTCTCAGGATTTACATATCCGGGAGTGCGTAGCTATTTTATTTCATTGAATGTTAATTTCTAATTCCTAAAGATGACGATTATGAAAAAATATATTTTAATAGCTCTTTTTGCAGGATCATTGTTAAATACAAGTTGCAAAAAATACTTAGATATTAATAACGATCCCAATAGACCTACCGAAGCGCCAATTAATGGCTTGCTTGCTGCAACAACACAAAACACTGGATTAAATATTTTTCGTGCAGCCAATGCGGGTCCTAATTATTATGTTCAATATTTTGCTTCCCCCAACGTATCTAGCCCAACAGATATTTATGATCGCTTAGATTTTAGTGGGTTATGGAGAAGCCTATACGATAATATGACAGACTTGTATGATTTACAAGAATTAGCAACTAAACAAAATAGTTCGGCGCACCTTGGAATGGCTAAAATTATGATGGCGCAAAACTTGAGTTTAACTACTAATTTATGGGGTGATGTTCCATATTCAGAAGCATTTAAAGGAAACAACCTTACACCTAAATTTGATAGTGCAAGACAATTACATGCTCAATGCATAACACTACTTGATGAGGGTATTGCTGAGCTTCGTAAAACACCTACCATAGCAGTGGTACCAGCCGCAGATTTTATGCATGGTAATACAGCAGCGAATGTTGCTACTTGGAATAGCACAAACCGTATTTGGTGGATTAGAACTGCATACGCATTAAAAGCACGCCTATTGCAGCAACTTTCAAAAACAGGTTCGTATAATGCCAATGCTGTTTTATCTGCTGTCGATAGTGCCTACACAAATAATACTATGGAAGCGAGGGTTACTATTTTTACACTCCGCAACCCATGGGCTACTGTGGCAAGAAATCAAGCATCACTTGTACTTGATGGATGGCTTAGCCAACACTTTGTTAGCAATTCAATGAGTGGAAATACAGCAACGCAAGATCCACGATTACCAAGAATAACCAATTTAACACGTGCTGGTAATTTTAGAGGAACGCGCAACGGAGTGGGCCGTACAGGTACAGGAACTACCAATGATGAATCATACCTAGTATTAACTGGCTTTTATAGTGGTGATGCTTCTCCATTATTCATATGCACTTATGAAGAAATTAAATTTATTGAAGCAGAAGCTGCATTACGCGCAGGCAATGCAACCAGAGCTTACAATGCATACCTTGAAGGTATTAGAGCCAATATGAACAAGGTTGGCGTTGCTGCTGCAGATAGAGATAGCTATATAGCTAGAACAACTGTTGGCGTTGGAAGTGGTGCATTAAATCAATCAAGAATTATGGAAGAAAAATACAAAGCTTTGTTTTTATCGCCTGTAACATTTGATGATGCTAGAAGATTTAATTGGGCCTACCAAGGTTTCCAATTACCACAAAATGCAATTCTTACTACACCCATTAGAAGATTGGATTACCCTTCAAGTGAAAGATTACGCAATAACAAAACACCAAATATTGCTGATTTGACACAACGTTTATGGTGGGATATTAACTAAAATTAATGTTTACAATAAAAAGCCATGTATGTTCAATCATGCATGGCTTTTTTTATGGAATCATCCATTGATAAATTCCATCGGTATAATCAAAGAAAGCTCTACGATGCCCCGCATGATGGAGCCACAGCCAATCTATATTTTGTACTTGAATAGAAACAATACCAAAGTTTTTAAAACCAATTTCGCTTTCTTCTAATGTAAATTTTTCTTGTTCAATATGTTCCGGTAGGCCGCTGGTTGGATGATCTGTAAAACTTGAAGGATCAAAATTTGTTAGGTAACAACGTCTACTAGATAAAGATGTTTTTTGCCATGCAGCAGCAGTAATATCGTTATTAAATTGGAGTACCGCCCTACCCTTTACCCTTATTTGAATTCTGTCGGCGGCATCATAAAATAATGCGCTAATAGAAGGGTTTAAAGTAAGTTCCTGCCATTTTTTACTGCGGGTATCGGTATGAAAACGTAATTCTTTGCTTTCAGGAACCGCTTTACGAAGTACCACTGTTCGCAAACTTATATCGTTACCGCTATGGGTAGCAACGCTAGGCGTATGAAAAGGATCTCTACTTTTAACGGCACCATTCACTAGCCTATTCCAAATATCTTTTTCAAGATCAGAGAGTGAATAAGCTATATTGTTGATTGTAACCTGCACTAATAAATTGATTGGATTGTAATTGAAGCAAATGTACCACCATTATTGGCATCATTTAAAGAACAACTTCCTGCTTTCAATCTAACATCAATATTAATGCTGCCTCCTGTAGTATCAATAAAAT
>ENA-OUVC01002142-OUVC01002142.1-marine-metagenome-genome-assembly--contig:-NODE-2142-length-11267-cov-2.700179_pt1 | contig 11267 bp, 7 predicted proteins | sample MGYA00248622_ERZ508571 | MGnify/ENA primary metagenome ERZ508571 (study PRJEB26236, sample SAMN06267175) | marine metagenome | isolation source: Columbia River Estuary | place: USA:Columbia River Estuary... | reverse complement strand
ACTTTCTGATTCTTCTAAAATAGGCTTCTTGAATGCTAAAAATTGGATCCAGCAAGTTGATTATATTGCCTATTATCCCAATGGATTGCATGCTAAAAAAACAAACTCCCTAGAGAAAAATAAAGTTCAAACAAAAGGTAATTTATTTAAAACTACTAATGCGCTTAGTATCTATGGAGCAGCAAGCAAGCAAACAAGTTTAGTTAACGGACATCTGTTGCATGCAGCTGGCTATAAAGGTCAAGGAAAACTAATCGCTGTTTTAGATGCTGGTTTTTTTAATCTTTACAATGGTTTTGATAGTCTTTTGCTACAAAATAGAATTTTAGATCAATTTGATTTTGTTAGCAAAGATGCTGATCCAACTTCTAATGGAGATCATGGAACCTATGTCCTTTCTACTATGGCCGGTAACGAACCGGGTTTATATATTGGGGCAGCTCCGTATGCACAATATGCACTTTATAGAACAGAAGATAATAATTCCGAACAACTCATTGAAATGGATAATCTATTGGCTGCATTAGAACGTGCAGATAGTATAGGTACGGATATTGCAACCATGTCTTTGGGATATAATGAATTTTATACGCCATCCTATTATATATTTCCAAAGTCATTATTAGATGGAAAAACTACATTAGCTGCCAAAGCAGTAAATAAAGCGAGTGCTAAAGGAATGATAGCTGTAGCAGCAAGTGGTAACGAAGGCGGTAATAACTGGAATTTTTTATTGACACCTGGCGATGCCGATAGCGCATTAACAGTAGGTACTGTAGACTCTTTTAAAAATGACGGACCGGCATCTAGTCCGGGACCTAATTATACAGGTCTTATAAAACCAGATGTTTGTATGTTGGGTACACCAGCGGCATTATTATATAGTAGAGGAAATGTGCTTTTTGCAATAGGTACATCCTTTGCAGCACCTCAGTTGGCAGCCTTTACTGCATGTGTTATGCAAGCAGCACCTAATGCTAGTTTATTTGCTATTAAAGAAGCGATTCGTAAAAGCGCTCATCGATATGCATTGCCTACCAATAAGCAGGGATATGGAGTGCCAGATTTTGCTCAGGCTCTTTCTAATTTAGGTATTGTATTACCTCCAGCAAAAGTGTATCCAACCCAAATACAAATAACGCCTAATCCATGTACTGATTTTATTAAAATTACCTTGTCTACTGATTTAAATGCTACAGTACCTTTTGAATTATTTGCGTCGAATGGAGCGCTTGTTTGTAAGGGCAATTTAAATTTTAACCAGACAAACCAAGCAAGTATTAACTTGCCGGAAAGTATTACTAGGGGCGTATATGTTTTAAGTATAGTGATTGATGGACAGCATCAAAAACGTACGTTTTTAAAACTCTAGTGGTCGTTCTAAAACGGCTATAAACATACAATCTGCTTTGTTTTCAATGCCATTAATTAAATGCATCTCTTTGCAAGTAATCTTAGGATTATTTTGGAGCAACGATTCAATTATTGCTTCGTTTTCTGATTTGAAAATAGAACAAGTAATATAAATTAAACTTCCTCCTTCTTTTAAATAAGCTAAGCTGTTGTTGGCAATAATAAATTGCTTAGCGTTAAAACTACTCAGTTCTTTAGTATTGAAAAAATAAAATTGCTCTGGTGTTCTAGCCCAAGTTCCAGAACCGCTACATGGTACATCACAAATAATATGATCAAAACGCATGGCAGCTAGCTTTTGCTTTAACAACATAGCATCCGTAATATCTGCAATGATAGGAATGGGTGCTTTTAATTTAGCATTTCTAAATCGGTCTTGTAAGTTGTTCATACTACTTGCTCTTACATCCATTACATGATGCGTTATTTGTTTTTTCTTAGAGGCCAATAAGAGCGATTTTCCACCTGCACCACAACAACTATCCAACCAACTTTCACCGTTTTTGGGATCAAAATAATTACCTGTTTTTTGAGAAGAGTAATCTTGTATTACATATTGATCTTTTGGTAAAATACTATCTATGGCACTTGCATTATTTACCGCTATACAATGCGAGTCAATTACTTCGAATGGGATTTGTGCTTGCGATAATAGGTTAGTGCATGTTTCTATAGGTCCAATAGTGCGAATGAAGACTAATGGTTGTTGAAACAAAGAGAGAAGCCAAGCGTCGTAATTGATTTTATCTGACAAGGCTATTGCTTTAAAGTTAGCAGGAATTGAAATGCTTATTTCGATATCATTTTGAGCTGCAAATTTTATTTTTTCGTCAATAGCTAATTCAAATGTGGCTTGTAAATAGGCAGGTAATAAATGCACTAAGGGTGCAACTTTACATAGCCATAAGCTAATAAACATTTGCTCTTCAAAACTTATTTTTTTTGTATGGCTAATAAATTTGGCACAACGATACCAGCTGTATACACAATGTGCAATTGATTTGCGGTCTTTACTGCCTAATTGTTTATGTTGTTTGGTATAATTTCTTAGCGTATGCGATAAAGGTAATTCTCCTTTATAGGCGCTAATAATTTTCTCACTATGAAATAAAATAAAATGCATAGGTTTCAAATATAGTTTTAAAATGGAATTCTTGCAATGAATTATACAATTACTTTAGAGATTTCATTTATCTAAATTATATTTGTAATTCTAACCAATAGAAATGCTTCCTGTATATATTTATATCCTCCTTATTAATACCTGTTTTTTTTGTGTAGATATATTAGTTCGTAAAGAGAGCATTGCGAGTAATACCTTAGCGTTTATTTCTAAGAGAAGCATACTTACTTCACTATTAACGGGTATTTGGTTATATACTCGATCCATTGATTTAATGGCGATTTCACTAACTACATATTTTCATATCGTTGGTGTTGCATTAATTTTGTCCTTTGGCTTAATTTGCTATGCTATTTCATTTAAGTATATCGCTTTTACTAATGTTGCTATGATTTCCTTACTTGGGGTATTATTCCAACAAGTATTCATGGTGTTGATTTACGGGATTACCTTAACCAGTACTTCTTTATTTTGTTTGTTACTAGCTGTTTTAGGTTTGGCTATACAAGTAGTAAACCCAAAATTATCTAAGGGTACGTTATATGCATTAGGGAGCGCCTTATTCTTTAATTTAGGGTATGTTCTGTTAGCTCATCCATTGCAATCTTCTCCGTTGGAGCTTAGTACCTTTATGATTGAATTAGTAATCTTGGTAGTATCTACTATTTTTTATTTAGTATCGTCTAAAGACTATACACCTCATTATTTTTTAAAGCTTAATAAAAACTTATATCTTATAGCGGTATTAACTACAATTGGTGTTTTAGTGGTAGGTTATACCTATAAATATTATCCTATAGATAAGGTGACTTTGTATAATTTATTCTTACAGCCTACAACGGTGTTTTTAGCTTATTTTATTTTAAAAGATAAACTAAGTAGGAGAGAATGGTTGGGTAACATTATTATTCTAATAGCTTTTATTATTTTTCAAATAGCGCAATAAAAAAGCCCCAAAACTGGGGCTTTTATTAAATTTCTAATAATCCTTGAACGGGATCTTTTCCAATAAGCATTAAAGCCGGATTTTCTAAAAGTTCTTTTACACGAACTAAAAAACTAACCGATTCTCTACCATCAATTATACGATGATCATAGCTCAATGCTAAATACATCATTGGTCTAATCTCTACTTTGCCATTAATCGCCATTGGGCGTTCTTGAATTTTATGCATTCCTAAAATAGCAGATTGAGGTATATTGATAATAGGAGTACTCATTAGAGAACCAAACACACCACCATTCGTAATGGTAAACGTACCTCCGGTCATTTCTTCAACAGTCAATTTATTTTCTCTTGCTTTTTTAGCTAAATTACCAACCGCTTGTTCAATTTCTGCCATGCCTAAACTCTCTGCATTACGTATAACAGGAACTACTAGGCCTTTAGGTGCTGAAACAGCAATGGAAATATCACAATATTCGTGATAAATAACCTGATCGCCATCGATGTAAGCGTTTACAGCAGGCCATTCTTCTAAAGCGATGCAACATGCTTTAGTAAAAAACGACATAAAACCTAAGTTGACACCATGCGATTCTTTGAAGGTATCTTTATATTTCTTACGAATCTCCATAATATTGGTCATGTCTACCTCGTTAAAGGTGGTCAACATAGCCGTTGTGTTTTTCGCTTCCACTAATCTTCTAGAAACTGTTTTACGAAGATTACTCATTTTTTCTGGACGATCATTTCTGCTAAATGCTGCAGCGCCACCTTTCTTGCCAGGGTTAGCTAATGCATCTAATACATCTTGTTTTTTTATTTTTCCTAAAGAGCCAGACCCTACTACATCAGTAGCCTTTACTTGTTTGTCGGCCATAATAGCGTTAGCTACTGGAGTAGCTTTTACATCTTTATTTACAACAGGAGCAGGCGCCACTTCTTTTTTCTCTTCCTTTACAGCTGCTTTTGCAGGTTTTTCTTCTGCTGCAGGTGCTGCATTTGCAGGTCTGCTTGCTGTTTCATCGATTTTACATGCTAGATCGCCAATATTTAGGGTTGCATTTTCAGCAGCAACAATATGTAAGATACCCGCTTGCTCAGCATTTAATTCAAAGGTTGCTTTTTCAGATTCTAATTCACATAACAATTCATCACGTTCTACCCAAGCGCCTTCTGGCTTCAGCCATTTTACAAGGGTTACTTCACTGATAGATTCACCTACTGTTGGAACTTTAATTTCAATCATTTTTTGATTTATTAGTGGTGCTAAATTACTAAAGGATTATGGAATATTTATAAAGAAATTTACTTATTCTTTGTTAATAAAGGAGATTATTGATAAAGCGCCTCTATTTCTTGGTTATATTTCTCCATAATTACTTTTCTTTTCAATTTTAATGTAGGCGTAATTTCTCCCGTATCTACAGTCCATTCATTAGGGAGCAACGCATACTTTTTAATTTGCTCGGTATGATTAAAATGCTCATTGAATTTATGTATTTGTTGGTCCATCAGTTTAAGAACACGCTCGTGTTTAAGCAATTCTGCCGTAGAAGCTGGCCATGCAATATCATGATCTTCAAAATAATTTTTCAGATTAGCAAGGGTAGGAACAATTAGCGCACTAATAAATTTCTTGTCGGCACCAATTACCATAATTTGCTCTATAAAAGGAGATTCTTTCATTTTGTTTTCAATTACTTGAGGGGCTACATATTTTCCTCCTGAAGTCTTAAACATTTCTTTTTTACGATCAGTCAATTTAAGAATCGTGTTGTTTTCAACAAAGGTGCCGATATCGCCGGTATAAAACCAGCCATCTTTTATTACTTCTGCAGTTAATGCAGGCTGTTTATAATAGCCCATCATTACATTAGGGCCTTTGCATAAGATTTCATTGTCTTCAGCTAATTTTACTTCTACCGAAGGTATGACTACCCCTACAGTTCCGTATTTTCTTCCATAGTTTTCAAAGGTATTAACAGAAACTACTGGAGAGGTCTCTGTAAGTCCGTAACCTTCCATAATGGTTAATCGAGCTGCTGTAAAAACGCGTATGAGACGTTCTTGGCAAGCAGCAGAACCTGTTACTATAGCTATCACTTCACCGCCTAATGCTTCTCTCCATTTGCTAAATATTAATTTATTAGCAAGATTTAACTGAGCGTTATACCACCATGATTTTTTTTCTCTATGGTCAAATTGGTCTCCTAAGCGCAGTGCCCAAAAAAACAATGCCCTTTTGATGCCTTTTAATTCCATTCCCTTATTATAGATCTTTTCATATACCTTCTCTAAAAGCCTTGGTACCGTGGTAAATACAACAGGTTTTACTTCTTTTAAATTGTCACCAATGGTTTCCATACTTTCTGCATAGTATATAGAAATACCCTTTTCAAAATAGAGGTAGGTACACATGCGCTCAAAAATATGATTGAGCGGTAAAAAACTTAAAGCTTTCTTTTCTATACCGTCGGTAAAAGAAAAATATTGAATGCTGTTTTCAATATTGCTAACAATATTCTTATGACTCAGCATTACCCCTTTCGGATTGCCCGTAGTGCCCGAAGTGTAAATTATGGTTGCTAAACTTTCATCGTCAATTTTAGCTAATTCATCTTCGCTGACACGGTTTTCTTTGTTGATCAAACTTGACCAATGATTTACACCTTCAATAGCATCAAAGGAAAATATATGTTGTAAGCTTGGTACTAATTGAAAGGCAGGTAAAAAGCGCTCATACAGCTCTTTATTGGCTATGAAAAGAACTTTTACTTGCGCTTCATTAAAAATATAGGCAAGTTCATTAACACTTACGGTAGGATAAATAGGGGTAAGCACACCGCCTGACATTTGCGTGCCCAAATCTGTTATTACCCATTCTGGTCTATTGTTAGAGATAATAGCTACGGTATCTACATTGTCTATGCTTTTTTTATATTGAATACCTAATTGCTGTAGGCTATATGCCAAAGCAGTAGCGGTATCCCATACTTCTTGGGCATCATAAGTGCGCCATTGATTAGCTACTTTTGCAGCTAATAACACAGAAGCTGGATTTTTAGATTTGCGATTTGCAACTACATCAAACAGTTTTCTACCCATTTTTAAAAGTTTTAGGTTATGAAATTAAACATTTTTCTTATTTTTTTGAAGGACTTTATGGTTTTAAAAAAAAGTCGTTTTATCTTTGCACATGGCAACAAAGTCTAAATTTTACGGTGAAGGACTAACATTTGATGATGTTTTACTAGTTCCTGCTTATTCAGAAGTACTTCCTAGAGAGGTAAATATCCAATCTTATTTAACGAGAGACATTCAAGTAAACATGCCTATGGTATCAGCTGCCATGGACACGGTTACGGAAGATCGTTTAGCTATTGCATTGGCTCGTGAAGGTGGAATAGGTATTCTGCATAAGAATATGAGTATTGAAAAACAAGCAGAATTAGTTAGAAAAGTAAAACGCCAAGAAAGTGGATTGATTATAGATCCCATTACCTTAGCTCCTGAAGCGTCTGTTGGTGACGCGCTTCGTTTGATGCGTGAGCATAAAATTGGAGGTATTCCTATTGTAGATGCATCTAATAAATTAGTAGGTATCTTAACCAATAGAGATTTGCGTCTTGAGAAAAATCCGAAGAAAAAAATCAAAGAAGTAATGACCAAAGACAAATTGGTTGTTGCGCCTATTGGTACAACGATGCAGAAAGCAGAAGGTATTTTGGAACAATACAAAATTGAGAAATTACCTATCGTTGATAAAGCTGGAAAATTAAAAGGATTAATCACCTTTAGAGATATTATTCATTTAAAAAGCCACCCTTTTGCTTGTAAAGATCAATTTGGTCGACTTTTAGTTGGCGCTGCTGTGGGTATTACGGCAGATACTTTAGATAGGGTAGCAGCATTAAAAACTGCTGGAGTAGACGTTATTACCTTGGATAGTGCTCATGGGCATTCGAAAGGGGTATTGGATATGGTGAAAATGGTAAAAAAATCATTTAAAGACGTACAAGTAATTGCGGGTAATGTGGCAACAGCTGCTGGAGCAAAAGCTTTAGCAGATGCTGGTGCTGATGCCGTAAAAGTGGGTGTGGGACCAGGTTCTATTTGTACTACAAGGGTAGTAACGGGTGCTGGTGTGCCACAATTAAGTGCTGTAATTGAAGCAGCTGCAATGTTGAAAAAAAGAGGTATTCCAGTAATTGCTGATGGTGGTATCCGTTATACGGGCGATATGGTGAAGGCATTGGTTGCTGGCGCATCAACGGTTATGGCAGGCTCTATCTTTGCAGGTACAGAAGAAAGTCCGGGAGAAACTATTATCTACGAAGGAAGGAAATTTAAATCTTATAGAGGCATGGGTTCTGTAGAAGCTATGAAAGAAGGATCGAGCGATCGTTATTTCCAAGATGTAGAAGCAGATATTAAGAAATTAGTACCAGAAGGCATTGTAGGTAGAGTACCTTATAAAGGAACCTTATGTGAAGTGATTCAACAATTTGTAGGTGGTTTGAGAGCCGGCATGGGTTATTGTGGTGCTAAAGACATCAAAACATTACAAGAGCAAGCGCAATTCGTTCGCATTACAAGTGCATCTATGGCTGAAAGTCATCCGCATGATATTGTGATTACAAAAGAAGCGCCTAACTACAGTAGATAATTAATTTTAATAGTTCAATAAAAAAGCCCCGAAATTCTTCGGGGCTTTTTTATTGTAATTGAATTTTATTTTTGAATACTAATTTGTTGGGTCAGTGTTTTGTCTGCTTGAGTAATTTTTAGAATGTAAATGCCTGCATAATATGTTTTGGTATCAAAATAGGCAATGGTAGTTCCTGGATAAATCGTTTCCACATCCATTAACTTCCCTTGTATATTATAAAGACTCAGTACAACTTCTGTTTTGGTTAAGTCGTTTAATTGTACCGCAATAAGATCGCTACTTGGATTAGGGAATACGGCTATGTCCGCTGCTGTTAAGTTACTAGCAATAGATGCGGTACTTGGATTGTAAGTAGTGGTGCTTTCAGTGATATTAGTTACTTTAGTTGCAATTTTATTGCCATAAAAAGTTGGACCAACAACATAAGGATAAGCTGAGTTCCAATTAGCATCTACGGTAGCAAAATAACAATAAATGCCATTGGGGTATTCAGGAGTTTTACAAAAACGACCATTATGAGCATCCAAATAATCAGTTTGACCAGTTGTTGGCGCTATATATTCATAATCTTCTTTAAATAAACCCAAGGGATAAGTGCTATTTACAGCAGGTCCATTCGTTCTTGTTGTCATTGTTTTTAATCGGTAAGACGATTTCATACGGACAATACCCCCTGTTCCATCTAGGTTTTTGTATGCATATGCTCCATAAATGGGAAAGCCATCATAAGCATAGCCAATTAAGGGAGCATGTTTAGCGCTATCAATTACATACAAGCCATCAGCATCATATAAATTACAAACGGTAGAAATTACATTCAGATCTAATTTAAAGGCACTTGGGTTTTGGTGATGGTGATAGTTGCCCATTGCAGGATGACCTTTAGCACAATCAAATCCAACACGCTCTGCTACAACAGCATCACGATTCCATAATCCATCGCCCATGCAAGGTGGTTGTATTGGGCCTCCACATAATTTTTGTTGTACATTATTCCATGAAACACCATCTCGATAATCGAAAAGCGCTACGCCATTAATGAAAATTCCAATATTGCCACCTGTAGTAGGTGTAGGATTACCCGTATTTTGTGTTGGGTTTAAAGGGATTTTAAAAATTGCATTTTGGTTACTTGCCAAAGAAGGATTACCATCAAGGAAAGGACCTGTAACATAGGCAGGAATACCTTTAGTACTTATATACACACTTGTAGCTGAATATTGCACGGTTTGAACATTTGCAGGCACAGCATCTTGAATGGCTGTTGAATTGCCACTCACATAATGACGACCCAAAATATTGGTTGTATTTCTTAACCAAGATGTTATTGCTGGATTAGTTTGTGCGCTTACTTGAAATACAAGTGCAATACCAAGGCATAAGAGTTTGTATTTTTTCATTGAATTCTTTTTGAAATTTATTAGACGATAGAAGCATGCAATTGCAAGCAATTAAAGTTATTGCTTTTTAAGCATACTTTTTGGATATGTATGTTTGGTATTAAAAATAAATTTCTTATCGCTAAGACATATTAAAAAACTAATGATGTCAACTTGCTCATTTGCAGATATGGGCATTGGTTTTTGTAAGCGTATGTCGGTATTTTTTTGAAAAGTATGGGTTGTAGTATAAAATTTCAAAACCTCTTTTAAAGATGCATACCTTCCGTCGTGCATATAGGGATAGGTAAAAGCTATATTGCGCAAAGAAGGCACTTTAAATTTAAATGAATCATTTTCATTTTTGGTAATCCTAAATCGTCCATAGTCATGAATAGCCGAGTTTTCAGCTAGACCAGTATTAATGAATTCATAATTCGTAAACAAGGGCGCTTGGTGGCAACTATTGCAATGCTTTTGGAATAATTGATAGCCATTATTTTCTTGAGCAGTAAAATGCGCATCGCCACGCATAACACTGTCGTATTTGCTTTCTGCACTAACTAAGCTTAGCATAAATTGAGCAATTGCTTTTAAAAAATGTTCTCCAGTAATAGTTGAGTCGCGAAAGCACTTTTTAAATTGTTGCTGATAAGAGGCATCTTTATTGAGTTGAAAAAGTACCATTTCAATGGAGTTGTTCATTTCATTGCTATCACTCAAAGGCGCTAATGCTTGCATGTCTAAATGATGTATGGCCCCATCGTGCATAAAATACGGAGCCCAAGCTAAATTAAATAATGCAGGTGCGTTTCTTATGCCAATGCGGTCATAAATACCATGGCTTAGTTCGTGGTCTACATGTGCAAAGGCATTGTATGGCGAATGACAACTAGCGCAGGATAGGGTATTGTTTTTAGATAAAATGGGATCGTAAAATAATCTACTTCCCAATGATATAATGTCTTTTTTCAATGGATTGCTGACAAAATCATAGCGCGGTTTTGGAAAATAGCTAGGTAATAGATTTTTCTCTAGTCGACTGCTACATAGTAGCACGAATAAAATTGTAATAATTAGTAGGGTGCTAATTTTAGTCATGACAAATAGAAAATGATTGTGCTATATAGGAAGATATCAATACGGCTTCAGCACATGGCGACATAATTTTTTTCGTGTTGCTGAGGTCGATATGTTTTAGAAATGCAAGCAAATCAAATTGTATGCAATTGTTCTTGAGCCTATTGATTGGGAAGCCAATAGCTTGTATGGTATTATGAGGGGCGCTATAACCTCCAATATGTAATTGTAAATTTCTTGCACCATTCGTAATGGCTTCTAGTTTGAAATGTATATAGCCGCTTTGCCAAGTCCAGTACATGCCATTGCTAGGATCTAATCCAGCACCCATAGCGCCTTTTTTTTGAATAAGGCTATCAACACCTAAAATAAAACTAAGTGAATCTGCGCTTTTTTTATAGGGTATAATAGTAGTTGCATCCTTTAATACATCTATTAAATAAGCTCCTTTTTTATCGGTTTGTACTAATTTCCCTTTTCTCCAAAATTGTAGATTAGCTATATAAAATTTCAATTCCTTAATTTCAATGGTATCAGCTGAAGTGAAAATAAAATGATCTTGATTGATCTTGCTTTTGAATTGAATAGCTTGACAAAAACTAGAAATTGGCAGACTTATACATAGAATTACAAAAAGGATTAGTTTCATTTTCGTGG
>ENA-OUVC01002141-OUVC01002141.1-marine-metagenome-genome-assembly--contig:-NODE-2141-length-11268-cov-2.628273_pt1 | contig 11268 bp, 9 predicted proteins | sample MGYA00248622_ERZ508571 | MGnify/ENA primary metagenome ERZ508571 (study PRJEB26236, sample SAMN06267175) | marine metagenome | isolation source: Columbia River Estuary | place: USA:Columbia River Estuary... | reverse complement strand
CATCCTGAAATGGCTGGAGGTCGAGTATGGTTGTGAAGTTGTCACCTTCACCGCTGATTTGGGTCAGGGCGAAGAGCTTGAACCTGCGCGCGCGAAAGCGGTGTTGATGGGCGTGCCGGACCACCATATTTACATTGACGATTTGCGTGAAGAATTTGTCCGCGACTTTGTGTTCCCGATGATGCGCGCCAATGCGCGTTATGAAGGCGATTATCTGCTGGGTACATCGATTGCGCGCCCGTTGATTTCGAAACGGCTGATCGAGATCGCGGCTGAAACCGGCGCCGACGCAATTGCACATGGCGCGACAGGCAAGGGCAATGACCAAGTTCGCTTCGAGCTGTCGGCTTACGCGCTGAACCCCGATATCAAAGTCATTGCCCCTTGGCGTGAATGGGATCTCACGAGCCGCACGCGTTTGATTGAATGGGCGGAGCAGCATCAGATCCCCGTGCCAAAGGACAAGCGCGGCGAAAGCCCGTTTTCGACGGACGCGAACCTTTTGCACACATCGTCGGAAGGCAAGGTGCTTGAAGACCCATGGGACGAAACGCCTGATTATGTCTATTCGCGCACCGTCAATCCAGAGGATGCGCCCGATACGCCTGAATATATTACCATCGATTTTGAAAAGGGTGACGGCGTTGCCCTGAACGGCGAAGCCATGTCGCCAGCAACATTGCTGGCAGCGCTTAATGACCTTGGCCGCACACATGGCATTGGCCGTCTTGATCTGGTCGAGAACCGTTTCGTTGGTAGGAAATCGCGCGGCATGTATGAAACGCCGGGTGGCGAAATCTACGCCCGCGCCCATCGCGGTATTGAAAGCATTACCCTGGATCGTGGCGCGGCGCATCTGAAAGACGAGCTGATGCCGAAATATGCCGAGCTGATTTACAATGGCTTCTGGTTCTCGCCGGAGCGCGAGATGTTGCAGGCCGCAATAGACCATAGTCAGGAACATGTGTCAGGAACTGTGCGGCTGAAGCTCTACAAGGGCCTCGCCAGCGTGGTTGGCCGCAAGTCGCCGAATAGCCTGTACAGCGAAAAGGTCGTGACCTTTGAAGACGATGCCGGCGCATATGACCAGAAGGATGCAGCAGGCTTTATCAAGCTGAATGCTCTTCGACTGCGGCTGTTGGCGCAACGCGGAAGATAACAGCGGCTGGCCGCGACTGATTTTCAACGCAAAGCATCTTGACCGGTCTAGATCAGGGCGTTTTTTTGGGAGACGCAGAGGTTTAATTGCCTAATTAAACCTGATACGCTCAGCGCGAGGACAGAGGAGAGTCGGCATGCATGATCTTGTTATTCGTGGTGGAACCGTGGTTGATGGCACAGGCGCGGCGCGCTTTGTTGCTGATGTTGCAGTGGACGGCGGCGTAATCACGGCGGTTGGACATATCAGCGCGCAAGGCCGCGAAGAGATTGACGCAACGGGTAAGATCGTTGCACCCGGCTTTGTCGACATCCACACCCATTATGATGGCCAAGCGACTTGGGATAGCGAGATGGGTCCGTCGAGTTGGCATGGCGTCACCACGGTCGTCATGGGCAATTGCGGCGTTGGCTTTGCGCCCGCGAAAAAGGACAAGCATGATTGGCTGATCGGCCTGATGGAGGGTGTCGAGGATATTCCCGGCACCGCATTGGCCGAGGGGATGAAATGGGATTGGGAAAGCTTTCCCGATTATCTCGATGCGCTCGAACGCCTGCCGCGCACCATCGATATTGGCACGCAAGTTCCGCACGGCGCGTTGCGCGCCTTTGTCATGGGACAGCGCGGCGCGGATAATGAGGAGCCAACCGAAGCCGACATCGCCGAAATGGCGCGGCTGGTGGAGGAAGGCTTGCGCGCAGGGGCTTTGGGTTTTTCCACATCCCGCACGGTGTTGCATAAATCGATTGATGGCGAACTTGTCCCCGGGACCACGGCGACCGAACCCGAACTGGTTGGTATTGGCCGCGCCATGGGTAAGGTCGGGCACGGGGTGTTTGAGCTAACCACCGATTTCTTGGAAGAATGGGACGAGTTTGGCTGGATGGGTCGGTTAAGCCGCGAGACAGGGGTGCCCATCGCCTTCACCATGTTGCAATCGCCCATCAAGCAAATGCCGTGGACCGAGCAAATGGCAGGGATGTGCAACGCCAATGACAATGGTGCCAATCTGGTCGCGGCGATTGGCCTGCGCGGTATCGGCGTCATCATGAACTGGCGCGGCACGGTGCACCCGTTCATGCGCAAGCCAAGTTGGCAGAAAATCGCCGGACTGTCGTGGGACGAACAGAAGGCGAAACTGTCCGACCCAGCGTTTAAGGCAGCGATGTTGGCGGAGGACAATTTGCCGCCGCCGTCTGTTGATATGGCCCCATTCTTCATGCTGGTCACCGCCGCTTGGGCCATGCAATTCCCACTGGGCGATGGCTTTAGCTATGAACCGACACGCGAAGAAAGCGTCTTCGGCTTTGCGCAAGCCGCAGGCAAAGACGCGGCCGAATATGCTTATGACCAGTTGATGGCCGACGACGGCAACGGCATGATTTACCTGCCGATATTGAATTATATGGATGGCAATTTGGACTTCACCAAAGAGCTGCTCCAGCGTGACGATATCGTCGCATCGCTGTCCGACGGCGGCGCCCATTGCGGAACCATTTGCGACGCGGCGTCACCGACATTCCTGCTCAGTTACTGGGCGCGCGATCGTAAGGCCGGAACAATACCGCTCGAACTGGCCGTCAAACGGCAATGCCACGACACGGCGCGGCTTTATGGGTTGAATGATCGCGGTGTGCTGAAACCCGGCTATCTTGCCGATATCAACGTCATCGATTTTGACGCGTTGAAATTGTTGAAGCCATGGTTGGCGTTCGACTTGCCCGCCGGTGGCAAGCGGCTCCTGCAAAAGGCTGAAGGCTATGCCGCGACGATAAAATCGGGCGTGGTCACGTTCCGTGATGGCGCGATGACGGGCGCATTGCCCGGTATCGTGGTGCGCGGTCCGCAGAGCATCGATATGGCGGAAGCCGCGGAATAATAAGGGAGGGCTTCCAGCGCGGAAGCCACTCCATTTATTAGACGCGCATTGGCATCAAAACGTACAGCGCCGCTGACTTGTCATTCTCGCGAATGAGCGTTGGGGCGCTGGCGTCGGCCAAGTGAAGCTCGACGATGTCGCCTTCGATTTCGCCCAAGATGTCCATCAAATAACGCGCGTTGAAGCCGATTTCGAAGCTGTCGCTGCTATATTGGCCGGACACTTCTTCTGCCGCCGTGCCGTTTTCAGGGCTGGTGACCGACAAAGTGATCTTGTCTTTATCGAGCGCCATTTTGACAGCGCGGGTTTTTTCGGTGGCGATGGTCGCCACGCGGTCAACGCCTTGGCTGAATGCCTTGGGGTCGATGCGCAGCAGCTTGTCATTCGCGGTTGGAATGACGCGGCTGTAATCGGGGAATGTGCCGTCAATCAGCTTGGATGTCAGGATGACGCTGTCAAAGGTGAAGCGGATTTTGCTCGCCGACAGATCGATCTGGATGACATTGCCGCCGCTTTCGTCCAGCAGCTTGCGGATTTCGGCGACGCATTTGCGCGGCACGATGATGTCGGGCATGTTTTCTGCGCCGGCTGGACGCGGCAGCGTGACGCGGGCGAGGCGGTGGCCGTCGGTGGCCGCTGCCTTCAACACAGGATCGGCATCGTCGGTGACGTGCAGGAAAATACCGTTGAGATAATAACGCGTTTCTTCGGTCGAAATCGCAAAGCGCGTCTTGTCGATAATCTGGATCAGCGAGCTTGCGGGAATTTCGAACGAGGTGGGCAATTCGCCCTCTGCAATCGTGGGGAAATCCTCACGCGGCAGCGTTGCGAGCGAGAAGCGGGCGCGGCCAGCGTTCACCGCCATGCGGCCGTCTGCGGCATGCAATTGGACTTGCGAACCTTCGGGCAATTTGCGCGCGATTTCGAACAAGGTGTGCGCCGAAACGGTGGTTGCACCGGGGGTTTCGACATCGGCAGCAAAGGTTTCAACGACCTGCAGATCAAGGTCCGTCGCGGTCAGCTTGATCTTGCCGCCTTCGCTGGCTTCGATCAGGACGTTCGACAAAATGGGAATAGTGTTGCGCCGTTCCACAACGGATTGGACGTGGCTCAGGCTTTTCAGCAGGGTCGCGCGTTCGATCGTGGCTCTCATTCAAATTCCCCTTATCGGGCATGGCAGGCACAAAGCAGCCAAAAATCCCTATTTCTATGGCGATTCTTCCATAACCGCTTTGGCCAGCAGGGCAAGCCGATAGGTTTTGCGTCGAAGAATATCCTGTGGAATAAGGCCATTATGACGATTTCAACGAACGGTAGACGGCTTTTCATCGCACGGCATGGGGAGACGGTGTTTAACAAAATTGCGCGGATGCAGGGGCAGGCGGAGCTGCATACCCCGCTGACATGGGAAGGCTGCGTGCAAGCGCGCGCGATGGGCCGTGCGTTGGCAAACTATCTGGGGGATGACCCCACGCCGCAGCTTTGGTCGTCCACCGCCGGGCGCGCGTTGCAGACACTTGCATTGGTCGCAGAGGAAATCGACGCCGACTGGCACCAAACGATGCGCGACGACCGGCTGTTGGAAATTGACGTCGGCCTTTGGTCGAGCCGGACCTATGCCGACATATCCGCGGAAATCGGCCCAATCGTCGATATGGAGCACAAGCTGTTTTCCGTACGTCCCGACGGCGGCGAATTTTACGATGATGTCGCGCAGCGACTGCGTCACTGGATAGCGGACCAAAGCTTTGAACAGGACATGCTGATCATCTGCCATGGGATGACGGCACGCGTGCTGCGCGGGGTCTTACTGGGGTTGGAGCCGATGGAACGCTTTGGCGCGCCTATCGCGCCCAGCCTTGCGCAGGGCAGCATGGTGATGATCCGCGATGGTGTCGAAACGCTGGTGATTGACGGCGACGGCGCAGGGGAGCGTGCTTGAAGGTTCGCTTGCGATATCATGTGTTCTCCTGCGAAGGCAGGAGCCCAGAACAGCCCGGCGCAGCGCCGCGCTGGGTTCCGGCCTCCGCCGGAAAACGCATGCTTTTGATGTTTGCGTTGACGCTTGCGGCTGCCGCGCCGCTGTCTGCCAAAGACAGGCTTGGCGTATATCAGGGGTGGGCGGCGTTTCGTGACCCGGAAACCCCCCGTTGTTATGCGATTTCGGAGCCTGACGAGACGATAGGACCGCCAACGCGGGCGGCTTATGTCTCCATCGGTTTTTGGCCAAAGCGCAGGGTGACGCACCAGCTTTACGTGCGGCTGTCGCGCGATCGGTCGCCAAACAGCGGCGTGACATTGACCGCTGGCGGCAGGCGCTTTCGTTTGAAGGCCAATAGCAACGCGGCATGGGCGGCGGACCGGCGGATGGACTTGGCGATTATCGCTGCCATTCGCTCGGCAACGTCGCTCAGCATCGAAACGATTGGCCGCGATGGCCGGTCGATTGTCGATGCCTACGCATTGCGCGGTGCGCCCAGTGCAATCGATGCTGCGGCGTTGGGATGCGCTGTGCGATAGCATAGCTGGCATTTCGGCGATTCATTGCGTATAGGCGCGGCCATCATGCAGATTCCCGGCCATATAGACCCCGTTGTCACCCCACGCGCGATTACGCAGCGTGCGGATGGCCGAATTGACCTTTTGGGCTTGAACCATCTCCAAATCCGGCAGCTGTTTGAAGAATCGCAGCTCGATGAAAAAGCGGCAAAGCTGCGGTCAAAGCAGGTGTTTCACTGGATATACCATCGCGGCGTGACCGATTTTGAAGCGATGACCGACATCGCCAAAACCATGCGTCCATGGCTTGCCGACCGCTTTGTCATTGGCCGGCCAGAGGTGGTCGAGGCGCAGGTTTCGACCGATGGCACGCGCAAATGGCTTTTGCGCACCGATGATGCCCAAGATTATGAAATGGTGTTCATTCCCGATGCGGATCGCGGCACCTTGTGCATCTCATCGCAGGTCGGTTGCACGCTCAACTGCCGTTTCTGTCATACGGGCACGATGCGGCTGGTGCGCAATCTGACGCCGGGCGAAATTGTCGGGCAGGTCATGCTGGCGCGCGATGCGCTTGGCGAATGGCCAAAGGGCAATATGGCGTCGGTTGCCGATGATGATGAAGACGATGATGTCGGCCATTATACCGCCGATGGCCGCATGCTCACCAACATCGTGTTGATGGGCATGGGCGAGCCTTTGTATAATTTCGACAATGTCCGTGATGCGATGAAGATTGTTATGCATGGCGATGGCCTTGGCCTGTCGCGCCGCCGCATTACGCTTTCGACGTCGGGTGTTGTGCCGATGATGGCGCGCGCGGGCGAAGAAATTAACGTAAACCTCGCGGTCTCGCTGCACGCCGTGACAAAGGAAATTCGTGACGAAATCGTCCCCATCAACCGCAAATATGGCATTGATGAACTTTTGCGTGCCTGCGCCGAATATCCCGGCGTCAGCAACGCACGGCGGATCACATTTGAATATGTGATGCTGAAGGACAAGAATGACAGCGACGAAGATGCGCGCGAGCTCGTGAGCCTCATCCGCCAGTATAAATTGCCGGCAAAGGTCAATCTGATACCGTTCAACCCATGGCCCGGCGCGATTTACGAATGTTCGGATCCAGAACGCATCAAGCGTTTTTCCAGCATCATTTTCGAAGCCGGCATCAGCGCGCCCGTGCGCACACCGCGCGGCCGCGATATCATGGCGGCGTGCGGCCAGCTGAAATCCTCCAGCGAAAAGAAAAGCCGCGCCGAACTGGACCGCCTCGCTGAGGAAAAACAGGCGGCGTTAGGGTAAGGCATGGTCGCGCAAGAAGCAGACGTGAATGGCGGCGTATTTGCGCGCCACAACCGCTTGCCATTTGCCATTGATATCATCACGGGCCTGCTGTTCTACTTCGTTGCAAAGTTCACCGATTTGCAGACTGCGGCGATTGTAGGCGTGGTCGTCGGGTTCGCGCTTGTCCTGTTCCAGCGCATAACGAAAATTGATGTCACCGGCGGGCTTGCGCTCTTCGGTATCTTGATGCTGTGCATTTCAGCCGGCCTCGCAGTCTGGCTGAACGATGATGAATGGATCAAATTACGCGGCACAATCACTGGATTAATCGCCGCCAGTTTCTTCATTATCGATGGCGCGCGGGGCGGGCCATATATCGGCAAAGGTTTAGCGCGGTATATGCCCTATTCGGATATCCATGCGGGCCGCTTTGCTATCGTCATGGGCGTTATCGGTCTGATTATGGCGGCGTTGAATTATGGCGCTGCAAAGCTTCTGTCGACCGACAACTGGTTGTTCTACAAAACCTTTATCGATAATTTTATCGTTATTGGTCTTGTGATGCTTGCCATGCGCTTTGTCCGCGCCAAACAGGCTGCTTAAGCGAAAATTGCCACCGACTGCATGCCGGTAAGCACGGCTTCGCCGCGGCTGTTCCATGTGGTCATATATTGGCTGCTCGCGCCGTTGGCGGCGTGATGCGTTTCGCTGGAGAGATACCACCATCCATCGTCGGTCGTTGGCGTATCCGTCAGCATGTTGATCTGCCAGTTCATCGAGCTCACCATGCCCTTTTCGGTCATCAAGCCCATCGCGGACGGCGGCAATGCGTCACCAATGCAGATAAGTTCGGCAATATGGTCAAGCCCGTCATGTTCGGTGAAGCGGTGCCATGATGCGAGCCGATTGGTGGCCAATCCCAGTTCGAGCCGCTTGTCCGGATATTGCATATGGCCCGTGAAAAATTCAGGCGGGCCGCTGCGTACATTGTCCGCGGTCGGAAGTGGCGGAAGTTCGGGCTGGGCGATGTTGATATAGTCCAAATGGCTCTGCCGCCGGTTCATGAAAATGAACGTGCAGGTCAGGCCAATGCCATCTGCGCCCATTATGTCCGCCTTGATGAATGCCGTGTTTTTACCGCGGCGCAGGATATTGGCCTGCACCTCAACATCGCCTGCCAAGGGGCCGACAAATGCGATTTGTGCGGACTGGAGCGGCGGCAAATCCTCCGCAGTCAGCTTGGCCGCTTGATAGGCCAGCGCCGAACTTAAGCCACCATAAGAGGTGCGCCCCTGATGCCAGGTGGCGGGGATGGATATCTTGTGCGACGCGGCGCCCGGCTCGAACTGGGCGAGAAGTGATGCAAGGTTCATGGCATTGACTTAGCGAGAGAAATTTGCCGCCGCAAGGCGCGGCATAAAAATGCAAAGCCAATCATTCCATTGGCTTTTGCAGTAAGTATATTTTGCAGCGCTTTGTAAATGCAGGTTTTTTTATATGAAATTGAAATAAAATTACGGTTTCAAAGGATGTTTACTTGAATCTGTAATTTTACTCGCTTCATCAAGCGCAATTCCGGCACTTTTATGTATACCTAGCATGTTGAATGAGTGAACATTGCCAAAAATATTATATGGTGTTTTTGCGTTATTTTCATTTCGAAAAAGTGGAACAATATGCCAGTACAAATCATAGCCTATGGCCCAGGCATATTCAATTAAAGATTGTGATTTTTCTACTCTATCATTCTCTAAATATAAAATCGGATTATCTCTAGAAATAATTTGTGATCCACCACGTAAAACATCTTCTTCAAAGCCTTCTACGTCAGCTTTGATCAATGAAATTTTTTGAAAATGTTCTAAATAGGCGTCCAGTGGCTCCACATTAATGTGTTCGCCGACCCCATCTATGCTACCTAAATGAAATGCGCCGTGGTTTGCCAGTCCATCTTGTGGAATTGGGCCTTCAAATATTATGTCAAAATCTAATCCGAGTGCTTTTTGGAATGCATAAACATTGCTGATCTCATTTATACATAAATTAGCGCATAAATTTTGGAAAAGGATGCGCCGTGGTTCAAATGCGTAAACACTGCCTTCTGGACAAATTTCTTTTGCAATGAAAACAGTATGGGCACCAATGTTTGAACCAACTTCAAGAATATTCGCGTTTTTTGTAACGAGAGATGATATGGCGCTCAGTTCTCCGTGAGACCATTCACCATAAACTTCCAACGATTTGCCAACATAAACATCTAATGGATTAGTTAAAAATTTATAACTTCCAGTTGTTGTTAAACGAATTTTTGACATAATTTTTAAAATCTCAGCTAAATTTCACAATTTAGATAACATGATAAATAAGATATCTATTTCTGATATAGATCAGAAATATTTTTGGCATATGCATCGATAATTTCGGGTGCATCCGGGTTCATCTTGGCTAAAAACATATCTGCTTGTTTTCTATATTCAGCCAAGTTTTTATCATGCTCTCTAAAGGCTTGAAGAAATGACAATCCGCCATCAACGCAATCGAATGTATTATAGCGATAGCCACAATCGCCTAAAAAATCTGAATTGTGGATGAGCGGAAAGCCACCGTATAACGCCTCATAATATAAATTATTTTCGTCGTTCAGCCATTGGTGTGTGACCACTGCATCAACAATCTGGCCGAGGATCATATATATGGGCAAGCGTCCTTCGAAGGTCGCAATACCTTGATCCACAACGTCTAAACTTTTTGCAAAATTTATAAAGCTGTCATGGTCTTTGACCGCCATAGTATTAAAAACCAAAATATTTTCAATCATGGTGCCATCTTTTCTGTGCGCATGGTCTGCAATCAACAGGGGCAAGTGACATGTTTTTGTAGAACACAGATTCGGCTCAAGTATTCCGACGCTCCAGCGTTTCGCACCAGGCTTATACGCAAATTCTATTGATAATTCTTCCGAATATTTATCAATGAGCAGAGGGCTCCAGACGGAAGGTGCGGTCGCAAAAGTGGCTTTGAAGCCGTGTGTGTAGTAAGTTTTGCAAACATCCTCATAAGATGGGGGAGCCCATATGGCGTGATATTTAGCGCCTAAAAACGTCAATGATGGTGGAAGCGCGAACGCCATTCTCTCAAAATCGATAACAAGATCGTTTGTAAGTCTGTTGGCTACGACCTTACCGCCGCGGGCGCCAAAGGTTTCGATCCAGTCGACGGGCAGCTGCGCGCCCACTTCAATGATCAAGTCTAGGGTCTCATGCGCTTTGTTGAGGTCAACTATCTCTGCCTTAGCGAACTTCAAAATAGTTGTTTTGGGAGACTGGTAATCTCCGCAGTTCACAAACACGACCTTCTTTACAAACGGAATATTCCGCAGGGCCATTGAAAGAAATATGGCTGTTTGATGGACGCTATTTTCCCAAACCGATTGATGCTCATCTCTGGCATGAATCGTGATACCAACTTTTAAGGCATCTTTTTTTCCAATGTTCATTTTCAGAATTTCCCGACCACAGCAGAAATCATATTAACGACAGTAGCGCCCTGGCATAATCATCGATATTTTTTCTATTTTTTGGACTAAATTTGCTAATAAACTTGTCGCTTTTGGCAGCGTAACTTTCAAGATTAGCGTCATGCGTCTGAATGGCTTCGGCAAGCGCCGCAGATCCACTGTCTATGTCACATCCGTGATAATAATAGCCCACTTCAGAGAAGGTGGGCGAGTTATGTACCAGCGGATAATGTCCGTACAGGGCGTCCAGATATGCATAATTGTCCGTACATTCCAGTTGATGTGCAACAACCAAATTTGAACCCTTCGCCATGGTGTGCGAAAACACCTCACGCTGCGTTATCGTCATCTTTTGGTTCTGATATAATTGGGATGTATTGACGAGATGAAAAAATGTCTGATGTGACGCCATCGCTATCCCATTCAGAAAATTGACATGCTGAATGAGGTCAGGGCTGTTGGAATAGGTGTTTTCGCAGATCATGAATGGAATAACGCCCATCTTAATCGCAGAAATATTGGGTTCAAATATGCTGACTGTGGCACCCTTTGCGAGTGAATCTTTTTTGTAGCCAAACGTTAATTCAACGCTTTGCAGATCTCTAATCGACTGATCAATGAAGATTGGGTCCCAAAGATAGGGCACTGTCACCACAGGGCATCTGTGAATGACCGACATCATGTTATTGAAGATCGCATCTTTGGGAAGTTGCCAGACGACATCACATCTATCGGTTTCACCAAAGAATGACGGCTTATCAAATATGGTAGGTTCGACCAATGATGCATGCGGTTGACCGCAATTGTGATACACGACCTTGCCACCCGCGGCACGCAGCCTCTTGAGCCATGGCACCTCCAACGCACCCGAAAGTTCGATAGCGACATCGATGCATTCTTTTGCTTCGGCTAGTGAGAGGAGGGGAT
>ENA-OUVC01002140-OUVC01002140.1-marine-metagenome-genome-assembly--contig:-NODE-2140-length-11268-cov-7.125101_pt1 | contig 11268 bp, 7 predicted proteins | sample MGYA00248622_ERZ508571 | MGnify/ENA primary metagenome ERZ508571 (study PRJEB26236, sample SAMN06267175) | marine metagenome | isolation source: Columbia River Estuary | place: USA:Columbia River Estuary... | reverse complement strand
GTTAAATCAGTTCTTCCAGAGGCCATGGCAGATCTTGGGGCACAAGCACTTTTAGCAAATGCCTATCACCTCTATCTGCAACCCGGCTCTGATGTCTTAGATGAGGCCGGCGGTCTTGCCCAATTTATGAACTGGCCTGGCCCAACTATTACTGACTCTGGTGGCTTTCAAGTTTTATCCCTAGGTGTGGGATTTAAAAAAGTATTGGCGATGGATGCCCAAACATTTCGCCGAGATGATGTGATTGCAGATAACAAAGAACGCCTGGCCCATGTTGATGATGAGGGTGTGACTTTTAAATCCCACATCGATGGCTCAATGCACCGCTTCACCCCAGAGATTTCCATGAAGGTCCAACATGAAATCGGCGCCGACATCATGTTTGCCTTTGATGAGTGCACTACTTTGCATAACACCCGTCGCTATCAAGAGTTGGCGATGGATAGAACCCTGGCCTGGGCCGTTCGTTGTTTAGATGAACATAAGCGATTAACGGATGAGCGATCTACTAAGCCCTATCAGGCCCTTTTCGGGGTAATCCAAGGGGCTCAATATGAAGACTTGCGCAAGAAAGCTGCTGGGGATTTGGGAGGCCTTGAATCATCCGGACAGTCCTTTGATGGCTTTGGTATTGGCGGGGCGCTAGATAAAGATTCATTGGGAACAATCGTTTCTTGGGTCAATCAGGTGCTGCCGGAAAACAAACCCAAACACTTATTGGGTATTGGCGCACCAGAAGATCTCTTTGTGGGGGTTGAAAACGGCATAGATACTTTTGATTGCGTATTAGCCTCCAGAATTGCACGTACAAGTGCTGTGTACACAATGGAAGGGCGTTTTAACCTATCTAATAGCGCCTACAAGCGCGATTTCACGGCCATTGACGATGAATGTGACTGTTACACGTGTACGCACTACACACGGGCTTATATGCACCATGTATTCCGCGGTAAAGAAATCATCGCTTCAACCCTTGCCACAATCCATAATGAGCGCTTTATCGTGCGCTTAGTTGATCAGATGCGACAAGCACTCCTGGATGGCAATTTCACCGAGATGAAGCATGATTTCTTAGGCCGCTATAAGCACCGCAGTGGCCAGGCCAACGACTAGAACTAGCGGGAAATAACTTTAGGCAGGTTCCAATTGAATTTGATGGAAATTTCGCGAACTGCCACAACAGCAAGGCCTGAAACCAAGGCAGTAACACCTTCATTGATACCAAAGGAAGCCATGGCGATATAACAAATAGCCCCAGCAAAAGCGCTCGTGCCCACTGTTTCGCGGTGAAGAAGAACCGGCTGAACTTGGCACAAAATATCTCGAAACAATCCTCCAGAAACTGCGCCAACGATCGCCAAAACCAGGGCAGCTAAAACTGGTGCGTCATTGGTGAGTGCAAACTGGGCACTAGAGACTGTTGCCACGGCCAAGCCCAATGTGTCCAGGGAAAGTGCGAAGCGGCCCACTTCTTGTTTCTTGCCAATTGCAATTGTTATTACAACCGCAGCAATGATGGGTAGAAATAACCATGGGTATTGAATCCAAGGCGGGCGTTGTCCTATAAAAATATTGCGCAGAGTTCCACCAGAGATGGCTGCTATGGCAGCGATCAAAAGAATGCCGCCGTAATCAAGGCCTTTATTAGCAGCAACGCGAGCACCCACCAATGCAAAAGCGAAGGTGGAAACTAGGTCGAGTGAATAAACCAGAAGTTCTAGATCCACAAGGACCTACTTCTTAGCAGCTAAACGGGCCTCACGACGGATGCGTTGTTCCTTTGGATCTGGGACAGGAACAGCTGAAATCAAGCGGCGGGTGTAATCATTTTTAGGATTCTTCAAAATCTGATCACGATCGCCCACTTCAACTAGCAATCCATCTTGCATTACTGCAATGCGGTGAGAAAGGATGTCAACGACAGCTAAGTCATGGCTAATGAAGAGACAAGCAAAGTTCAACTTGCCCTGTAGTTCCTGTAATAGCTCCAGGAAGCGAGCTTGCACAGAAACATCTAGCGCCGATGTTGGCTCATCTGCAATAAGTAGATCTGGGGTTAGAGCCAGTGCGCGGGCAATACCAACGCGCTGGCGCTGTCCACCTGAGAGCTCATGTGGGTAGCGGTTGCGATAGCTACGTGGCAATTCAACTTGATCAAGTAAATCTTCAATTTTGTGTGCCAAATCAGCACCCTTTGCTAATCCTGCTAAGAATATAGGTTCACCAATTGATTCACCGATAGGCAAACGTGGGTTAAGGGATGAGGCAGGGTCTTGGAAAACAATTCCGGTGTGGCGACGAATTGTGAAAAGCTCCTTTTGAGTTGCATGGCTAATGTCTTTGCCAACAATTTCAAGTGAGCCTTCCTTGATAGGAAGCAATCCAATGGATGCACGGCCAACAGTAGTTTTACCTGAACCAGATTCACCCACAAGACCAACGATTTCACCTGGGTAAATCTCAAGGTTGAAGTTCTTAACGGCAACAAATGCTGGGATGCGACCACGCTTTGGATATTCAATGGTGACATTTTCTAACTTCAAAACTGGTGCTGGCTTAGCGCTCTCCTTATAAGGAAGTTCACGCTTTTTAGTAGAGCCAAGTACTGGAACAGCTCCAAGAAGCTGTTTCGTATATGGATGTTGCGGCTTATTAAAGATTTGTTCCGCAGATCCATGTTCAACAGTGACCGCATCCTTCATAACAAGGATTTCATCAGCCATATCTGCAACCACTCCCATGTCATGGGTGATCAATAAAATCGCAGAGTTAAGGCGTCCCTTAAGATCGCGCATCAAGTCAAGGATTTCAGCCTGAACTGTCACATCCAGCGCTGTAGTTGGCTCATCAGCAACTAGAAGTCCTGGGTCGCAAGCAAGTGCCTGAGCAATCATTGCGCGCTGGCGCTGTCCACCTGAGAGTTGGTGAGGGTACTTATCAATGGACTTCTCAGGATTAGGAATGTCCACCATTTTTATCAGTTCAATTGCACGGGCGCGTGCCTCTTTAGGGCCCATGTCAAAGTGATTGCGAAGTGTCTCAATGATCTGAAATCCAATTGTGTAAACAGGATTAAGGGCCGACATTGGCTCCTGGAATATATAGGCGACCTCTTTGCCTCGATACTGGTGCATCGTCTGTGGAGAGGCATTGAGCATCTCTACGCCTTTAACCAAAATGCTTCCAGACATTCGAGCATTACTAGCCAATAAATTCATTAACCCAAGTGCTGTTGTTGACTTACCTGAGCCCGATTCACCAACAATGGCTAGAACCTTTCCAGCTTCGAGTTCAAAGTTCATATCGATAGCAGCTGGATACCAGACGCCATCTACCCAAAAATCAACGCTGTAATTTTTAACTTTCAATACTGGATTAGACATAGGAAACCTCCACATTGCATGACAAGATAGAACCGTGAATAACAGAGAATTTTTCAGACCTCGTGGAAGTCTTGTTATGGCCTACATCTCCTACTTGCTGGTGATTGGCTACAACCTTCAGACTGTTCTGGCCAGCGGTTTGAGAGCCTCCATCACAACAATTACTTGGAGCGCTTTGATTGCAGCAGGTATCTACCTGTTGCTGCATAAACCAAGTGTTGAGATCTTTGATGAGGGTGTCAGGATTCATAACCCCTTCACCACGGTAACCGTCGGATGGCAGGATGTTGATGTCGTTGAAGCTAAATACAGTGCGTTCTTGCAGCTCAACAGTGGAGAGAAAATCACCATTTGGTCGGCTCAAGCTCCTGGTCGTTACCACTCGCGAACTGTGCACTCCAGTGAGGTTAAAGGCCTTAATCTCACCTCCATTATCCGTCCCGGTGAATCTCCTAGAACCGATTCTGGTGTTGTGACCTACCTTTGTAGAACTAGATTGAAATCTTTTCGAGATGCGAGTAGAGATGATGGTCTCCAGTTTAGTGTTCGCAGAGATTCCACTGTCATCGCAATTGGAATATGCAACCTTCTTTTGATTGCCGTACTTTATATCTTGCATATTTAAGATTTCGCTTTCATTGCCACGCGCGCACTCTGTCGATCTTTGCGTGTGATACGACGACGCTGACGTGGATCGAAGGCATCTCTTAAACCATCGCCTATAAAGTTGATACACAAAGCGATAGTGATAATGAATAATCCTGGATACCAGAAGAGCCACGGGCGAGTTGTAAAAGACTCCTGGTACTGGCTAATTAGGGATCCGAGTGAAACATCGGGAGATACCACACCAAAGCCAAGATAGCTAAGTGCGGTCTCAAGCAAGATGGCTCCAGACATCAAGAGAGTTACAGAAACGATGATGATACCGACGGCGTTAGGCAAGATGTGCTTAAAAATGATTCTTCGATTTGAAGCTCCTGCCACACGTGCGGCATCGACAAACTCTCTTTCACGGAGAGTCAGGAACTCTCCACGAACTAGACGAGACAACCCTGTCCAGGCAAATAAGCCTAGATAAAATGCTAGAAATGCAACTCCGAGATTTCCAAAGTGGAAGCCGATAACAGATCCAATAATAATTGAAGGAACTGTAATGATGAAGTCGGTAATGCGCATCAAGACAGAGTCAACTATTCCGCGATAGAAGCCTGAGATAGCTCCAATAACAGTTCCGATCACTCCTCCGATGAGGCCGATGATGACGGTGACCATTAATGATCGCTGAGCACCACGCATTACAAGGGCAAAATAATCTCGTCCAATGTCATCTTGACCAAATGGGTGTTCACCGAGTTGGACTCCGCTTCCGCCGAGCCATGTTGGTCGAAGGCTCATTGTTGGGCAGCCAACTAATCCATCTGCGCAACCTTCTAGCGCAAAGTCCGGAAGATCTTCAATAGTGTATTTCCACCAACCAGGATAAGTCCAAGGTCCAATCTTTAACTTTAGCGCTGAAAAGACAAAAAGGACGATTGATGTGAGAACGAAGATTGCAATCATCGCACCTTTGTGTTGAAGAAATCTCTTTCTAACAATCTGACCTTGGCTCAAACCCTCAGTCTCTTTGTTAACGATGGATCCATCTGTGTTAACTTCAAATTCTGGTTTCTTCTTACGCAAGATCATTCGCCTGCTCCTACTCTAATTCGCGGATCCATCACTGAATACAAAAGATCTGCAACCAAGTTGGCGAGTAGGGCCAAGGTTGCAGTCAAGAAGAACACACCCATCAAGAGATTGAGGTCAAATGTGTTGATAGCTTTGTTGAAAAGAGTTCCCATACCCGTCCAACCAAAAACACGCTCAGTAATAATGGCACCGCCGAGAATTCCGGCAAAGTCACTGACAATAATAGTTGTAATTGGAATCATGGTATTTCTGAAGGCGTGACGCATGATCACGGTTCTCTCATTTAATCCCTTGGCACGAGCTGTGCGAATGTAATCCTGGTTAAGAACTTCAAGCATTGTTCCGCGGGAGAAACGGATATAGCCAGCGAAAGAGATAGCTGTTAGTGCAATTGTTGGAAGTACCAAGTGCATTAATACGTCTAACAGGCTAATCCAATAATCACCAGCCTCTAGAAGTGAGTTGGTTTGCCCAACTGTAGGAACTGGTCGACCATTGACGGCATCTGAATTAAAATATGGCTCCCATGTATGCATTAACTTATCGAGAATCATCAATAGTCCGGTGAGGATTCCAGTTAAAACAGCCGTACGAATAACTGGTCCGCGGTCAACTTTTGCAAAGTAAATTGAAGCAACAACTGCAAATCCAATTGTAAGAAGCAAGAGACCAAAAATAATAAGTGGCTGCTTCTCTTGGTTAAATAACCATTGCACTGGATAATATGAAATCAATCCCATAACTGACATGGAGAGCGCTGCGCGTAAAGATTGCTTGTGAGAAAGCCCGACTGAAAGCTGTGTCACTAACACAGCGGCTCCAACGGATGCGAAAAAGAATCCGATAGGGCCAAGACGAGGTTGTAAGAACCAGTTAAGTTGCAACAGGAGAAGTAAAACAACAACAGTTGAGGCAGCAGCGATTCCAAAAACTTTCCAGAATTTCTTTCTATCGCCTCCGACTGCCGAGGCAAGTATCAAAGCAACAACAGCGGCAATAATCATCATGGCTCTAGGTGCAATGGTTGGACTGGCAAGCCAATTATTAAACTCAATGGCCATAAATTGCTTGAGAAGAACTGCAACCCAAAAAATAGGTAAAGAGAATAGTAAAAACGATACGAAAGTCATTGAGTAATCAAACTTTGAATATTGACGAAGTGCAGTCACAATTCCGATTGAGATTCCAAGTATTATTGCGACGATTACGGCTGTAATCACGAGCCGGACCGTCGTAGGGATTGCTTCGAAGACCGCAACATTTACGGGCTCAGAACTTCGGGTTTCTCCTAAGCTGAAGTTACCGACGAATAAACCGAGAACACCTTTGAGCCAATAGAAATATCTCAGTGGTGGTGGCACATCAAGCTGAAGTGAGCGAGTGAGAGCTGCGATTTGGGCTGGAGCTTCAGGATCGGTGCTTGTGCGTAATTCTCCGATGGGATCACCCGAAAGGGCAGCTAAGTTATATAGCAAGAAGCTAGAACCAAAGAGGATCACTCCTAAGGTGCCCAATCGGCGCATAATAAATGCAAACATTACTTAAAACTCCTTCAGCTGTTCTTCTCTGATCCCAAAGTTCGAGGCTATTAACAATTGATGCAACCTAACAGTAAAAGGCTCAGATGACACCGTTTCTTGGGTGCCATCTGAGCCATTTTTACTTCTTGTACCGCATATTCCTAAGTTAGAAGTTGCCTTCTAATTAGTACTTCCACTCCCAGAAGTTCCAAAGTCCATTTGGAGATAGTGGTGATGGATCGATGCCCTTTAGGTTTTCATTATAGGCAATTACTCCAGGCCACTGGAAGATTGGAAGAGACACAGCATCTTCTGCCATGATCTTCTCAATCGCCAAGTAACGTGAGTAGCGCTCGGAATCAGTGTAATTACCAACTTCAAGCTCATCAATGATTGCATCAACCTTAGGGTTGTTGTAACCAGTATCTGATGCAGTTGACTTGTATGAAGAGAAGTTACCTACCTGAGTAAGTGATGTCTTTACCCATGCATAGAACTGCGCATCATAAGCACTGTCTGCAAGGTATGCAGACCAACCTGATGTAGGAGTTACGTTTACATCAAAGCCAGCTTCGGCAAGTTCTGCCTTAACAAGAGCTGCCTCAGCTGCACGACGAGTGTTGCTTGGAGCACCCCACAGCATCTTGACCTTGACTGATCCGCTGCCAGCTTTTGCATCTGGGTAGTGCTTCTTTACCAAGGCAAGAGCCTTAGCTGTGCGCTGCGCTTGTGTGCCATCTGTGTACATATCCATACCAGAGTTAGCAATCATCTTTGCGTAGTTTGGCTCAGATGGGAAGTACTGAAGTGAGTTCATCACAACAGCCTTTGAGTTAACTGGCTTCACGATCTTATCGATGATCTCTTGACGTGGGTATGCAAGTAGAAATGCCTGGCGAAGATCTTTTGCCTTCTGTGAAGTTCCAGCGAATGGACCTTCGTACTTGACCTTTGCGCCATCTGCTGTACCTGATCGAACTTCAACGTGCTCGTATACGGCCTGAGTTGAACCATCGATCTTAATTCCGCTGATCTTCTTCAACGCAGCAACTGAATCTGCTGTTGCTACAGCGTCATAGTAATCAACTTCCTTGTTTGCAAGTGCCTGTGCAGCAGCAGTTGGATCTGGAATTGTTACGAAAACAATCTTTTCGATTCCGCTCATTGCAGGACCTGAGTTGTAACGAGGATTGAGCTTCAATGTAACGCGCTGATCCTTGACTACAGACTCGACCGTCATCGCACCGTTACCAACTAGAAGTAGAGGATTAGTTTTTGAGTCAATTTCCTTGAGGTTGTAACCAGTTGACCAAACTTTACCAATTTTACTTAGTAGCGCTGTGTCCTTTGCGTTAAACGCTGAAAGGAACTTGTTCTTTAGCGCCACGTTGTGTGGGTATGTACCAATCTTCTTCTCACCGTTTGCAAGTGCAACTAGTGTGTGGACTGGTGAAACACCTGGTGCATATAGCTCCCAGTCTGGGAAGTACTTTGTGTACTCAATAACTACAGATTGACGATCTGGTGCAAGAGTGATGCTCTTGTTGAGCGCGTCATAAGTTCCGCTATATCCGAGTGAGTCAAATGTTGGCTTCTTCTGCAAGTCATCTGGATCGCCAAGTCCTGCTGCGATTGAGTACTTGTTTGATGAAAGAACGTGAGTCAGAAGTAGATCTACACCAGTAATTGGTGTTCCATCTGACCAAACACGGCCCTTGTTCACGGTGTACTTAACCTTGAATGTAGGTGTACGGCTAATAATCTTGTAAGAACCAAACGTTGTGTTTGGAACTAGGACTGGCTTGTTGTCATAGTAGTTAAATCCGATGCCAGTCATATAAGCAACGTTTGAGTTAAGAACTAAGTTGTGATCTGGTGTGCTTGAGTTCAAAGATGTGAATACGTTTGAATCAACGATTACAACTGTTGAACGTGTTGCAGCCTGAGCTGGTGTGAGCAGTGAAACTGCCAACGCCGCTGATGCTGCAGCTGCGAGCGCAAACTTTGCGCTACGTGTGAACTTCATAGATCCTCCTTGAGGGATAAGTAAAAGCGTCTGTGGAGAGTCGACCTGCCCCATAGGCGCTTTTGGTGAAGTGAGTCTGCCCGAATTGAGCCTATTAGCGCAACAGGGCAAATGGCTTGGCTGAGCGTGGGATTTGTAACGATGTTCGTAATAAAAGAGGTCCACACATCTATTGAGGGGTGATTTTTAGCCGGCTTTGCGAGCTGCCTCGATTTTGGCAGTAGTTAGCCGAGGGGCAGCCAAGGCCCACAACAGCAGACCCAGAACCACCCCAAATAAATAGGGAGCGCGCAGAGCGTTTTCTCGCGAGAGCACGAGGGTTAGTGCACTGACTAAGCCTCCCCCTACAAACATCCCAATGGGAATCGAACCCCAGGCAAAGAATCTATAGACGCTATTTACTCGTCCTAACAAATGAGAAGGGATGATGCTTTGGCGAAGTGAGACCGTGATCGTGTTCCACAAAATCGCAAAGAAGGATTCAAAAACAACCACAACCCAGACCACTTGCCATGTTGTTGTTAAGGCGACGACCAATGAACCGATGGGTCCGGCGGCAAGAGTCATAGCAAGGCATGGACCGCTTCCAAACTTTGCTGAGACTTTTGGCGCCAGTAACCCTCCAAAAGTTCCGCCCACCGCGCCCGCTGTTCCTAAGACAGCAAAAGTGAACACGGAAGTCTGCAAAACCTCTTGGGCAAACAAAATAAAGGTTGCTCCAATCATGGTGCCCAGACCATTCATTGATCCCAAAATTATTGCCATGGGGCGAAGTAATGGATGGGCCCATAACCACACATAACCTTCTTTAATCTCTGCCTTAAAATTTATCTTCTCTCGTGGCTTGTCATCAGCAACTGGTTTGAACGTGCCTTTAAGTGCGGCAATAAGTGCAACTGCAAAAAAGAATGAGACTGCGTCAAAGAAAAATGGGATAAAGATTGCAATACCTATCAATAGTGAGCCTAGAGGAGGCCCAATAAAGCTATTAGTTAAGGACTCCGCCGACCACATGCGCCCGTTGGCTTTTTCCAGGTTTTCTTTATCAACAACCGATGGCATCAATGTCTGGGCACTGTTATCGCGCAAAACCTCAGCTAAACCAAAGAGAAAAGCGGTAATGAGTAAGGTGAAGTAAATCGGCCAATTAGTCTCTAGGTTTGTAATGGTAGTTAATTCATCAAGTGCTGGAAATGAATCTTTATTGAAGAAAACTACAAGCCCCACAAAAACAGTCAATAGACCCCGGATGAAATCCATTGCCACAATGAGCTTTCTGCGATCAAAGCGATCAGTTAGAACTCCGGCATGTAATGTGAAAATCAACCACGGCAAACGTGATGCAAAGCCTGCAGCGGCAATCAAAATAGGTGAGCGAGTAACAGCCGATGCCAGCCATGGATAAGCAACCATAGAAACACCATCACCAAGGTTAGAAATAGCCGTTGCAGTCCATAGTTTCCAATATGAAGACCCGAGCTTTTTACTCATTGTTTAGCGCCTCTTTTGCTGTGCTTTCACCAACATGAAGAAGAAACTTCAGTGAAAGAAGTGCAATCACTGTTGCAATTGCACCGCCAATTAATAGCGGAAGGCGTAGTCCACCTTTAGCAATAAAGCCACCAAGTAAAGATCCAAAGGGCATTAATCCCCACACCAATGTGCGCCTAGTTCCATGTATGCGTCCAAAGAGATGGCCCGGAATAACGCTTTGATAGGTGGCCATGAGAAGAATATTCCAGTTGGTTATTGTGAAAGAGGCAATGAAAGCTAGAGCAATATAGACGTAGATATTGGGTGATAAACCTTGAAGAAGTATGAGAAGAGAGCTTAGAAAAATGCAAACAGCCATCACTCTGCTGCGACCAAATTTAGTAGAGAGCTTGGGTGCTAATAGCGCTCCAATAATTGCTCCGGATCCTTGAATAGTTAAAGCTAACCCAAAGAAGGCAGGTTTGAGATTTAACTCATTTAAGATAAATAAAATAATGGTGGATGTGGACATGGAATAACACACACCAATACTTGCAGTTGTTACAACAAGTCTGAGTAATGGTTTGTTGTTATAGAGATAATGAATTCCAAATCTCATATCCTCTACAAAATCTGGTTTCTTTTCGGCGCTTTCTTCAATGCGTATATCTTGCAAGAACTTAACCGGAATAGATGCAGCCAAGGCTGCAGCAACTAAAAATCCAATGCTGTTGATGACAAAGGGCAGATAAATGGCCACTGCATAGAGAAAGCCACTGAGCGGAGTTCCGATAAATCCTTGAACTACAGTTTCTGAGATTTGAAATCTGGAATTGCCTTTTTCATACTCACTCTTATCTAGTATCTGTGGAATCAGAGACTGCGAAGTGATATCTGCTGTTACTTCACAGATTCCAATCAGAAAAGTTGCTAGAAGTAATATGTAAATTGTGATCGTATCCGTTGCAATGGAGAGCGCAATGAGAGCAGCAATCACAAATCTGGCGGCATTAGCTCCGGCTAATAGGAATCTGCGATCAACGCGATCAACGATTGCTCCAATAGGAATGGCAAATAGGAGCCAAGGCAGCATGACCAAGGCACTAATTGCTGAGATTAGGACTGGGTTCTTAGTGAGCGTAACCGCTAATAATGGAGCCGCTGCGATTAATAC
>ENA-OUVC01002139-OUVC01002139.1-marine-metagenome-genome-assembly--contig:-NODE-2139-length-11270-cov-6.780935_pt1 | contig 11270 bp, 7 predicted proteins | sample MGYA00248622_ERZ508571 | MGnify/ENA primary metagenome ERZ508571 (study PRJEB26236, sample SAMN06267175) | marine metagenome | isolation source: Columbia River Estuary | place: USA:Columbia River Estuary... | reverse complement strand
CGAATATTACCTCTCCATAAAGTAGTTAACCAGTTAAATACTTTAATACCAGAAGGTATTGCAATTAATAAAGTTAATAGAACGAATACCGATCCTAAGAATGGGTTTAATCCTGTAACGAACATATGGTGCGCCCAAACTAAGAAGGCTAAGATGGCAATAGCAAATAAAGAACCCAACATAGCCATATAACCAAAGATAGGTTTACGAGAATTCACTGACATGATTTCAGAAACCATACCCATGGCTGGTAATAAGATAATGTATACCTCAGGGTGACCTAAGAACCAGAATAAGTGTTGGAATAAAATAGCAGATCCACCTTCGTTAGATAATGCACCTACGCCATTTACATAAATATCAGACAAGTAGAAACTAGTACCAAAGTTTCTGTCAAAAATTAATAAGATCAAACCAGACAATAATACAGGGAATGATAATACCCCTAATACTGCGGTGAAAAACAACGCCCAGATCGATAAAGGCAACCGCGTCATGCTCATTCCCTTGGTACGCATATTTAAAATAGTAGTGATATAATTTAAACCGCCTAGTAAAGAAGAAACAACGAATAAAGCCATCGCGATAATCCATAAGTCCATACCCGTTTTAGAACCAGGTGAAGCGTCGTGTAAAGCAGATAATGGAGGATACGCTGTCCAACCACCACTAAATGGTCCTGTTTCAACAAACATAGATGACAACATAACAATGCTCGCTATAAAAAAGAACCAATAAGATAACATATTTAAAAAAGGCGATGCCATATCACGCGCACCCACCTGTAATGGAATTAAGAAGTTAGCAAAAGTACCACTCAAGCCAGCAGTTAATACAAAGAATACTAATACCGTACCGTGTGTAGTTACTAAAGCGTAATAAGCTTCAGGTGTAATTTGACCGCCTTTTGCCCATTTACCTAAGATAGATTCTAACCAAGGAAAACTAGCATCAGGGTAACCTAACTGCAAACGGAAAAGTACACTCATTAAACCACCTAGTACTGCCCAAACCATACCCGTGATCAAGAATTGCTTCGCGATCATTTTATGGTCTTGACTAAATACATATTTAGTTAAGAATGTATCATGGTGTTCGTGATGACCGTGATCATCATGTCCGTGACCCTCATGATTATGTAATGCTGCTTCGTGACTCATACCTTTTATTTAAATAATTTTAATCTATATATTTTTAATCCGAAAGTGATTATTGCTAATTTTAATTAAAGCAACGACTACTTTATTTTATTACATTTTTACCACTGCCATTTTTGCTGTAGTATCCGCTACTACTGGAACTGCAGTTGGATCTTTCTCAGGGAATGCTGTAAAGTATTGTGGCTTTTGTTTCGCCATCCACATATCGTATTCCTCTTGATCCACTACTTGAATAATTCCTTTCATAGAGTAGTGACCGTTTCCACAAATTTGATCACAACTAATTTCATATTGAAAATTAGGATTGTCTGTTTTTTCTTGCATTTCCTTAGTTGTATATATCGGTGTAAACCACATGGTTGTAGGAATACCAGGAACAGCATCCATCTTTAAACGAAAATGACTTAACCCAACATCATGAATAACATCTCTTGATCCTAGGATTAATTTAACAGGGGTTCCTTTAACTATATACATTGTTTGCTCTGTTAAAATATCGTCTTGTGCATATTTGTCATCCCAAACAATACCTACAGAGTTGGTCGCAGGGTCAATATTTTTGTAATATTTTTTCCCAAAAATAGCGTCCTTCCCAGCGTAACGGAAAATCCAACCAAATTGTTTTCCTGTAACCTCTACAACCATAGCATTTTTAGGAGGTTCCCCTGTAAAGAAAAACCAGTTACGCAAACCAAACACCACTAATACAGTTAATGCAATCGCAGGTATCGCAGTCCAGATTAATTCTAATTTAGTACTATGTGCGAAAAAGAAAACTTTGCGATTGGTATCTTCTTGGTATTTATATGCAAACCAAAATAATAAAAATTGGGTGATCACAAACACAATGCCCGTAATAATTAAAGTAACAAAAAGCATCTCATCTACTTTCTCACCTTGAATACTAGCAGCCCCTTGTGCCATCTGGGTTTTACCATAATAAAATTCGTTACAAACATAAATGCCAATAAAGCCCAATACCAAAAAAGCAACCATCAAAAATCCGTTGATTTTGTTGTTTTGTTGACGGCTCGCTTCCTCACCTTTTAAGATGGATACATACTCACTTGCTTTGGCAATTTGAAAAATTACCACAAAGATGAGAACGATAATTGCTACAGATAAATATAAAGTCATAGTCGTATTAATATTTTCTTAATCGATAATTTATTAAACTTGGTGAAGGATACTTTCCTTTAAAAATGGATGGTACTTTGGAATCAACGGCTTGCTTGCCAATGAACGCGCTACCATCAAAATCATTACCCCTACAAAAAAGGCGAGTATACCAAAATCTAACCAGCCTAAACTCACATGCTCCTTCATTAAGCTACCCATCACCATTTGGTAAAAATCAATCCAGTGACCAAATAATATAAGTACCGCCATGAAAGCAACTAATGTAAAGTTTCTTTTCGCAGAGCGTTTCATTAATATTAATAAAGGACAAAGGAAATTGATAAATAAGTTTAAGAAAAAGATAGGCTTGTAAGCACCTTGCACTCTATTTTTAAAATAGATCGTTTCCTCAGGGATATTCGCATACCAAATAAGCATGTATTGTGAAAACCACAAATAAGTCCAGAAGATAGAAAATGCAAACATGAATTTACCTACGTCATGTAAATGCTCACTGGTAGATAATTCCATGTACCCTTTGTTTTTCATGTAGATTAACCAAAGGGCAATCAAGGCCATACCTGCCACAAATGAACTTGCAAAAGTATACCAGCTATACATCGTTGAATACCAATGTGCGTCAATACTCATTAACCATAACCAAGGAACAGTACTTGCTACTGTTAAACCAAACCACACTAAAAAGAAACCTGAACGCACCATGCTACGCACATTATATTTATGTGCAGTGGCTGCATCCATTGGAGCCACATCTGCTTCCAAACTAATTTGACGCATTCTATATCCAAAATAACTCCAAAGTACAATAGTTAATGTAGTCCAAATCACAAAGAAAGTAGGATTCAAGAAACCTGCTTTACCTTTTAAGATTGGATCCTTCGCTACGGCTTCTGCATCCAACCAATGGTAAATATGATGATTGTGAGAAAGCACTACATATAATAATACCATTAAAGTGATACCACCAAAGATGGGTACTAAAGTAGAGATTGCTTCCGCAATTCTGCGAAATGATTGCATCCAAGCAGCCATCGCCATTGTGCTGAAACACAAAAAGAACATGGCAGCATTCGTTACTAAAGTCCAAAAAATAGTGTTGTACATTAAGGTTCCCCAAAAATGCACTTGCTCATGTTCGTCTGAACTAAATCCTTTGGTAAACATGCCATATAATAATGCAGCACCACCTATGCCTATTAAAGCATAAGACCATGTTTTAAGTGTACCAGGAATTTCAAATTGCTCTTTAATAGATGCCATCTTACTTCGTTTGTTTATTCTTAATATATTTAATAATCATCCAGCGTTGATGTCTGCTTAATTGTGATGCATAGGAGCCCATCAAGTTTTTTCCGTACGCAACAGAATAAAACATTTGACCAGCAGGCATGTTTTCATATTTCGCATCCCCTACTAGCGTAGCTGGCTTTGCAGCATATGGACCGTTACCATCTTTATACAAAGGACCATTACCGTCTAATTTTGTTCCATGACAAATACCACAATTAATTAAATACAAACGCTCCGCTTCAGCAGCCTCTTTCACAGTTAATGAATCAATTGGATTTGGAACCATTTTAGATGCAACATAGTTTGTTGAATCCCCTGGTTTATCCATCGCATATGGGAAAGGCATTTCCTTACCACGTGCAACAGTACCTGCAACAGGACGGTTATCATAATTAATTCCTTTGCTAGCCAAGTTGCTATGATCTGCGTAAGTTTCATAGGCGCGGCTATACGCCATATCTGGCATATAAATTTTACCTGGGGTACGCTTAATATCGTTACAGCTAGTTAAAACAACTACTGTAGCTAAAGATAATATTGTAAAAAATTTATTCATTCGAGTTCTTTTAAAATGTTCTATTTTTTGGCGCTTGTTTAAAGAGCAATGTTTATGCAATTTGTTTTTCGTTGTATAAATTATCCTCTTTATCATAAGTACCAAACCACCATCCTTCCTCAGCAACTTGTACATCGGTTTCAACAGCACCATTGGAACTTAATAAAGCTTTTAAGTCGTCGGTATTTGTTTTATCGGTACACTCAATCACCATTACAAATAAATCATCTGTCGCACGCTTATGAAAATGATGCTTTTTAACCCCAGGTGCTAATTGACATAAATAACAAAAGGTCATCACCATACCTACGGCTGCAAATAATACGGTTAACTCAAATATGATCGGCACCCAAGCTGGTAAAGCAAAATGTGGTTTACCACCAATATTCAAAGGCCAATCTTTGGTGAAAATCCAACTGATTGCGCTAATTGCAGTAGTGGTACCTGTAATACCATAAATAAAACCTGCGGTGTGTAAGCTGGTTTCGCGCATGCCCAAGGCGTGGTCTAAACCATGCACAGCAAATGGCGTATACACATCTTTAATTTTATAGCCAGCAGCACGCACTTGCTTTACTGCAGGAAATAAAACCTTTTCTTCATCAAAACAACCAACTACAAATTTCTTTTGTGCCATAATCTTTTTCTTAATCGATATTTAATTAATGTGCATGCGTATTATCGTGAATAAATTTATCCAACGGTTGCGCTTCCAATTTCTCAAATTCAGGTTTGTATGATTCACCACTTCTCTTTAATACATATTTAATTTCAGCAACCGCGATGACTGGGAAATATTTAGCGAATAAGAAGAAGCAAGTAAAGAATAATCCAAACGTACCCATGTAAAAACCAATCTCCCAAATACTAGGACTATAATATACGGACCAGCTGGATGGTAAGTAATCACGATACAATGAAGTAACAATAATTACAAAACGCTCAAACCACATACCAATGTTAACGATGATACTCATGAAGAAAGTAACAAACACGTTTCTTCTCATTTTTCTTGACCAGAAAATTTGTGGAGATAAAACGTTACAAGCCATCATACCCCAATAGCTCCAACCATAAGGGCTAAATAAATAAGCACGGCTATACCAGAAAGTGTATCCCTCATATTTATTTTGAGAGTACCAGCCCATAAATAATTCAGTTAAGTAAGCGATACCTACAATGGATCCTGTAAGTACAATTACTTTATTCATTAAGTCGATGTGACCAATAGTAATGTAATCCGTTAATCCGAAAACTTTACGTACAACAATCAATAAAGATTGTACCATGGCGAAGCCAGAGAAAATCGCACCCGCCACAAAGTAAGGAGGGAAGATAGTGGTATGCCAACCAGGGATTACTGAAGTAGCAAAGTCAAAAGATACAATCGTGTGAACCGATAATACCAGTGGTGTAGATAAACCAGCCAATACTAAAGATAAACTTTCATGTCTTTGCCAATGCTTGGTAGAACCTGTCCAACCAAATGCAGCAATACCATATAATTTTTTTCTCAATTTTGTAAACGCACGATCACGCACCGTAGCTAAATCGGGTAACAAACCAGAATACCAGAATAATAAGGAAACAGTAAAATAAGTTGAGATCGCAAACACGTCCCATAATAATGGTGAATTAAAATTCACCCATAAAGGACCACGAGAGTTAGGATAAGGCAAAATGAAAAACGCTAACCAAACACGACCCATGTGGAAGATAGGAAATTGACCTGCGCACATAACCGCGAAAATGGTCATCGCCTCAGCAGCACGATTCACCCCAGTTCTCCAACCTTGACGGAATAATAATAATACAGCTGAAATCAAAGTACCTGCGTGACCAATACCCACCCACCAAACGAAGTTGGTAATATCCCAACCCCATCCAATTGTTTTGTTCAAGTTCCACTGACCAATACCATAAGTTACCTCACGATATAAGCTATACACCCCAAATAATAAAAGTGTTACAGCAATAAAAAAGCCAATGTACCATAAACGAGATGGTTTCACTTCGATAGGGCGCAAAATATCCTCAGTAACTTGGTGAAAATTTTTCTCACCATATACCAATGGTTCGCGCAACTGTGATTCGTATTTAATATGCATCTTTAACTATTTCTAATTTTTTAATCTCTACTTTTTTATTAATGAGCCGCCTTTGTTTCTGCTTTTGTATCATGCGCTGCTTCAGCTTTGTGTTCCGCTTTAGCATCATGACCCGCTGCTGCATGCTCCTCACCAACCTCATCAATGTTTCTTACTTTAGCTAAGTAAGTAACATTAGGTAATACGTGTAATTGCTCTAACACATAAAACTGACGATTAGGATTATCCACGCGTACTTTTGAAATTGCACTATGTTTATCATTTGCATTACCAAAGTTGATTGCGTTGGTAGGACATGATTGTTGACAAGCCACTTTCACATCAGCATCAACCATTGGACGAGAATCTTTTTTCGCATCTAATTTAGCTGCTTGTAAACGTTGTACGCAGAAAGAACATTTTTCAATTACACCACGTGAACGAACAGTAACATCTGGATTTAATACCATTCTAGATAAATCATCATTCATATCTAACACAACATCATTCACGATGCCTACTTGGTTATCAGAAAAACTATCAGCACCTGAATAATCAGACCAGTTAAAACGACGCACTTTGAAAGGACAGTTGTTCGCGCAATAACGAGTACCAATACAACGGTTATACGTCATTTGGTTTAAACCTTCAGAGCTATGGTTCGTTGCAGCCACCGGACAAACGTTTTCACAAGGAGCGTTGTCACAATGTTGACACATTAAAGGTTGGAAAACCACTTTTGGATTTTCCATATCACCACTATAATATTTATCAATACGTAACCAATGCATTTCATGACCACGTAATACTTCCGGCTTACCAACAACAGATACGTTGTTTTCTGCATTACATGCAACTACGCAAGCACCGCAACCATTACAACTATTTAAATCTACGCTCATGCCCCACTTAATTCCTGGACGATCGTACACAGGATAAATAGTAGCTTCTTTTTCAAATTTTTCAATCGCTTCAAATTGCTTCATCTTATCACCACCTTCCGTGATCAATCTAAATTCATGATCACGCTCTTCTCTAATTTCTGTTGGATGTTTAATATAAGACGCTAAAGAAATTTCTTTCATTACTTCAGTACGATTTCCTTGCTCTGTATCGTAACGGAAATGTGTTTGCGTTAAAGCAACAGGATAAGTTTCACCTGTTGGCGTTAAAATAACATTGCTGCAATTAAAATGCACATTGCCATTTTCAATACAAGCCAAAGGATACGCATTTTTACCAGTACCAATCACTGATTTTCCTAAAGCATCTGCACGACCGTAACCCACCGCAATACCCACTGTTTGTGGATGTGTGCCTGGAATAATTAATACAGGAAGTTCAATTGATTTTCCATCAACCGTTAATTTAACCACTTGCTTCGGAGGCTTAACCTCATAAGCATCTGCTTGCCCTGGATTGTTTAAATCAATATTCAATAAAGATTTTGCCATCGCAGGCGATACTATAATATAGTTGTCCCAAGTAGCACGTGTCACTGGATCAGGTAATTCCTGTAACCAAGGGTTAGCAGCACCTTGACCAGCACCGATACCCACTTTTTGGTATAAGGCTAATTCAATTTTTGTAGAAGGCTTCGTTGCACTCACTGCAGCTAAAGCAGAAGTTACTGCTGTTGCATTTAAAGTAGCACCTGCAAAAGTTTCAGCAGCAGGATTTGAAACACCCGCTTGTAAAATTTTATTCCAAGCAGCTTCGCCACCTAATTTAGCAGACCACTCATTTTTTAAATAAGTTGTATAATCACTTGCATCACCAGACCATTTTAATAATGAATCTTCAAATGCACGCGTTTTAAATAAAGGAGAAATAGTTGGTTGTAAGAAACTAATATATCCTGTTGCTGGTTCAGCGTCACCCCAACTTTCTAAAAAGTGTGGTGCAGGAATTACATATTTACAAAGCGCTGTTGTTTCATCTAATTTAGCATTGAATGAAATCGTTGTTTTCACTTTTGCTAAACCTGATTTTACTTTTTCAGCATTCGGCCAAGTATACACAGGGTTTGCGCCATAAAATAAAATACTATTTACTTTACCTGCGTTCATGTCATCTACTAATATTGCAAATTCGCTATCAACACCTTGACGGTAGTTAACAGTAGTACCAAAATTAATGGTGGTGCCATTTGCACCCACTGCCGCATTAATTGCGTTCACTAAAATTTGAACATTTACATCATCGCTACCCGCTACTACTAATGCAGCACCTTGGTTAGCAGTTAATGCTTTTGCAGCAGCTTCGATACCTGCTTTTAATTTTTCATCTGTCACACCTGTTACGCCAGTTCCTTTTACTGCACTTAATAAAGCAGCAGCAACCAAACCAATTTCAGAAGGGCGACATAAATATTTTTCATCTGCATTAGAACCAGTCATACTTGCCACTGTTTCAAAGTGGATATGCTTGCTCATCGCAGGATTTTTTTCATCTAATTTTTTTCCAACCGCATATTGTTTTGCAAATGCAACAGGATTTAACCAAGTACCTAAAAAGTCAGCGCTTAAAGAAACAATTGCTTTTGCTTTTTCAAAATGGTAGGAAGGAATTACTCTTTTACCATAACAAGCTTCGTTCGCTAACAACATGGCACTGTTTGAAACAGCGTCATAAGTAACGTGTTTGCTACCAGGATGTTTTGCTAAAAATTGTGCCACTACTTTTTTAGTAGTAGGAGAAGTAATTGAACTTGTAACAATTACTGTATTGCCAGCTAATTCAGCAGCAATGGCTTTATCAATCGCTTCAAATGTAGCTTCCTTACCTGCAATAGTTGGGAAACGCAAACGCGCAGTATCATATAAATCTAAAACAGCCGCTTGAACACGGGCTGAAGTTCCACCACCTGTTAAAGGTGATAAATCATTACCTTCTAATTTAATTGGACGACCATCACGCACTTTTGCAAGTACGCTTACCACATCACCATCTTGCACATAAGTAGTTGCATAATAATCAGCAATACCTGGAACAATATCTTCCGGCTTATTGGCAAAAGGAATTGACTTTTTAATAGGCATTTCGCAACTTGCCGCAACAGCTGCTGCTGCAGTACTAAAACCTACATATTTTAAAAAATCACGACGCGGTGCTTTTGCTTGTAAAAAACTTTCTCCTTTTTCTAAAGTAGATTCGTCTTCAACAAAAGGAAGTTCCTCTTTAAATTCATTTTGAACTTCATTGTTATAAGCTTCAGATTTATTTAATTCTCCAAAACTTTGCCAGTGCTTTTTTTGCTCCATAATAATGTATATAAAAAATTACGCCTCTTATTTAATCCGGTTTATAAACTCAGTTGGTGATTCGTGTTTTGAATGACTACTAATTTAGTAGTGACATTTTTGACACTCCGTTCCACCAATTTTTTCAACAGTGATTCCTTTTGCACTATCTAATTTTCCACTCTTTAAATCATCATGGAAAGTTTCGTAAATGCTATAAAAACCATTCTCTTTAAATTTCACTTCAGATTGTCTGTGACAGTTAATACACCAGCCCATACTTAAATCAGAAAACTGTTTTACTTCACCCATGTTTTGAATATCACCATGACATTGTTGACAAGCCACTTGACCTGCATTCACGTGTTGTGCGTGGTTAAAATAAACGTGGTCAGGAAGGTTATGAATACGCACCCACTCAATTGGCTTCGCTTGAGAAGCATCCCAAGGTTGTCCTTCAGTGAAGCCAGCGTATTTGTATAATTTTTTAATCTCATTGGTACCATCAACCACATCACCATTCTCTCTCACCAACGGCTCTCCTTTGTATTCATTAATAGCGGCATGACAGTTCATACAAACATTCACACTCGGTAAAGTAGCTTGCTTACCTTGGTAGGTTCCAGCGTGACAATACTGACAGTTAATTTGATTAACGCCCGCGTGAACTTTATGAGAATAATAAATAGGTTGTTCTGGTTGGTAATCTTTAGAGCGACCTAAATTAATTGCACCCACAGTGGTCATGTAACCTCCAAATATGAATAATACAATTGCAATAAATGCGATGTACGCTTTGTTTCTGTAAAAAGGAATAGGCTCTGTAGAAGGAATGCCTGCTTTATCGTCAGATAATTTTTTTAAGTTACTATTAACTTGTAATAATATTAAAGAAACTACTGCTAATATTAAAGTAAGTAAACCAAAAACTAAAGTACTGTCTGATTGATCTTCTGTAGCACCTGCTACTGCTGCGCCACCTGCTGGAGCTGCACCTGCTGCAGGAACTGTTTTGATGTATGCTAAAATTGCATCGATATCATCATTAGATAAACCAGGGAAATTATTCATTGCAGTTTTATTGTACTCTTCGTACAATTTAGTTGCATATGGATCTCCTGTTTTTAAAAATGCAGCACTGTTTTTGATCCAGGCATACAAATTCTTTTTTTCAGGCCAACGATCTTCAACACCGGCTAACGCAGGGCCAGTTAATTTTTTATTAACCGCGTGACATGAAGCACAATTTTGTGAGAAAAGTGCTTTCCCATCTTGCGCATTCAAATGATTTCCGATAGATGAACTAAGGGTAATTAATAGGAAGATCGAAACGATCTTAGCTAGGCTTTTTAAAATTGTCATATACACAAAAAGTGTCTAGGGTGTGAAAATGTCCTCGAACGGATGCAAAATTAGGTAAGAATAGGATTGAATGCTAAATAAATGTTAGATTTTTTTTATTGAAATTGTTGATTTTCAAAGAACTCGGGGAAAAGACTGATGAATGTCATAAAAATGTAATGTTAGTTTGGTGTGGAGGAATTTATTTGGTTTTGGCGGGCGGTTTTGGAAAAAAAAGGCACCTTTGGGGGCGCATGAAATTTATACAAAGTTTACAGGAAAAATGGAAAGTGAGGGGAAGCCAATTTTGGCTAATCATGCTCACTTTTGCCTTGGGGGGAAGCCTCAGCGGAAGGCTATGTAGCTTTTTATTAAATTTGGTGTTTTTGGAGAAAAATTGGGCATTTTGGCTCGTTTATCCCCTATTTTTGACCATTTTATGGCCTTTTTCGGT
>ENA-OUVC01002135-OUVC01002135.1-marine-metagenome-genome-assembly--contig:-NODE-2135-length-11279-cov-3.473398_pt1 | contig 11279 bp, 7 predicted proteins | sample MGYA00248622_ERZ508571 | MGnify/ENA primary metagenome ERZ508571 (study PRJEB26236, sample SAMN06267175) | marine metagenome | isolation source: Columbia River Estuary | place: USA:Columbia River Estuary... | reverse complement strand
AGAAGCCAAGTGGGGCCGCGACCATAACACCTACGGCTTCAGCCAGTGGGTCGCCGGTGGCGGCTTCAAGGGCGGCCTGACCTACGGCGAGACCGACGAATGGGGTCACCACGCGGTGAAGGACGTCGTCAACCATTACGACTGGCACGCCACCATGCTCGACTGCTTCGGCTTCGAGCACGACAAGCTCATCTTCAAGCGCAACGGCGCCGCCCTGACCCTGACCAACAACCAGCCCGCCCGGGTGGTCCGCGAAATCCTGGCCTGACCCGGCGCGGTCCGCCCGACCTGAGACGGGCGGGGCTCACCCGACGTACGTGCGCAGGGCCGGCGACTATTTGACGGCTTTCGCCTTCTTCTCGCGAGGGGCCCCCTCGTTGGCGGGACGCTTCCAGGCTTCGGGCCGGACGACCTGCTTGGCGGCTTCGAGCTTCGCCAGCAGAGGGGCATAAGGCACGTCCTGCACGCCCACGCCGCGATCGATGGCCAGTCCGGCGGCGATGGCGGCGCTCTGCGAAAGGGCCATGAAGACCGGCTCCATGCGGATGCTCCCGTGGGCGACGTGCGAGGCGGAGAGACAGACGGGCGAGAAGAGGTTCTCGCATTCGCCGCGCCGGGGGACGATGGCCCGATAAGAAATGCCGTAAGGCCGCGGCGGCACGCGCCAGATGACGCCTTCGTTCTGCACGGCGCCGTCGGCGGTGACGATGTGCTGGACCGCATGCGAATCCATGCCGAACGAGCCGAGCGCCACCGGATCCTCGGCCTTGCGGGCGCCCGCGCAGTCGAGCTGGGTCATCACGTAGTCGCCCACCATGCGCCGCGCCTCGCGGATGTAGATCATCCACGGCCAGCCGCCGTTGTCGGCGAACTCGTCGCGTGGAAGACCGAAGGACGCGGCGCGCTGCCGGAGCTTCTCCGGCACCCGCGGGCTGTTCGCCATCGTCCAGAGGAACCCGCGGATGTAGGTCTCGTGGGCCTGCTCGATCTCCCGGCGGCGTTCGTAGCTGGCTTCGGGGTATTCGTAGTTGGCGCCGACGAAGTCCGAACCGACGGCGTGCATGTTGTTCCAATCCACCTTCTGGCCGGCGCCCTCGAGGGGCTCGATGAGCGCGGGCATCCGGGCGTCGCCCGCGTCGAAGTTGCGAAGCAACAATTCGTGGTCGATCTCGCGGTAGCCGGCAGGCTTTTCAAGGGGGATGCGGTTGGCGGGATTCGCGGTGAGGCACACGCGGTAGTTGAAGGCCTGGATGCGGCGGTCGCCTTGGCCGTTCGTGAGACCGGCGCCCGGGACGACATGGGGGAGCAGCCCGCTGGCGGGGTCGCCGGGCGTGACGTACGGGCTCACCTTGGCCACGAAGTGGTCCTTGTCCTTCTGGCCGTAGTGCACCCGAGGATTGGTATCGCCGCGTCTCACTCCGGCCATGTCTTCGCCATACTGGCTCTCGGGTTCGCGCCCCACGGTGAAGGTCACTCCCGCCGCCGCCATGAGGTCGCCGACATAGGTCGCATCGATGAACATCCGGCCGCGATAGGTCTTCCCGCTGAGCATCGTGATCGCCGCGATCCGCTTGCCGTCCATCGTCACGCCCTTGCCGGAAGTCCGATCCAGCTTCTCGCCATAGACCACTTCCACGCCCGCCTCCGCGAGCAATTGCTCGAAGACCTTGCGGCCGACGTGCGGCTCGAAGCTTCGGACGAAATCCTTGCCGTAGGCCTTCGCGATGCCCGCGTAGAAATCCTTGGCGACCCCGCCGAAGGTGCCCTGCTTGCCCAGGAAATCGGTCGCCCCGAGGCCGCTGGCGCTCATGCCGCCCGGAAAGCGGGTGGGGTTCACCAAGACGACGGATCGTCCCTCGCGTTTCGCGGAGACGGCGGCCGTCACCGCGCCGGAGGAATCACCGTAGACGACGATGTCATGGACGACTTCGGCAGGCTGCGCGAAACCGACGAGGTTCGCGGCGCAAGCGGCCAGGATCAAGACGGGGATGGCTTTCATGAGGGGGATAGTTGAATGACAATGAGGTCAGTCGAGGAGGTCAAGCGGACGTCCTAGCGAGGGGCGGAGGAGCCGTCCAAACTCAGGAAAACGTCGCGGAGCGTCCGCCGCGCCTGCGCTTCTTCCGTCGGGTTCTTGTCGGCGTTCGGCCTGGCGGGCTCCTCCCAGAGCTCGCCGACGCGCCGCAGCTGGTCGGTATTGCTCAGCATGTAGCGGCTGTTCCGGACCTGACGGTTCTCACCGTTCTGGATGTGGATCCATTCACGAGGACTGCCCGGCCGTCCGAACAGCTGCGGGGCGAAGGAACGCCCGTGAATCCGTTCGGTCGGCAGCGGGGCGCCCGTGAGCTCGCAGAGCGTGGGTAAGAAGTCGGAAAGGTCGACGAGGTCGTCGCAGACCTTGCCTGGCTGGATCTGACCCGGCCAACGCACGATGAGCGGGACGCGGGTGCCCCGGTCCGTCATCGTGCCTTTGCCGCCGGCGACCTTCCGGCCGTCGCCCCAGGTATTGACGAGGTCGCTGTCGGTGCCGTTATCCGCGAGGAAGAGGACGATCGTGTTTTCGGCGATGCCGAGCTCATCGAGCGTCCGGAGCATCGCGCCGACCTGCTTGTCGAGGTAGGCCAGCATGTCGGGGAAATACCGCGGATCGCCTTTGATCGCGCCGGCAGTGGCCCGGTAACCCTGGTCCTTGCTGTCCGGGGTAGGCTCCCAGGGGTAATGCGGCAGACAGGTGGAGTAGTAGGCGAGGAAAGGCTTCCGGCTCGCCGCGCAGGACCTCATGAAATCGAGGGTGACCTCCAAATCCACGTCCGGCCCGTAACGGCGTTTCGTCTCTTCGGCGATGATGCGCCCGTCGCGCATCTGATAAGGCTCCCAGTACCGCGTGGTCCTCCGGCCGTCCTGGTCGAAAATCTGCCAGGTCTGATAGCGGTCGAAGCCGAGTTCCCGGATGGTGTTGTGCTTATGCTCCAGGGATACGTGCCATTTCCCCACGATCTGCGTGGCATACCCGTGCTCGCGCAACTGACGGGCGAAACTCGGCTGCGACGGACGCAGGTGGAGATTCTCCTGATGCTTGCCGTGCAAGACGACCTTGAGCCCGTTCTGGAAAGGATACCGGCCGGTCAGCAGCTGGGCGCGTGAAGGCGAGCAATAGGGGTTCGCGAAGCAACGGGTGAAGCGCATCCCTTGCGACGCCAGCCTGTCTAGGTTCGGCGTCTTGTGCGACGTTCCGCCGTAGCTGGCAAGACACTCCACGCCAAGGTCGTCGGCGAGGATGAGCACGACGTTCGGCCGGGCGGCGGCGGGAGCCACCTCCCCGCCCTGCGCCCAAGCCGCGAGGCAAGCGACGAGCAGGATTGCGCCTCGGAGCAAGTTCCGGCCGGTGGAAAATCTTTGCCCATCGCGGGTCATGGCATGAAGCGCGGGGCCGCGTGCGGCGGTCGGCGCATCAGGATTTCGAAACGATGGCACGACCAAGGGAGATGAGGTCATGGGGTCGGAGCAGGTAAAAGCCCGTAAGCGGACACCCCAAGGGATGCACGAAGATGCCGGACGGGAAGGGTCATTGTCGGGGTAAGGCTTCGACGCACGGGTCATGCGTTTCGCCCAGCAAGAAGTTAATCTAAAGGTCCGGCATGCCAAGCGATTAAGCGGGCCGGCTGGCCCGCAAGCTATTGGCCTAAGTCTACCCGAGGTTGCAAAACGCTGACGGGTGGGTTGTTTAACCGTGAATGGTCCGCCCCGCCCTATTGCTCGCGCTCGTCTGGTCCGCCACGGCCGACGCCAAGGTCTCCTTCAACCGGGAGATCCGTCCGATCCTATCCGAGCAGTGCTTCTCTTGTCACGGCTTCGACGCGAAGCACCGCAAGGCCGACCTGCGCCTCGACACCCGCGAAGGCGCCTTGGCCGAGAACGACGGCGTCCGCGCAATCATCCCGGGCGACCCCGCCAAGTCCGAACTCTGGAAGCGGCTGTTGTCGCAGGATCCGGAAGAAGTGATGCCGCCACCCGAGGCCCATAAGCCGAAGCTTACAGCGAAGCAGCTCGCCACCCTCCGCCGCTGGATCGAAGAAGGCGCGCCTTACGAACCGCACTGGGCTTTCACGTCGCCACAGCGCCCTGCCTTGAAAGAGAAAGGTCCGGTGGCGATCGACGCACTGATCGACCAAGGACTCAAGGAAGCGGGCCTGATCGCCTCGCCCGAAGCCTCGCCGGATAAGCTGCTACGTCGCCTTTCACTCGACCTGACGGGCCTGCCGCCCACGCCGGCCGAACTCGACGCCTTCGCCCAGGCCCGCGCCAAAGATCCGGAGGCGGCCTATGCCGCCGCCATCGATCGCCTGCTGGCTTCGTCCGCCTACGGCGAACGCTGGGGCCGCTGGTGGCTCGACCAGGCCCGCTACGCCGACAGCAACGGCTACTCGATCGACGCCCCGCGCAGCATCTGGAAATACCGCGACTGGGTGGTGAGCTCGCTCAACGCCGACCTGCCCTTCGATCACTTCACGGTCGAACAGCTCGCGGGCGACCTCCTGCCCGACGCCGGCGAAGCCCAGCGCATCGCCACGGGCTTCCACCGCAACACCCCGCTCAACCAAGAAGGCGGCATCGACGTGGAGCAGTTCCGCATCGACAGCGTGATCGACCGCGTCGGTACGACGGGCACGGTCTGGCTCGGCCTCACCGTCGGTTGCGCGCAGTGCCACGACCATAAGTTCGACCCGATCACGCAGAAGGAATTCTACCGGATGTTCGCCTTCTTCAACAACCAGGAGGAGCCGACGATGAAGGTGTCGGATCCAGCCCGCGATGAAGCCAAACTCGCGGCCGCCATCCGCGAAGCCGACCAGGCGCTCTCGGCGTTCCTCGATCAGCGCGCCCCTGCCCTGCAGCAATGGGAGTCAGGCCTGACCAAGGCCACGACCGCCAAGCTCTCCGGTCCGGTGAAGGCCGCGCTGCGTAAGTCCGCCGCCAAACGAAGCGTCACGGAACGCGCCCTCCTCTTCGCCGCCAGCCCCGGCGCTACGGACAAGACCTTCAAAGCCCTGCAGAAGAAGGCCAAGGATGCCGCCGACCTGCGTGACGGCGCGCCGACCACGCTGGTGCTCAAGGAGCTCGCCAAGCCCCGTAAAACGCACCTGCTGACCGCCGGCGACTTCACGCGTCCGGCCGAAGAAGTCGCCCCCGGAGTCCTCGGGACCCTGCACGCCTTCAAGCCCGACCAAGGCGTCGTCGATCGTCTCGACCTCGCCCGCTGGATCGTCTCCAAAGACAATCCTGTCACCGCCCGCGTGATCGCCAACCGGGTCTGGCAGGCCTACTTCGGCCGCGGCCTCGTCGAGACCGAGAACGACTTCGGTTCGCAGGGTACGTCGCCCTCCCACCCCGAGCTGCTCGACTGGCTGGCCGTGGAACTCGTCGAACGCGGCTGGAGCCTGAAGTCCCTGCACCGCACGATCGTACTCACGCGCGCCTACCGTCGCGATTCCGCGAACCGCGCCGACCTCATCGAGAAGGACCCCGACAACCGCCTGCTCGCCCGCCAGACCCGCCTGCGCCTCGACGCCGAACTCGTTCGTGACTCCGCCCTCGTCGCCAGCGGTCTGCTCACCCACAAGGTCGGCGGACCGCCCGTCTACCCGCCCATTCCGGATGGCGTGATGTCCCTCGGCCAGGTGAAGCGCGTCTGGAATACGAGCCAAGGCCCCGACCGCACGCGCCGCGGCCTCTACACTTTCACCTACCGCGTGACCCCGCCGCCGGCGTTCGCGGTGTTCGACGCCCCGGATGGACTGTCCACGTGCACGCGTCGCAATCGCAGCAACACCCCGCTGCAGGCCCTGACGCTCCTCAATGACCCGGCCTACTTCGAAGCCGCGCAGGCCTTGGCCAAGGTGATCGAGAAAGAAGGCCTCGCCACCGCCTTCCGTCGCTGCACCTCCCGCGCGCCGGAGGCCGCCGAACTCGCCGTCCTCACCCGCCTCGACCGACTCTCGGCCGCACGCGCCCTCCTCAATCTCGACGAGACCATCACCCGTGACTGACCCCCTCCGCCTCCTCGGCCGCACCCGCCGCCACTTCTTCCGCGACTGCGGCGTGGGCCTCGGCTCGATCGCCCTGTCGTCGCTGCTCGCGGCGGACAAGCCTGCGCCGACCGCCGACCCGCTCGCGCCGAAGACGCCGCACCATCGACCCAAGGCCAAGAGCATCATCTACCTCTTCATGGCCGGCGGCCCCAGCCAGCTGGAGTTCTTCGACCACAAGCCCAAGCTCAACGAACTCAACGGCCAGCCCATCCCCGCCAGCTTCATCGAAGGCAAACGCTTCGCGTTCATGGGCTCGAGCCACCGCGTGAACCTGCTCGGGCACGACAAGAAGTTCAAGCAGCACGGCGCCAGCGGCGCCTGGGTGAGCGACATGCTCCCGCACACGGCCGCGATTTCCGACGACCTCTGCTTCGTCAAGACCTGCAAGACCGACCTCTTCAATCACGCCCCGGCGAAGCTCTTCATGAACACCGGCAGCGGCCTCTTCGGCCGCCCGAGCATGGGCGCGTGGATGACTTACGGCCTCGGTAGCGAATGCGCCGACCTGCCTGGTTTCGTCGTCCTGCAGAGCGGCCCGCGCGGCCCCCGCGGCGGCGCCTCCCTCTGGAGCAGCGGCATGCTGCCGAGCACCTACCAAGGCGTCCCCCTGCGCGGCCAAGGCGACCCGATCCTCAACCTGACCAATCCGCAAGGCGTGGCCGCGGCCGACCAACGCAAGGTCATCGACGCCGTGCGCGAACTCAACGCCGCCCGCCTGGCGAAGACCGGCGATGACGAGATCTCGGCGCGCCTCAACGCCTACGAGATGGCCTACCGCATGCAGACGAGCGCGCCGGCGGTCATGGACCTCAAGGGCGAGAGCAAGGCGACCCTCGACCTCTACGGCATCAAGGATCCGGCCGAGGCCAGCTTCGCGCGCAATTGCCTGCTCGCCCGCCGCCTCGTCGAGCGCGGCGTGCGCTTCATCCAGCTCTACGACACCAACTGGGACCACCACGGCGGCGTCACCGAGAACCTTCAGAAGCATCTGCCCATGAAGGCCAAGGACATCGACCAGGCCTGCGCCGCGCTCGTGCGTGACCTGAAGTCCCGCGGCCTCCTTGACGACACCATCGTCGTGTGGGGCGGCGAATTCGGCCGCACCCCGATGGGCGAGGTCCGCGAGTTCACCGGCCGCAACCACCACATCGACGCCTTCACCATGTGGTTCGCCGGCGGCGGCTTCCGCCCGGGCATGACCTACGGCGAGACCGACGAGTTCGGCTTCGGCGCAGCCAAGGACCCCGTCCACGTCCGCGACATCCACGCCACCCTCCTCCATCAGATGGGGCTCAACCACGAGCGCCTCAGCGTGAGGTCCCAGGGCCTCGATGTCCGCCTGACCGGGGTCAACCCGGCCAAGGTGATCAAGCCGCTCCTGGCCTAAGGGCTTGTCGATTCAAGCAACCTTCGGAGCCTCTCGGGGTTGAAAGAATAGATGCGCCCTAGCATGGTACAGACATTCGGCCTTTTGGGGCTGTGTCTATCGGCGATAGCCCAGGAAAGTGACGGCGTGTTTGAGCGTTATGACCGTAATCGTGACGGCAAAATCACAGCTGACGAATTGCCGAGCAAGACGACCTTCGCCCGTGCAGGCCACCCGGTTCAGCAATGGCGCCAAAACGCTCACGCTCGACCTGGCCGATATGCGCACCAGCCACCGGCTCGATCTGAAACTCGGCACCGCCGCCGGCGCGGACATCACCCGCGCGCTCTACATCACCGTCCCCGCTCTCGCCGAGTGAGCGCACTCCATCACTCCAACTCTCCATGAAACCCGTCCTCATTCTTCTCGCGCTCGCCCTCACCGCCTTGGCTCAAACCCCGCCATTAACCGCCCCTGCGGTCAAAGCGAAAGCCAAGGCCACACCACCTCCGCTTCCTGAAAACGTCGAAGAGCGCACCGTTACCGTCTGGAGTGATGGCACCCGCATGGCGGGCGACGTTTACCGCCCGAAAAACCTTGCGCCCGATGCCAAAGCACCCGCCATCGTCCTCTGCGCCGGCACCGGCGGCACCAAAGGCGGCACGCAGGCCCGTGTCGCACGGCTGTTCGCCAAGGAAGGCTATGTCGTGCTCGCTTTCGACTATCGTGGCTGGGGCTTCAGTGAGAGCCAGCTCATGGCCGTCGAGCAGCAGCCCACCCCCGGCGACAAGAACGAGATGACCCTCAAAGTCCGCGCCCTGCGCTGGCAGATGAACATGACCGACCAGACCGAGGACATCCGCGCCGCCATCAGCTTCATCGCCGGTGAGCCCGGCGTGGACAAGGAGCGCATCGGCCTTTGGGGCAGCAGCTACGGAGGCGGACTTGTCACCTACATGGCCGGCACCGATCCCCGCGTGAAATGCACCGCCGCGCAGGTGCCCGGAGGCCTCACCCCGTCCACACCCGCCCGGGAAGCCTACGCCTACGACCTCGCCACCAAACAGGCCCGCGGCCTGACCGAGCCTATCCCGCTCGAAACCGGTAAGCTCGGCGACAAAATGGCGAAATATGACAACATGCGGGTGAACCCGGCGAAAGGTATCGGCTACCATGCCCAGGAAGCCATTGCCGGCATCAAAGCGCCCATCCTCTTCGTTGTCGCCGAGAACGAGGAACTCAGCAGCAACGCCGCCGTCGAGAAGGCGAATCAGGACCTCACCAAGCGCGGCATCCTGTCCAAACACCACGTCATCAAAGGCATCACCCATTACGGCGTCTATCGCGAGGGCTTCGAGGAAGCCACCCGCGTGGAACTCGAATGGTTTAACCAGCACCTCAAGGCCCCGGCGCGCTAACCAACACTACCAGCATGACTCCAAAACGCCACCCATCCGTCCTCCTTTTTCTTTGTGCGCTCAACGTCCTCTGCGGTTCCACAGCCTCCGGCCAGTTTCCAGACGGCACGACGGCGAAGCCTGCGACGACCACCATGCCACAGAAACCGTCGGAAACGCCCACCTCGCATGCGGATGCTGTTTTCTCCGGCTACGACAAAAACAACGATGGCAAGGTCACGTCTGATGAACTGGCGAATCCGAAGGCTTTCGCCCGCTTCGACCTGGATAAGGACGGCGCGATCACGATGGCGGAGTATCAGAAGGTGAGCGGAAAAACCGCCGCGGGTGGCGAGGCCGTCACACCTAGCCGCGGGCTCTCCGCCCAGATCGAGTCCATGATCAAAGCCGTGGACAAGAACGCCGACGGCCGGATCACCAAGGAGGAAGCCGACGGCGCCCCTTGGTTCACGAAGCTGGACCAAGATGGCGACGGCGTCGTCAGCGCGGCGGAACTCACTTTGATGCGCCGCATCGTGGCGGCAGGAGCAGGATCAGCGGGCAAAAATTCCGCCAGCAAGACACCTGCGATCACGCCCGAGGACGTCAAGAAGGTCACCAGCGGCCCGGAGATACTCAAACCCGGCGACGTCGGCATCGGCCGCATGGTCGACGACGTGAAGTTCCGGACGCTGGACGACAAGGAACTCAGCCTCGGCTCTTTCAAGGACCGCAAGGGACTCGTCATCGTGATGACGAGCGCGACCTGTCCGGTCAGCAAACGCTACCTGCCCTCGGTCGCGCGACTGGCGTCCGAACTCAAGGAACAGGGACTTGGGCTGCTCCTCGTCAACGCCCTCGGCAGCGAGAAGCCCGAGGACATCCGATCCCAGCTAGCCGCCGCCGGCGTCACTGCGCCCTACGTGCACGACACCGAAAAGAAGCTCAGCCTGGCGCTGGGCGCCCGCACCACCACGGAGGTGTTCCTGCTCGATCCGGCTCGCACGCTCATCTACCGCGGCGCCCTCGACGACCAATACGGGATCAATTATAACCTCGCGACGCCCAAGCATCCCTACCTACGGGACGCCGTCGCCGCCCTGCTCCGCGGGGAAAAACCTGCCGTGCAGGCGACCGCCGCCCCTGGATGCGAACTGGACCTGCCGGCCGCCGCTGACGCCAAGGCCACGGCGATCACCTACCACCGCGACGTGGCCCGCATCCTCCAGCAGAACTGCGTCTCGTGCCATCGCGAAGACGGCATCGCCCCGTTCGCGTTGGACGACATCGACGAGGTCAAAGACCGCGCCAAGGTCATCCGACGCGCGGTGAACGAAGGCTCCATGCCCCCTTGGTTCGCGGCCATCGATAAGGACGCGGATAAAAATCCCTGGGTCAACGACTGCAGCCTCTCCGCCAAGGACAAAGCCGACCTCTTCGCCTGGATCGACTCAAAGGATCGCCCCCTGGGCGACGCGGCCGACGCCCCCGCGAAGCACGCCTACCCCGCCGAGTGGAGCATCGGCAAACCCGACTTAGTCGTGCAGCTCAGCAAAGCCTATGACATCAAGGCCGACGGCTTCATGCCCTACGTCCATGACGTCGTGCAGACCGAGCTGAAGGAGGACCGCTGGGTCTCCGCCTACGAGATACTCCCGAGCCAACGGGACGTCGTCCACCATGTCATCGTGCGGGTGCATGAGAAAGGTTCCGAAGTGCGCAAGGCGGACGAAGGCCGAGAAGGCTACTGGGCGGCTTACGTGCCCGGGAACGGCGCCGCGGCCTATCCCGAGGGCTTCGCCCGCAAGCTGCCGGCCGGAGCCAGGGTAAGCTTCCAGATTCACTATACCCCCAGCGGCAAGGCGAAGAAAGAACGCCTCAAGATGGGCCTCGTCTTCGCTAAGGCCCCGCCTACTTACGAAGTCCGGACCGCCCCGCTGGCCAATCACCGCCTCTCGATCCCGCCCGGCGCCGCCCGACATGTCGAGACCCACTCGCAAAGAGTGCCGTTCGATATGCCGGTCATGGGCTTCATGCCGCACATGCACACCCGCGGGGCGGGTTTCCGCTACGAGGTGACCTATCCCGACGGCAAGGGCGAGGTGCTGCTGGACATCCCGCGGTATGACTTCAACTGGCAGCTACGCTACGAACTGAAACAGCCTAAGCTCATCCCCAAAGGCAGCACCCTCAAGATAACCGCGGCCTTCGACAACAGCGCCGGCAACAAGGCCAACCCTGATCCGACGAAGTTGGTCAAATGGGGCAGCCAAACGGTCGATGAGATGATGATCGGGTATGTGGAATACTTCCGCCCGCTTAGCCCCTGACTAAGCCCCACACCCGCGCCCTTACCGGCGGGCCGTTTTGTTTGGCGGTGTCGGGATACTGACGGACATCGCTCATATCATTATTAAAAGAGAGGTT
>ENA-OUVC01002131-OUVC01002131.1-marine-metagenome-genome-assembly--contig:-NODE-2131-length-11284-cov-3.466494_pt1 | contig 11284 bp, 6 predicted proteins | sample MGYA00248622_ERZ508571 | MGnify/ENA primary metagenome ERZ508571 (study PRJEB26236, sample SAMN06267175) | marine metagenome | isolation source: Columbia River Estuary | place: USA:Columbia River Estuary... | reverse complement strand
TCAGTCACAAATTAATCGTTTGAGAGATGCTGGTATCCCAATATCCCATGCCGATGGTCATCATCATATTCATACAGAATGGGGTATATACTCAGCGATAAAAGGTGTTTTGATTCAAAATGGGATAAAGCGAATTAGAATTTCAAGAAATAGTTTTTCGAATAACAACAGGAATTTATTAAATCCCAAAAACTTATACAAACGCATATTCAATGATCAAGTTAGAAAAAACGGATTTCATTGTACTACGAAGATGGGAGAATTTTCAGATTTTTTTATGAGGAAATCAAATCAAAATGAAACTATTGAAGTAATGGTTCATTTTGTGAAAAAAGACGAAAATTATCTATTGGATGGAATTGAATCACCTGAATATAACATTGAAGTAAAAGACTTCATCCAAGGAAATCAACTTATTTCATATTCAGATTTATAATATCTCGATCCCATGTGTGGCCTAGCAGGACATAACAGCACCAAGCAAAAAACATTTGCGCATGCGGCTATTTTGGCGCAACTGGCTCACCGTGGTCCAGATGCCCAAGCGCATTGGGGAGAGGAGGGCATTGCCCTTTACCACAGTCGACTGAGCATCATCGATACCGATGAGCGTGCGAATCAACCCTTCCACGATCACAGTGGACGTTATGTCTTGGTGTTCAATGGGGAGATTTACAATTTTCAGCAACTGAAGGCAGGATTGAGCTATCCGTGGCAAACACAAAGCGATACGGAAGTATTGTTGGCTTTATTGATTCAAAAAGGAGTGGAGGCTTTGTCAATGCTAGAAGGCATGTTCGCCCTCGCTTTTTACGACCGACAAGAACAAAGTTTGTTACTCGCACGCGATCGCTTCGGGAAGAAACCGCTGTATGTCCACCAAGGTGAACACAGCCTGAGTTTTGCGAGTGAAGTGCGCGTGTTGATGCGCATGCATCCCTACTTGAATCGGGTTTCCACCCAACAAGTCAGCAATTGGTTGTTCTGGCAAACCATTCCGGGAGGAACACTCCTCGAAGGAATCGAAGAATTGGCTCCTGGAAGCTATGCTTACGTGAAAGCAGGACAAATGATTTCGCAAGAAAGCTATGTTCCCGAGAATCCATATGCTGGTATTTCCGTTTCGCGTGAAGAAGCACTGAAAGAAGTCAAAAACAAAGTCACCGCGGCCGTAGAAAAGCGCTTGGTGAGTGACGTTCCCTTTGCGGCTTTTTTATCTGGTGGCGTAGACTCGAGCATCATTACCGCCATTGCCGGGCAACGACTTGGCAAGGACCTACATACCTTCACCGTTTCTTTCGATGAAAGCGATTTCAGTGAGCACCACATTGCGGCCGAAGTAGCCAAACGCTACCAAAGTCAGCACCACGAGATTCGTTTGAATCCACAAGATTTTCTCGATTTACTTCCCGAAGGACTCGCTGCAACCGATCATCCGAGTGGCGATGGACTCAATACCTACGTGGTTTCCAAGCACACCCAAGCCGCAGGATTCAAGATGGCCTTGTCGGGAATCGGAGGCGACGAATGGTTCCTCGGTTATCCGTATTTTCGTCGGATGTCCGACTGGCAAAAACGCTCTTGGCTTTCCAAAGGAGCAGGACTACAGTCCTTTCTACCCTTTGACAAGCGCAAGGGAATGGAAATCGCCTCGGCAGTATCCAAGTTCGGAGGAAACGCCTATGCCTTCCAACGCCTCTTGTTCGATCAAACGAGCATTGAGCATCTTTTTAACCTCGACAAACCAACGCTCTTTCCCTCCGCGGAAAAAGGACCCTTCTCGCAAGCGGTCTATTCCCAGCAGGAATGGCAATACTATACACAACCCGTCTTGTTGCGCGACAGCGATCAGTACAGCATGGCGGTCGGACTCGAGCTCCGCGCACCCTTCATGGATGCCGACTTGGTCGACTACGCACTGGCACTGTCCGATGACTTAAAACTCGGCACGCGTCCAAAAGACCTCCTGATTTCCGCTTTCGCATCCGAACTCCCACGTTCCGTTTACGACCGCCAGAAGCAGGGCTTCACCTTACCATGGGAACACTGGATTAAAAACGAACTCCGCGGCTTTTGTCAGTCCCGCATCATGAACTTCTCCGATCGCCTCGACACGCCCGACCTTTTACCCGAATGGAATCGATTCTTGCAGGGAAAAAGTAAGATTTCTTGGAGTAGGTGGTGGAGCATTGTCGCACTAGAAGATTGGATGGAGAGGAATGGGATTCAAATGTGCTAATGTGCCAATGTGCTAGTCTGCTAATGATTCGTACCGCTAAAGCGAAAGAGATGAAATGTTAACAGCAGAAATAATACACGATTCACATATTAAAAACGATTCAAAGTTAACAGGAAATGACCCTGAAGGGGTCAAATTTCGATACAAAAAACGATACAACGACAATCCACAACCCTGTAGGGGTTGAATTTTTCAAAAAACATTGTAGGGCGCAGGGCATGCCCTGCGCCTACGAAGACACCCGGGTAAACCAATCCTCGTCCGCACTCGCGGACCCGAAGCTCCGGGATGCCCAGGGCCAGCAACAACAACCCACAAAATAATTCGAGATAATTCGAGGAATTCGTGGCAAATAACAAACAAATAAACTCCGCGCAACTCAAATAACTCCGCCAAACTCCGCGCTAATACCCCGTGAGCAAAGCGAACAACCTATCCGAGCAAAGCGAGGAACCAACAGCAACCCATTGGCATATTAGCACACTGGCACATTAGCAGATTGGCACATTAGCACATTACCCTCGGCACAAAAAACAACCAACATTAGACACTCCCCACAGTGAAACTAAAATACATCCATCGTAAACCCCGTCCCTACGGTAACTTCTCTATCGAAAACTATTTCCAAACCATCGGAGAGCAGCTTTCAAAAAAAGTAGAAGTTTCCCATTGGAACGCCCCATTCTTCTCGAAAGGATTTTTCAATCGTTTTTGGAGTATGCAGGCGGTGCGTGCTTTGCGAAAGGCTGATATTTACCACATCACCGGCGACACCCATTTCCTCATTTGGGGAGTGCGTCGGGATAAGAAGAAAGTCTTGACCATCCACGACCTCGGATTTCTGCGAGATTCCAAGGGCATCAAGCGGATGATCTTAAAATATTTCTGGTTAACGGGTCCAATGAAAAAAGCCGATGCGGTGACCACGGTGAGTGTTGCGACGAAGAATGATATCTTGCGCTTTTTCCCGAAGTATCGTAAGAAAATACATGTCATTCCCACGGTGATTGATCCGCGATTTACGCCGGTCGAGAAAGTATTTAACATCGAGCGCCCAACGATTTTACTCCTCGGATCTGCGCCAAACAAGAACCTCAAGCGCGTATTGAAAGCCACCAAAGGCCTGAACGTGCATTTGTCCATAGTCGCACAATTAGATGCCGAAGAGAAAGCATTATTAGCCGGACAATCCTACGAAGTTGCTTCCAGTATTTCGTTCGAGTCCTTGCTAGAAAAATACCAACAGACAGACATCGTCATGCTGTGTTCCACCCTCGAAGGATTCGGAATGCCGATCATCGAAGCACAGGCAACGGGTAGGGTAGTGCTCACGAGCAACTGTTCCTCCATGCCCGATGTCGCAGGAAAAGGCGCTTTGTTAGTCGATCCATTCAGTATTAAATCCATGCGCGAAGGACTTGAAAAACTAATTTCGGACAGCAAATTACGTGATACACTTATCAATGAAGGTTTTGAGAATGTAAAACGATTCTTGCCAGAGACTATTTCCGAGATGTACTTTGAGGTTTATAGTGGTTTGGTGAAAAGGGGGAAATAGTTAAGTGCTCAGTGCCTAGTTAACAGTGTGGGATTCTTATTAACGAATTCACTTTTGACTTAAAATTTCAACAATGGATTTTCGGAATTTTTTGCTCCGCCGCGGCGGAGCAAAATTCCTCAAAAATATGCTCTTACTTTTTTTCTGCTCAAAAAAAGTAAGCAAAAAAGGAGCTCTTCAGCTTGAACAAATACTTCACCCACTATTGTTCAAAGCGGAAAATTTCAAAACTCGGGCCAAATGAATTTGACCCTCAAACAGTTGAAATTTCCTTCACTTTTTCACAATGTGGGTCCCGAAGCATTTCTTCTAGGCCCTAATTGGTTTCGATAACAAATTAAACGTCAATGTTCAACGTACGAACCCTAATCGTGGGCATCTGAAAATAGAATATCGACATTAATAAAGCGTTTTTGAAACTGCATGAAAACGAGTAAATGCTAAGCTTAGCAGTATGCTCAAGCGCCAGCATCTCGTTTTCAAAAGTTGATAAAACCCTTCGCTTCGAAGAGAAATTATTCAATCCGCTTAAAATCATGCGAAGGGAGCTTTATTAGAAGTCTTGATTTTTTGTTACTTTTTGATCAAGCAAAAAGTAAAAAGAAAAAAGAGTAAACCGGAGCGTAGCGGAGGATTACGATAAAAAAAGACCAATCCGAGCAAAGCGAGGAGCCAACCGCAACAAATTAGCAAATTAGCAAATTAGCACACTAGCACACTAGCACATTGAACATACATCGGCATCCCGACGTAAAAGTCGGGACAGGCATTATCACATTAACAGTAGACTGGTACCTCCCCGGCACCAATTCCGGCGGACCTGTCCGTTCGATAGCAAACCTAGTCTCTGCCTTACCCGAAATCGATTTCTACATCATTACCCGCAATACCGATTACTGTTCCACAGAGCCGTATGAAGGCATTCCAGCGAATACTTGGGTGCAGCAGGAAGCGAATGTGTGGGTTTACTATTTTTCCGAGGATCAGCTCACAAAGAAGAAGTTGAAGGAAGTAATGAACGGCGTGCAGGCATCCACGGTGTACGTGAGTGGGATTTATTCCTTGGCCTTTTCTCAGTGGCCGGTGTCCATTGCTAAATCATTAGGAAGCAAAACGATTATTGCTGCCCGCGGGATGTTGAGTCCACATGCATTGGCAGTGAAACCGATGAAAAAATACCTATTTCTCAGTTTCATGCGATGGATCAACGCGTATGCAGGGGTGGAGTTTCACGCGACCTCACCAGAAGAAGCGCAGGACATCCGAACCGTTATTGGAAAACGCGCAAATGTGTCCGTTTTAGCCAATGTTGCACGACAAGAGTCCACCAGCATACAAGAAATCACCAAGGAACAAGGAAGTGTAAAACTCGTATCCATTGGTCGCATCTCACCGGAGAAAGGCACCTTGCACGGAATCCAAGCTTTAGAGCAAGTAAAAGGAAACGTTGAACTCGATTTATATGGAACCTGCTACAATACAGCCTACTGGGAGCAATGCGAGCAGCTCATTTCACAGTTGCCAGCAAATATTCAAGTCCGCTACAACGGCATTTGTCCAACAGAAGAAGTTTCCACAAAACTAGCCGCAGCCCATGCTTTGTTATTACCAAGCGAAGGCGAAAACTACGGTCATGCCATCGTCGAGAGCTTCGGACAAGGTCGACCAGTACTTATTTCCAAGCATACCCCTTGGCAAGAATTAGCCTCCCAAAAAGCAGGCTGGGATGTAGCCTATGAATCGTTAGGCAATGCCATTTCTGAGCTAGCCGAGATGGATCAACATACGTATAACACATGGAGCGAAGGTGCATTTCATTATTATCAAAAAATGATTGTACTTCCGTTCGAAGAAAATAAAAAGGCCTATTTGAGGATGATGGGGTAATGCCTGTCCCGACCCTTCGGGATGCCAATGTGCCAGTGTGCCAATCTGCTAATGATTTGTTCGCTCCGCTAATAGATTATTGTTAATAGCAGAGATTAAACACGATTCACATAATAAACATGATTCACAGTTAACTAGAAATGACCCTGAAGGGGTCAAATTTCCATAGCTAAAAACGCATCCACGATCATCCACAACCCTGAAGGGGTTGAATTTCGAAAAACAACAACAAACAGATTACAACAATCCACCTACGCTAAAGCTACAGCGGATATCACATATCTTCGCTTGCGAAGAGCCAACCGCAACCAATTAGCACATTGGCACATTGGCACATTAGCACATTATAAAATCTGCACAACAAAATACCTAAAATCTGCACAACAAAAAGTCTTAAATCTGCACAATAAAACACCTTAAATCTGCACAATGATTAATATTTTGTAGATTTGACAAGAATTAAAGGGGCAAAATGAGTTATATAAAGAGAATCATAGAGACTGAATTATTGATGAAAATGGCAGCTTCGGGGGCTGTCTTGATCAAGGGTCCAAAATCATGTGGAAAAACGGCTACTGCTCAGCAATACGCTCAGAGTGTCTTAAGTTTGGATAGAGATCCACAGGTACCGGTTATGATGGCAACGAATCCTCAATTATTGCTTGAGGGTAAAAAACCACGCTTAATTGATGAATGGCAAGAGCAGCCAGAAATATGGAATTATGTAAGGCATGAGGTAGATTTTCAGCAATCAAAAGGTTTGTTTATCCTTACAGGCTCTGCAAATCCACCTGAAAATGTAAGATTACATAGCGGGGCTGGGCGTTTTACGGTCATTCAAATGCATACATTATCTTGGCAAGAGTTAGGCTTCTCAAAAGGAGCTGTGAGCCTTGGTGATTTGCTAATTGGAGCTGTCAAAGATTTTTTTGAGCCAGCTGTTTCGCTAGAATTTATTCTCGAGAGAATTTGTATTGGAGGTTGGCCCACACTGATTAACGCGGACATAGATACTGCGTTGAATTTGAATCGAGGATACATTGATCTTGTATGTGAAGTAGACATGAGTCAAGTATCAAGTGTGAAACGCAACCCACAAAAAGTACGTAGTATTTTGCGTTCGCTATCCCGAAATGTGTCTACACTTGTCGATAACAAGACATTAGAAAAAGATATCAAACTCAATGAATCTGATGAGGTATCAAGAAATACCCTTTCTGATTACTTAGATGCCTTGTCGAAACTTATGTTATTGTATGAACAACCTGCATTCAACCCTCATATTCGTTCAGCAGCTTCACTCCGAAAAACAAGTAAAAAACACCTCTGCGATACCTCACTGACAGTTGCCGCATTAGGTTTGGATAAAGACGCCTTACTTCAAGATATTAAATATGCAGGGTTTCTTTTTGAATCCTTGGCAATCCATGAATTAAACGTGTATGCAAATGCCAATGATGCGAGTGTGTATCATTACAATGATTCATATGGGAATGAAGTCGATGCAATTGTTCAGAAACGCAATGGCGATTATGCTGCTTTTGAAATTAAATTAGGCGTCGGATACATTGATGATGCGGTAGAGAGCTTAAAAAAATTTGAAGCCAATATTGATACGGGAAAAATGCGTCTGCCAAAATCACTGAACGTCATCACCGGCACTGGCATGAGTTACCGAAGACCCGACGGAATCAATGTAATTTCATTAGCTGCATTAGGAAAATAAATTTTATCGCATCAAAGTAAATTGCGTATAGCAGAGAACAGAGTGAGAGAGCGAGAGTGGAGAGCGAAAAACAACCAACAAAAAATTCGTGAAAATTCGCGTAATTCGTGGCAAAAAAACAACAACAATTAATCTCTGCGCAACTCTCTAAACTCCGCCAAACTCCGCGCTAATACCCCGTGAGCAAAGCGAACAACCTATCCGAGCAAAGCGAGGACCCAACTGCAACCCATTAGCAGATTAGCACACTAGCACATTAGCACATTAACTTAACACACAAACAATCATCACAAAACCATGATTATAATCGGAATTAACGCTTACCACGCTGACGCCTCAGCAGCCATTCTCGTCAACGGTAAGCTCATTGCAGCGACCGAAGAAGAACGATTCACGCGTACCAAGCATTGGGCTGGATTTCCAGTTCAAGCGATTGCCTTTTGTTTAAAAGAAGCGGGGGTTTCACTGAAGGACGTCGATTACATTTGCATTGGACGTGATCCGAAGGCGAAGTTCAAGAAGAAAATAGCGTTTATGTTGCAGTCACCGGTTCACGTATTGAAATATGCGGTGAATCGCTTCGCGAATGCGAAAAAGATCAGCAGCATTGCGAGCGAATTACAGAAGGTGGATCCAACGGTGTCCGTTTCAGACTTGGAAGCGAAGATTCAAAACGTCGAACACCACCGCAGTCACTTGGCATCCGCGTTTTATCCTTCACCGTACGAAGAGGCAGCGATTTTGTCAATTGATGGTGCGGGAGACTTTACCACTACGATGTTAGCGCGTGGAAAAGGAACACACATTGAGGTATTGGAGGACATCGATTTTCCACATTCCGTAGGCGTTTTTTACACGGCGATGACCCAATTGTTGGGCTTTCCCTATTACGGAGATGAGTACAAAGTGATGGGATTGGCGCCTTATGGTGAACCGAAGTACGTCGACCTATTGCGCGATGTGGTGGAGTTAATCCCCGGCGGATTATTCCGCTTGAACTTGAGTTATTTTCAATCGCCCCATAAAGGATACGTTTATTATTCCGATGATTTTATGCCCTTGGTACATTCCCTGTTCAACGAGAAGATGGAAGCACGATTCGGTAAGGTCAGAAAGAAGGAAGAAGAATTAACGCAGTACCACAAAGACTTAGCGGCATCCGTTCAGCGTTATACGGAAGAGATTATTTTCCACGTATTGAACTACTTGCAGGAAAAAACAGGCTTAACGAAAGTCTGCATCGCCGGAGGAGTCGCACAGAACAGCGTGGCCAACGGAAAGATCACGCGTAACACGAAATTCAAAGAAGTGTACATTCCAAGTGCCGGTCACGACGCCGGAATTTCCATGGGAAGTGCCTACTGGGTGGAGCACATGGTCGCGAAGCAGCAACGCAGTGAGGCGGTGTTCAATGCGAATACCGGATGTCATTACACCAACGAATACATCAAAGCAGAATGCGAACGCATGAATTTGTCCTACCGCGAACTGTCTGATGCCGACTTGTATCCAGAGATTGTCAAATGTTTAACAAACGGTGGCGTAGTCGGATGGTTCAATGGTCCAGCTGAATTTGGTCCAAGAGCCCTCGGTGGACGCTCCATCATTGCCGATCCGCGTCGCATGGATGCCAAAGAAATCTTGAATTTAAAAATCAAACGCCGCGAGAGTTTCAGACCATTTGCGCCAAGTATCCTCAAAGAAGAAGTGATCAACTGGTTCGAACTCGATGAGCCGGTTCCATTTATGGAAAAAGTATTCCCAATCCGCGCAGAGAAACGTTCGGAGATTCCAGCGGTTACCCACGCAGACGGCTCCGGAAGACTCCAAACCGTAGACCGCGCGTATTCAAAACGCTACCACGAACTCATCAGCGCCTTTTTCAAAGAAACGGGTGTACCGATATTATTAAACACTTCCTTCAACGAAAACGAACCCATCGTCAACGAACCGATCGAAGCGATCAACTGTTTCCTTCGCACGAGTATGGATATGTTGGTGATGGAGAATGTGCTCGTAGAAAGTAGGTATTAGTGCTCAGTGCAAATTAGTGCTCAGTGCCTAGTGCTCAGTGCAAATTAGTGCTCAGTGCCTAGTGCTCAGTGCAAATTAGTGCTCAGTGCCTAGTGCTCAGTGCCGGATTTATAAGAACTCAAATGATTTTTACATCAACGAACGAGTTTAACACAGATCATACAAATAGAACGAAAAGCGGTTAGTACCGACCCTGAAGGGGTCAAATTTCACTAGCAAAAAACGCATATACGATTATCCACAACCCTGAAGGGGTTGAATAGAAGAGCAGAGAGCGAGAGTGGAGAGCGAAAAACGACCAACAAAAAATTCGTGAAAATTCGCGTAATTCGTGGCAAAAAACAAACAATTAAACTCCGCGCAACTCAAATAACTCCGCCGAACTCTGCGCTAATACCCCGTGAGCAAAGCGAACAACCTATCCGAGTAAAGCGAGGAGCCAACCGCAACCCATTAGCACATTAGCACATTAAAAAATTGACAATTATCACCGCCACCTACAACTCCTTGCCAACCTTAAAACTGGCATGGTCATCCTTGTTATCACAAACCCATACCGATTGGGAATGGGTGGTGCAGGACGGTGGTTCAAAAGATGGCACTCAGCAATGGTTGGGAAGCTTAGGTGATGTGAGGGTTAATTGGGTTTCCGAGTCAGACAGCGGTATTTACGATGCGCTCAATAAGGCGATTCTTAGGGCCAATGGTGAGTGGATTGGTTTGTTGCATTCCGATGACCAATATCCAAATGCAGAAGTATTAAAATTAGTCTGGGAGGCTTCGGTTGGTAAAGACGCGATTTATGGCGATTTACAGTATGTACAGGCTACGGATGTGTCCAAAGTGTTGCGCTATTGGAAAAGTGGGGCATTTGCTCCCACCTTATTGCATAAAGGCTGGATGCCGCCGCACCCGACCTTGTTTTTGCGCAAGGCAATTTACGAGCGGATAGGGGAGTTTGACACCCAATTTAAGATTGCTGCCGATTATGATTTCATACTAAGGGTGTTTCAAATACCCAATTTAAAAATACACTACTTACCCCAGGTACTGATGCTCATGCGCCAAGGAGGTGCAAGCTCTAAACTCAGTAATTTGGTGTCCAAAAGCAAAGAAGACCTTCGTGTGCTGCGCAAGAATGGATTGCCGTTTCCGATTGTTGTATTGCTACGCAAGGTGATGGGGAAAATTGGACAGTTTTTTTAATGTGCTAATGTGCCAGTGTGCTAATGATTTGTGCGCTGCGCTAATAGTTCATAGTAATAAGTAGAAATAGGAGTTTGCTTACGTGGTTCTGCGATTTAGATATCAGTTACCATTTTAAATAACAGGTTTTTCGGAATTTTTTGCTCCTCCGCCGAGGCGGAGCTAATAGATTATTGTTGATAGTAGAAATTAAACAACAATCTACAATTAGTATAGACAAAAGCAACAAATTAGCACATTAGCACATTAGCACCCTGAAGGGGTTGAATTTTTCAAAAAAAACGTACAATATTGGAATCTGGTTCCCAAATTGCATAAAATACAACGAGTTCATTTTAAAGAATAAATGAATGATGGCGGTGTACTGGCGGAGTAAATGGCGGTGTAAAGTCAACACCTTTAGTTAACACCTAAGTCACCCCCTAAGTCACCCCCCAAGTCACACTTCAAAACTAGGGTAGAAACTAGGGTAGAAACTAGGGAAGAAATCTTCTTTATTAACGAATTCACTTTTGGTTTAAAAGTTTAATAACAGGTTTTTCGGAATTTTTTGCTCTGCAAAATTCCTCAAAAATATGCTCTTACTTTTTTTCTGCTCAAAAAAAGTAAGCAAAAAAGGAGCTCTTCAGCTTGA
>ENA-OUVC01002129-OUVC01002129.1-marine-metagenome-genome-assembly--contig:-NODE-2129-length-11286-cov-2.658846_pt1 | contig 11286 bp, 8 predicted proteins | sample MGYA00248622_ERZ508571 | MGnify/ENA primary metagenome ERZ508571 (study PRJEB26236, sample SAMN06267175) | marine metagenome | isolation source: Columbia River Estuary | place: USA:Columbia River Estuary... | reverse complement strand
CTGCCCAGAGTGATCCAGGAGCAACTCCGCACTGTCCTGCAGTCCGTCTTTATAGTACCGAACCGCCAACAATTGTCCGCTGGCACTCCATTCCAAGGACGGGCCGTTCAACCGGTCGTCCGCATAGGTATCCCATTGACGGGGAAGGCCGTTGGGGTAGGAAATAATCCACAAACCTTCGCGGTGCATTTCTGCATCGTACTGGTTGTACCCCAAAGGTTGCTTCGGCACCAAAGTCTGGGGCAGGGTGTCCCCGTGTACCCAGAAAACTTGGGCTTTTTTGGGGATAGCTGCTTGGGCCGACGGGGCAAGTACCCAAAGCAAGACGACGCACCCCGTTTTCAGAAGCCCGCCCAAGGTGTGGCAGAGGGGGCGGCTCATGGTTGAATGTGGTCTTGAATTACTTGTTGAATACGCGTCCGTATGTTCATCGATGACAACTTTTTATTGGTTGCACTGGGGTGAATTCTGTTGGACAAGAAAACGTAGACCGTTTGGGTTTTGGGGTCGGCCCAGGCAAAGGTTCCGGTGAAACCGGTATGGCCAAAGCTCTCCAAGGAGACGCATCCGCAGGTGGGCCCTTCTCCGTCTGCCGGACGCTTGTCAAAACCAATGCCGCGTCGGTTGGTGGGGCAGTAAAAACAGGAAGTGTAGGCGCGTACATCCTCGTCGGAGAAAATTCTTCCGGAACCCACTTCGCCGCGGGACAAGAACAACTCCATGGAAGCAGCAACCCCATCCGCAGTGCCAAAAATACCGGCATGGCCCGCCACACCGCCCATCAGCGCGGCTCCGGGGTCGTGCACCGTCCCGCGCAATACGCCCCGACGGTAGTCTTTGACCTGCTCCGTGGGGGCTGTTCTGGCCCGAAAGTCCTTCGAAGTTCCGAGTAACGGACCATACACCAGGGATTCAATACCGGCCGGTTCCCAAACCTGTTCGCGCACAAACTGCTGCAAAGGCACGCCCGATTTGCGTTCCAGAAAACGTTGAAAAAGATAGTAGCCCAAATCAGAGTAGAGGTAGGTTTTGGGGCCCAGCGGGATGCGCGCGATGCGCGCCACTGCGGTGTCTGGCCAGGTGTTGCGCACCCACAAAGAGTCCGTTGCTTGCAGGGTGTGGTCCTTCGTTCGAACGGGAGACAACCAGTACGGGTCCGGGGCTCCGTTCAACAAGACGTTTTGATCAAACGGCCAGCCGGCCGGTAGGCCGGCTTGGTGCGTCAGTACCTCCGCGGCGCTCGCAGCGCCCAGCGGGGTGTTTTTGAGCTCCGGCACCAGCGCGTCCATCCGGTCTTCCGGACGGAACCAACCCAGCCGATCCGCCACCAACAATGCACTGACGGTGCCCAAGATTTTGGTGAGCGAGGCCACGTCGTAGACGGTCTGGGGGGTTACCTCGGCTGATTCATCGCGGTAGTCCAAGGTTCCGTAGCCTTTGTTTACGGCAATTTTGCCGTTGCGGACCACCACCACCTGGCATCCCGGATAAGCCCTAGCTTTAATCCCTTCCTCTGCAATTTGATCAATGGCTTGCTCCAACCCAGGCCGGAAGCCGGCCTGCTCCGGTGTGGACGGAACGGTACGGCCGCGCGCGGGGATCGGCTGCGCCGACCCCGCGCGCTGGCCCAACCCCAAATCCACCGGCAACACCCCCGTTGCAGACCGCTCGCCGCGCAAAAAGGCCCGAACGGCCTGGGTGGCCGCCGGATGGTTCTGGTAGGCCACCAACACCGCCTGTGCGCCGGAAAAATTCTGATTGCGAATGCCGTATGGGCTACCGTAATGCACCACCACCACCCCTTGAGGCGCCAAACGTTGAACCAATGCGGTAAATCCATCCGGAACCCCAGCACTCTTCCACGGACTGTCGTTGGACGTGCGGTGCTCCAAAACCACCGGTTTCCCGCCCGTGGCAAGCACCAACTGATCGATTTGCTCCGACGTCAACGGCCCGTTGTGCACCCGCGCACTGCCTTCCGGGTTCGGAACTACTCCGGCTTTATTCCCCACTTGGAGCACGGCTACCTTGGCCGATGCCCAGGTACCGGAACGAACTTCGAACGAAGGTTGCGCCCGGGCAACGGTCAGGGCGCTCGCAAACAGTTCGGCCGTCAACGCCTGTGCATCTGCATCGTTGAGATCCTGCTCCAGCCCCGCGCGCACCGGGGCCGAATAACGGTCTGCATTTTGGGGTGCCACCACCAAATGGTACTTGGCCATCAAAATGCGCTCCACGGATTCCTCTACGCGCTGGCGAAGGGAGCGGTCTTTTTGGATCGCGGCCAAAAGGTGCGCCGCTGCCTTGGGAAAATCCTCGGAAAAGAGCAAAACGTCGTTGCCCGCCCGGAGGGCCAATTCTTCCAGCGGCCCCGTAGGCGCACCGTCCGCAGCACCCCGCATGTTGAGGGCGTCGGTAAATACCAAACCGGAATAGCCCAGCTCCTCCCGAAGCAACCCGTTGACCACCAAAGGAGAAAGCGAAGACGATCGGCCCGACGGATCCAAAGCAGGTACGTTTAAGTGCGCCACCATCACGCTTCCCGCATACGGCAAAAGTGCGCGGTACGGACGCAATTCAACCGAATCCAACGCCGCGCGGTTGCGCGCTACCGTGGGCAGAGTTTTGTGGGAATCCGAATCCGTGTCGCCGTGGCCCGGAAAATGCTTGACGCAGTCCATTGTTCCCGCATCTTGTTGTCCTTTCAAATAACCGTGCGCCAAAGGCACCACGGAACCGATTTCTTGACCGAACGATCGCTGCCCAATGATGGGATTGGCCGGGTTGGTGTTAACATCCAAGACGGGGCCGAAGTTGATGTGGACCCCCAAGCGACGCGCGTGCCGGCCGATGGTCTGTCCGTAGGCGTAGGCCAGGGAGGAGTCCCGGGTAGCCCCCAGGGTCATGGGCCAAGGGAGCCGGGTGGTGGAATCCAAACGCATTCCCAAATCCCACTCCGCGTCCATGGCCACGAGTAACGGGATTTTTGCTGCGGATTGCAGTTTTTGATTCAGGGTAAACTGCCTGCCGGGCCCGCCTTGCATGAAGATGACGCCGCCCAAATGGTGATCTTGGACGTAGCGTTCCAACAACGCCGCGTGCTCCGGCCCTTTGTTGGAATAAGCAGCCACCATAAAGAGTTGGCCCACCTTTTCTGCGTCGGTCAGGGACGCCAATTGTTTTTGCGCGTACAAACGGGCCTCCGGCGTGTCGTACACCCAGGGGGTGGGCTTTTGCGCTTGGCAACCCAAAGCACTCAAAAACAGCAAGAACCCAGAGGCAAATCGAAGAGAGGAAATCATCCCGAAAAGTAGGGTGAAATCATGCTATCTTTGAGGTCAATGCTGCTAAAATCATGGGAATTTTAAACGGTTCGTTCTTTCGGGTACGCAAACCCCGTGGATTTCAGTACCAACCGCGCTTCTACGACGAGCGCAAAGAGCGGCTGGAACGCTTGCGCAGCGGCCAATTGGACGCGGAAAATGAGCGCCGAGCGCGGATGCGCGAGGCGTGGAAATCCAAGCAAACGGCTCAGCCGTTGTCTGGCCGCACCTTGTATCGTTTGGTTTTAGGTGGGCTGCTCGTATGGGGGTTCATACAATACGTTTCGGGCCAATGATCCAACTCCTGCCGGAACACGTCGCCAACCAAATTGCGGCCGGTGAGGTCGTGCAGCGACCGGCCTCCGTGGTCAAGGAATTGGTGGAAAATGCTCTGGACGCGGGTGCAACACGCATTGGACTTTCCGTGGTGGACGCCGGGCGCACCGCCCTTTCCTTTTCCGACAACGGACAGGGCATTGCGGCTTCCCAGGTTCAACTCGCCTTTGCGCGGCACGCCACCAGCAAGTTGCGCGAGGCCGACGACTTGTATCAATTGACCACCATGGGCTTCCGGGGCGAAGCACTCGCCTCCATTGCTGCGGTAGCCCGCGTGGAATGCACCACCCGAACGTCGGACGCAGCTTTGGCTACCCATTTGGTGCTGGAAGGCGGCCGCGAAGTGCTGTTCGAGGAACGCCCCGCCCCCGTGGGTACCCACTTGGTGGTGCGCAATTTATTTTTCAACGTGCCCGCGCGCCGGCAGTTTTTGAAAACCGACGCCGTAGAGTGGAAGGCCATCCTGGACTCCTTTGTGGGGTTGGCGCTGGCCCATCCGCACGTAGCCTTTACCCTGGAACACAACGGCCGGGAAGAATTCCATTTGGAATCGGAAAACGACCGTTCCCGTCTCCTGCACGTATTGGGCAAGAAAACCAACGAACGCGTGGTGCCCGTGGCGGAAAAGACGGACGTGGTGGAAATCAACGGCTTTATTTTTCGACCCGAACATTCCCGGAAAACGCGCGGAGACCAGCACTGGTTTGTGAACCGTCGGACCGTGCGCAGCCCCTACCTGCACCGGGCCGTGCAAGACGCCTTCGACGGATTGGTCCCCGAAGGCAACCACCCCGCATACGTGCTCCATTTGACGGTGGATCCCGCGCGCATCGACGTGAACGTGCACCCCGCTAAAACCGAAATCAAATTCGACGACGAACGCGCCGTTTACGCCGTGGTGCGCTCCGCCGTGAAACACGCCTTGGGCCAGCACCAGGTGGCGCCCGCACTGGACTTTGAATCCATGCAGGCCTTCCAAACGCCTCCCCTTCAGCCCAATTCCCCACGCCCCTTGCCGCCTGCGTTGGACATCAACCCCAACTTCAATCCGTTTGCCCCTGCCAACGGTGGAGCGGACGGGACCAACCATCGTTCGTTCGCAGCGCAGGCTTCCAACACCGGATACCGCCCCACGCCCCCTTCGGAACGTCAGTGGTCTTGGGAAGAAGCCGCGGCTCCGGACCCCTACGGACATTCGGAACAACCGCCGCACGCCAATTTTGCGCCTTCGCCGCAACCGAGTAGTACTTCCGAATGGGTAACCCCCTGGAAATACCCGTACCTCATGGCCCTTAGCGAAGAGGGATTGGCCGTACTGCACTTGCCGCGCGTGCAGCAAGTCTTGGCCTACGAATCGCTCCTGCGCGCCTGGGGAGGAGAATCGTCGGCCAGCCAACAGCTGCTGTTTCCGTTGGAATTGCCGCTGAGCCCCTCGGACAAAAGTGTTCTGGACGCGCAAGCCCCAACGCTCCACGCCCTGGGCTTTGCCTGGGAGTGTACCGCAGACGGCCTCTCGCTGACCGGCTTGCCGGCCGTTCTTCCGGCGGAAGGTGCGGAGTCTGCCCTCCTTGATTTTCTGCGCACAGACACCGGTGATCAGCCGGACCCCGCACAAGGCGCCCTGTGGCAGTTGGCCCACCACACCCGCGGCGCCAAACCCACGCAACTGCGTGCGGAAGAACAAATGCTGCTGGTGGATCGCTGGCGGCAATGCCACCACCGCTGGCACGACCCCTCCGGGCGCGCAGTGGCACTTTTGTTGGACGCCCTTACGCTGGACCATCAATTCAACTAAACATGTACCGACCCACCACCTTCTCCCTGCTCCCCCCCGTGGTTAAAAACCTGTTGATCATCAACGGTCTTTTTTTCTTGGGCACCGTCGTTTTGCAGTCCCGCGGATTGGACCTCGTGGGGGTGCTGGGCCTGTTCTTTCCTGCCTCGCCCTTTTTTGAGCCGTACCAACTGTTTTCCCACCTGTTCATGCACGGCTCCTTCGGCCACCTGTTCTCCAACATGCTGGCATTGTGGATGTTTGGCACCCCCATGGAAAACCTGTGGGGACCCAAACGCTTTTTGACCTACTACCTCATCACCGGGCTGGGCGCGGCCGCTTGCCACCTCGGCGTCATGGGCTGGGACTACTACCAGGTGTTGCCCTTCGCCGAATTGGGCGATGGGGATGCCATTGCCTACCTGAATCAACTCTATCAAAGCCCAACCGTGGGAGCATCTGGAGCTGTATTTGGTTTGTTGCTGGCTTACGGCATGACCTTTCCCAACCAAGAAATTTACGTGTACTTTTTGCTGCCCATCAAGGCCAAGTACTTCGTGGCCATTTACGGCTTGTTTGAGTTGTTCTCCGGGCTTGCAAACTCCGGATCCAACATCGCCCACTTCGCCCACTTAGGCGGTATGCTTTTTGGTTTCCTGTTGATCAAACGCTGGCGAAGCAACGCCTTTCGTTTTTAACGCATTTACGTCCCACAAATTCACTTCAACGAATCTCTGCGTGAACTTCGCTGCATCCGTTCGACGTCGTTTGGCTTCCTCCAGCGGGACCGACTTGCTCTTGGGCACGTTGGTGTCTTTGGTGGCGGTAAAGTACGCCCTGATGGCCGCAGACCGCATCTCCAGCAGCGAACTTTCGCTCGGGTGGCAGCACCTTTGGGCCCTGGGGGAAGGAGACGCCTGGAAGCCCTGGAAGTGGTTTTCCTATGCTTTTTTGCACGCAGACCTGTACCACGCCCTGTGGAACCTCTTGATCTTGCATTTTGTGGGGCACGCTTGGGAAGACCGACGGGGCCACCGTTCTCCCTGGTGGCTGTTCCTGTCGGGTGCCGCAGTCGGGGCGATCGTCTTTATGGCACTCACCACCGCAGACGAAACGTACCACCAACTGGTAGGTGCCTCCGCAGGAACCACCGCCGTACTGGGTGCTTTAACCGTTCGGCAACCTCGATTCCAAACAAAACTGGCCTTCTGGTGGGTTCCCCTTTACGCGTTTGCCGCGTTGCTGCTGTTGGTTGACTTGGCCTTTGCCGTGGGCTACGATTTATCCGCCTGGGCGCATCTCTCCGGATTTGCACTGGGTGCCGGAGGACAGATGTTGGGACTTTGGTCCGTTTCGTTCAAGGGCTTCAAACGCGCACGAACCTCCGCCCACTTGGTCTTGGTGCCGGGAGGGCGAAAAAATTCCCACAACGTGTTGGAGGGCCTTCGCGACCCTGAAGCGCGCTTGAACGCCGTTTTGGACAAAATCAGCCGCGACGGCGTGGAATCACTTTCTGCGGAAGAGCGCGCTTGTTTAGAAAAAATTCAAAAGTGAATCCTTCGCGCACAACCCGCCGAATGCCCCGTGGGGTACATGCCGTAGTGCTGCTGGTGCACCTGGGGTGGACGCTATTGACCGTCCCCAGTGCACTGGCGTTCTACTTATCCCCGGAGCGCTGGAATTCCCTGGGCTTTTTCGCTTTGATTGCTCCGGGTCTGGCCCTGGGGCATGCCTTTTTGCTGCTGTACTGGACCACCCAATTGCGCCGTTGGGCACTGATTTCCGCCGTTTCCTTGGCCCTGACGTACCCGCAATGGCGGGGCACCTTGAACCTTTCGTTGGAGCAATCCGCGGAGCAGCCCTTGTGGCGGGTTGCCTCCTGGAACGTTCACGGGTGGCGCAACGCCTCGTGGACCAATCTGGATTCAACCGCACGCCTCATGGTGCAGTACGTGGAGAAAATAGACCCCTTGGTTTTGGCCCTCCAGGAACACCGAAAATCCATCCATCCCTTGCTGGCTTCAACTTGGCCTTACGCCCACCACGAAAAGGACCAAAGCGGATTGGCGATCTACTCCAAAAAACCGTTTGGCCGGAAGGGATACGTGCTGTTTGACGCTCCTTACCGGGGGCACGAGGGCTTCCTTTGGGCGGATTGCGCGCTGCCGGCGGGCGACACGGTCAGACTACTCAACGTGCACCTCGTGACCACCACCTTCGTTCCGGAGCGGTACGAAACCTTGGGCCGTGGAGTTCCTGCGGAGTCCGGAAACAAATGGGTTCGGGAAGGTTCTGACATTGCCGTCCGCCTGGGACGAGCCTCCGCGCGAAGGGCCATGCAGGTGCAGCAAGTAGCACGGTTTGCCGCGAACAGTCCCCATCCGGTGGTGTGGTGCGGAGACTTCAACGACACCCCGTCTTCTTTCACCTACCGAACGGCCACCCAAAACGCGCAGGATGCCTTTTTGCAGGCCGGCAAAGGTTTTGGGAATACCTACACCAAGTTGGCCTTGGTTCCGCTGCGCATTGACCACATTTTGGTTCAAACGCCCTGGCATGCGGTGGGGTACGCGATTTGGAAACAGCCGTTCAGCGACCACCACCCGGTGGCCGTTGATTTTGCCACCGCAGACACGTTGGGAGCGACGTCGGTGGATGCTCCCTGAGTTGGGCAACGGAATTCCTACGTGGGGTTGGCGCACTAACTGTCACCGAATTTTTTGAACCCGACGCAAGTCCAAGGTAAACAGCGGGTGGCGCGGTAAGCCTTGTACACTGCGGGGTACGGCGCGCACCGACACGTCGTACCACAAAGGAAGTACGGGCAGTTGATCGTGGATTTGCTGGTCCAATGCCGCCATTTGCGCGGCGCGCTCTTGGGGATCTTGCACGCGCAAAGCCGCATCCAACGCAGCGTCGAATCCGGGCAAACGAGTGCGGGTGTAGTTGGGGCCCCGCGGCGTCCACTTGCGCGAATCAAACAAAGACAAATAATTCTCAGCGTCCGGATAATCTGCAATCCAGGAGGCTTTGAACAGGGCTAAGCCCGCCTGAGATTTGGACTCGCGAAAGGATGCGGCAGGCAATACCTCCACGCGAGCGGGCAGGCCCAATGCGGACCACTGCCCTTGGATGAATTCACAAACGTCGCGGCCGGATTCCGCAGTGCTCAAAACCAGCGGCCCGCCCGGAGCCACCCAGCCGGAGGCATCCAAACAGCCGGCCGCTCGGAGCAGCGCTCGCGCTTCCTCAGGCGCGTAGCGCAACGGATCTTCCCACTCCGCTGCAGGCCTGTACCCGGGCAGCCCCGCGGGAATCATGCCGCCGTGGGCCGGAACCCCCATGCCGTTTTTCAAATGACGAACCAACGCCGCGCGATCCACGGCCAAAGAAAGCGCCAAACGCACCCGAACGTCGGCCAGAACAGACGGCTGTGGATTTTCCATCCGAAAAGCCAGGTACTCTGTGTTTAAATACGGAGCTACGTGCAGCACCAGACGCTCCCGGAGCGCGGGCTGCAGCTCGCCTGCTGGCGTGAGCAATTGGTCTTTGTAGGCCGCATCGACCCCGTGAATTTCGTCCAAACCACCGCTCAGAAAAGACAAGTAGGCCGCTTGCCGGTCTGCCACAAACCGAATGGAAACCGCTTCCAAATAAGGCAATCGACGTCCGGCCGCATCCCGCTCAAAATAATCCGTATTGCGCCGAAGCACCAATTTTTCTCCGTCGTTCCACGCTTGGAACCGAAAAGGACCGCTGCCCACTGGGCGCTTGCCAAAATCCGCCCCAAGTGCCTCTACGCTCTCGCGCGGCACTACAGAGCAATACGGCATGGACAACAGGCCAAAGGGAGACGGGCCACCGGCCGCAAAGCGGAGTTCCACAACGGAATCGTTGGGAGCTGACAAGCGCTCCAAGCCGTCCAAAACCCAAGCCCCCGGTGCGGCCAAGGAAGGACTTCGCAGGCGCTCCAAACTGTACACCACGTCCGATGCAACCACCCTACGTCCTTGGGGCAACCCCGGTCCGCGGTGAAAGTCAACATCCGGGCGCAGTACAAACCGAATGCTGCCGTCTGCGGATTGGGACCAACTTTTGGCCAGCAACGGACGCGGCTGCAGCGCACTGTCCAATTCAATCAGGGTGGAAAAAAGATGGCGTGCCGTCCAGAGGGTGGCTTGTTCCCGGGCAAAAGCGGGATCTAAGGTGGCGATTCCCGTGGGCTCGTTGTACCGAAACACTTTGGACTCGCGCTGTTCGCTTGAACCCGTGGCCTCTCCCGGAGTTCCTGAACTGCATTGGCTGACCAACCCCCATGCCAGAATCCCCGCCACAATGCGGCCGGTCGCAGGAACGAACCGTTGGCCCTTCCATCCCAAAACGAGGTGAAAAAGGCTGTTGGAAAGGGGTTGAAAAGCGCGCACAAGGCAAAGGTAGTCCGTACCTTTGCACGTTCTATGGGAGCGACGGTTGCTTTTCACACCTTGGGCTGCAAATTAAACTTTGCAGAGACCTCAGCCCTGGCCCGGGATCTGGTTCAGGCCGGCTACGCCAAAGTGGATTTGGCGGACGGGGCCGACGTGGTCATCATCAACACGTGCTCGGTGACGCAGCAGGCCGATGCCGAATGCAAAACCGTGGTACGTCGTGCCCTGAAAGCAAACCCCAACGCCTTTGTGGCGGTAACGGGGTGCTATGCCCAACTGAAACCCAGCGAAATTGCCGCTATGGAGGGCGTGGACCTGGTTTTGGGCGCCAAAGAAAAAATGAACCTGCCGACTTTTTTGGCCGACTTGACCAAACGTCCGCACGCGGAGGTACACTCCTGCGAAATCACCGACGTGGATCAGTTCACCAGCGCCTACAGCGCGGGGGATCGCACCCGTGCGTTTTTGAAGGTCCAAGACGGATGCGATTACAAATGCACGTACTGCACCATTCCTTTAGCGCGCGGAATCAGTAGATCCGCACCGGTGGAATCGGTGGTGCGCGATGCGCAATCCATTGTGGAACAAGGGATTCAGGAGGTGGTACTCACCGGCGTAAATATTGGGGACTACGGAAAGGGCGAATTTGGCAACAAACGCCACGAACACACTTTTCTGGACCTGCTGCACGCCTTGGACGCCGTGGAGGGATTGGACCGGATTCGCATTTCCTCCATTGAACCCAATCTCTTGAGCGATGAAATCATCGATTTCACTTACGCTTCCAAGCGTTTTGTTCCCCACTTCCACATCCCGCTCCAAAGCGGCAACAACGAAGTGCTCGGCAAAATGAAGCGTCGGTACCGGCGGGAACTGTACCAAGAACGGGTGGAGCGCATCGTATCTACCCGGCCAGAAGCCTGCATTGGCGTGGACGTGGTAGTGGGTTTCCCGGGCGAGACCGAGGAGCATTTCCTAGATACCTACCGCTTTTTGGAACAACTCCCCATCGGTTACTTGCACGTTTTCACGTATTCGGAACGAGCCAACACCGAGGCGGTTGAACTTCCCGACCCCGTGCCGGTGGCCGAACGCAAGGCCCGCAACCACCGACTGCGTTTGTTGAGTGCCATCAAGCAGCGAGAATTTGCCGTGCGCCACGAAGGCTCCCTTCGGCGCGTTTTGTGGGAAACAGAAGACCGAGACGGCCGCCTATTGGGCTACACGGAAAACTACCTCCGCCTGAGCCGTCCTTTTGACGCCAACCGCGCCAACACCGTGGAACACGTGGTGGTGGGGACCTTACGGCCCGACGGAACCCAAGAAGCCCTAATTCCATGATGGACGCTGCCTTTGCCCAAGCTTTAGAAAACGCCATCCGCCCGGTTGGACGCTACATTGCCCACGAACGGAAGGATTTTTCCAC
>ENA-OUVC01002127-OUVC01002127.1-marine-metagenome-genome-assembly--contig:-NODE-2127-length-11293-cov-2.612607_pt1 | contig 11293 bp, 9 predicted proteins | sample MGYA00248622_ERZ508571 | MGnify/ENA primary metagenome ERZ508571 (study PRJEB26236, sample SAMN06267175) | marine metagenome | isolation source: Columbia River Estuary | place: USA:Columbia River Estuary... | reverse complement strand
ATGTACTTGGTGGCGTTGTTGTTCAGTTGTGCTGTTACGGGTGGCTGGGCGCGACTTGGAGATGTTTGGAGACGTTTACGAAGTGTGTGGGTAATTCATCTTTGCGCAGTTGCATTCTCGGTCGTCTGGTACGTGACGGTGTTTAGTAAAAACACCGGTTCATCCGTTACCGAAGGAAGTCCGAGTCTTGGTTTGAGGCAGCAGGTGATAGAGGCTGTGCAGCACATTCCCGCGGTGTTGGCACAGGGGATAGGCAATTTCGGTTGGCTTGACACCCCGATGCCAAGAATGACGTTGATCTTGTATTTGGTGATGCTGGTTCCCTTATTGGTGTTCGCTATCTCTCGCACGACGCGGTTGGTCGGCTCAATGGTTGTTGCACTGTGTTTGGTTTCAGCCTTGCTGGTTGTCGCGCAGGACATCAATTACTACAACCTTTTGCGAAACTTCGGCTCACAAGGGCGGCATGTGATGCCGTTACTTGTAGGGATACCCATTCTTGCAATGCGAAAAGTGAATTTGCCCAGCCGCATCAATGCTGCAGTCGCGATTGTTTGGGCGCTGATCATGGCCTGGTCAGGGTTTGCCGCGCTCCGTCGATATGCAGTTGGCATTCGGCCGGGTAATCAACTGGAGATGTACACACAAGCGATTTGGCAACCAGATATTGGTATTTGGTTAGCCACATTTGCGTTGGCTTTTGGCGCCATCGCAAGCGCGTGGTGCGCATGGCGCATTAGCGTGACCGCTCATGATCGTTGATATTTTCTCGTCGTCTGCAATAGCGGTTGGTCTTCTGATGCTGAGCGTTTGGTTGCTCAGCTTGTTGTTGAAGAATGCATCAATTGTCGACATCTTCTGGGGCCTCGGATTCGTTGTCATTGGGTGGGTGGCAAATTTTGCTTCGGATGGATCTTCGGATGTGGGTCTGATTGTTGCGGCGATGGTCAGCATTTGGGGCCTGCGATTAGCCGGTTACTTGTGGTGGCGAAACCACGGTAAGGGTGAAGATTTTCGCTACGTGGCTATGCGCAAGCATTACGGAGTTCGCTTCCCATTGATCAGTCTTGTAACCGTGTTTGCATTGCAGGGAGTGCTGATGTTCGTCGTGTCGATTCCTGTGCAGCTGGCGCAGCAGCCCTCGGACGAATCAATCAATGTTTTTGGCGTAATCGGAGTATTGGTTTGGTTTATCGGTGTGATGTTCGAGTCGGTTGGAGACGTGCAATTGGCACGCTTCAAAGCTCGTCCAGAAAACTCGGGCAAAGTGATGGACAAAGGTTTGTGGCGCTATACGCGTCACCCAAACTATTTTGGCGATGCATGTGCCTGGTGGGGTATTGCAATAGTCGCGTTGCAGTCCAACACGGGTTGGTTAGGTCTGCTTGGTGCTGGAGCAATGAGTTTTCTTCTGGTGCGTGTTTCGGGTGTGCCGATGTTGGAGAAAACGATGCACAAGCGTCGTCCCGATTATGTTGCCTACCAAGAGCGCACCAGCGGTTTTATTCCGCGTAAACCCAAAAACAGGTAGGTCAGATGTTGCCGTTGCCGCGCAGTTTGGACCATGCGCCGAACTGATCTAATGCCGCAACGGTTTGGCTGATGGAGTTTGGCGGCACTGGGTGGCTGATCAGGTAGCCCTGGGCTTTTGCGCAATGCAGTTCGGCAAGGGTCTGAAGTTGGCGAACACTTTCAACGCCTTCGGCAACCATGTCGAGGCCAAGTGATTCGCCCATCGCGATAATGGTACGTACAAGCGATCGTGCGCTTTGATCATCGGCAACACCACTCACGAATGACTTGTCGATTTTGAGGCGATGAATCGGAAATTTCTGAAGCAAAGAAAGTGATGAGTAGCCGGTGCCAAAGTCGTCGATTGCAATACGAACTCCGATGTCGCACAACTTGGTCAGCGTGGCAAGCGCCTGATCGGGTTGCGCAATCATCACGCCTTCCGTTATCTCAAGCCACAACTGCTCGGCTGGTACGTGCGAACGCATGAGTGCTTCGCTAACAACTGCAACAAAATTTGGGTCGTGCAACTGGCGGGGCGAAACGTTTACCGACATGGTGGCATCGCTGCGGCAGGCACCCTCAGAAATCCAGCCGCGCAAGTGGGTGAGAGCTTCAAGTAATGCCCATGCTCCGATTGGAACAATTGTTCCCGTTTCTTCAGCAATTGGGATGAATTCGGCTGGCGAAATCATGGAACCGTCTTCGCGCTCCCAGCGCATGAGGGCCTCAAAACCAACGACGTCACCCAGGTCGATGTCGACGATCGGCTGATGCACTAATCGCAGTTCGCGACGTTCAAGAGCGCGATACAGGGCAGTTTCTACGGCAAGCCTCTGAGTCACACGTTCAAGCATCGATTCGTCGAATACCGCAACACAATTGCGCCCCGCGTCTTTGGCTCGGTACATCGCCGTGTCGGCATGGCGAAGCAGGTCGTCGGCCGTTGCTGTGATCTTTGGGTGGTACGTGGCTACCCCGATACTTGCGGAGACAAACACGTCGCCCTGGCGCAAGGAGAGTGGCTCATTGAAACTTTCAAGAATTCGATCGGCCAGCAACATAGCGTCAGTTTGATTCTTGGTGAGAGCGTCGAGCACAACAAACTCGTCTCCCGATATTCGTCCAACGATGCAGCGAGCCGGAAGCGCGTTTCGGAGGCGCTGTGAGACCGCGACAAGCACATTGTCACCAGCCTGATGGCCGAGTGAGTCGTTGATGTTCTTGAACCGGTCAACGTCGATGAAGAGAACGGTTGGCTGCCTGCTTTCGGACCAAGCACCTATAAGTGCATTGCTGACGTGAGTGAGCATCAGCGGCCTGTTTGGCAAACCGGTGAGTGCGTCGGTCTCTGCAGAAAAGATGAGTTCTCGCTGCGTCTGTGCGTTTGCGCGCACAGCATGAATTACTCGAGCAGTTACTGCAGCGGTGAGTACAAAAATGGAAATTGCTCGCACCGCTCGGTCGGAATTGTCGGCTGGGTCGGTGAGTGCGAGCACAAGTACCGGAATGGTGAGCGCCGCTGTGGTGACGATAAGCCTGCCAAGCAGCGGGCGCTGCTGCGGGACTGGACCATGTGCGGTAAGCGTTGAGATGCTTGGGTGAACGAAGGCCGCTGAAGCAAAGAACAAACAAAGAATGTATGCGGAGGATGCGTGAACCTGGGAGAAATCGGCTCTACCCGAGTCGACCGCGGAGTACATGAAATCTCCGAGCAATGTAAATGCAATTGCGCCGGCCACCAGCCACACGGAAGGTGATCGCGCCTCGTCACCAAACAACAAAGTTGCAAGCGAGAACAGCACAATCGCGCTAATTCCCAGGGTGGTTGCTCCTAGAACAGTTACGAGCAATGTTTGATCGGTCAGTTGGGAGACTGGTTGTAAAAACGCGATCCAAATCAAAAACCAAGCACCAAGAGCGACAATGAGTCCGTCTGTGAGAACGCTAAATGGTTCGTTACCAAGCCTGCGACGAATAATGAACAACAATCCGCCTGCGAGCAAAACTTGTACGCCTAGAAAAAGTGATTCGGGAATTGCCTGTAGCTCTGGGTTAGCGGTGAACGAGCCGTCCAACAATTGGGCAACGGCAGAGAGCGTGGCAATCGCGATAAGTGTGGGCCAGATGGCCCGATCAGGCCTGTGTTTGCGCACCGATATGAATACGGCTGGCGCTAATTGAAGGGTGGCAATGAGATACAGAGCCGAACTGACCTGAGTGGATAACGCAAAAGAGTTGGCTATAGCCAAGACGCAACCGACGCCCACTAAAGCCCAAGAAGCGCGGGCAAATGGAGGAGTCGTCACTCGAAAAACGGTACTACATCCCATTTTCATGGCTCAGGATGGGGTATTTTTGAATCAGGCGGAGGTGTAGACCTCGGGTGTCGTTCGCGGCGCCCTGTTTTGGAGACCGCAAACATGTTCGTTACTCGCCACTCGCCAGTACTTGACCCTACGTTGAGGGAACAGTTGTGGGCCTTGTACACGCGTTCGTATTTGCAGCTTGCACAGGAAACTGTGACTCACGAGATGTTGGATCGCGATGAATTCAACGACCAGCTTGGCGATTCGACCAACCGGGCTTGGGTTGTCTGGGAGGACAACGACCCGATTGCAATGACCTTGATTGCAACCGACATCAAACGAACGCGCTGGCTCAGTGAGCACTACTTCAAACAACACTTTCCAGAAAAGTTCAAGCTTGGGCGTGTTCACTATGTGGTGTGGGCGGTTGTCGACCCCGCTTATGTCACTCGTGGTGCGAGCATTTTCATGGCTCGGCAGGCCATGGCGGTGGAGGCCCGTGAAGGTTCGCTGCTGGTGTTTGATATGCCCGAAGAGAATCAACCAAATGCAACAGGTGGAGCAGCCGAATTGATGCGCAGAATGGCGCGGATGGTCGGCGAGGCCGAACTTCTGCCGCTTACGGTGCAGCGCTATTACGCGCTCGACTTCAAGTCCGCCATTGTGAGCAACTCCCATGCGGACAGCCCCCAAGAAAGCCTGCTCACCTCGCCAAACTAAGCAAGGTACGTTTCCGCTAGAATTTCGGGAGCATGAGTAACTGCCGCAGTCGTACTGCATGATTCGTCAATGACCGCTATCACTCCTGGCGTTACCTTCGTCGTACCTGGCGCGCATCTTATGGCTGGGCTGCTTGGCGAGCGCGATGAGCACCTTCGATTCATCGAAACCGAGTTTCCCGAATCAACCATTCGTGTTCGCGGCAACGAGATAGCGATCACTGGCGCTCAATCGGCAACCTTGTCCCGCTTGTTTGAAGAACTGACCTCGCTGCTGCAGCGTGGCGAGAATTTAGATCGTTCGGTTTTGGCTCGATCCTTAGTCATGGTGCAGGCCAATGAGAGCCCAAGCGTCATCTTGACCGAAGAGATTCTTCGCACCAGCACAGGAAAGAATGTGCGAGCAAAAACTGCTGGCCAACGTCGTTATGTGCACGCGATCAACGAGAACGTCATTACTTTTGGCGTAGGCCCTGCCGGTACTGGCAAAAGTTGGCTTGCCGTAGCTATGGCTGTGCAGTCGCTTGTTGCGAAACGTGTTCAGCGCATCATCCTCACTCGTCCTGCTGTGGAAGCTGGAGAGCGATTGGGTTTCTTGCCAGGCGACTTGACTGCAAAGATCGATCCATACTTGCGCCCTCTCTACGATGCATTGCACGACATGGTTGGCGCAGAACAAGCGAAGACATATTTAGAAAGACAAATCGTTGAAGTGGCACCTTTAGCATTTATGCGAGGTAGAACGCTAAACAACAGTTTCGTCATTCTTGACGAAGCACAGAACACCACACCAGAGCAGATGAAGATGTTCCTCACCCGAATTGGCTTCGGAACGAAGGTCGTTGTTACAGGCGACACCACTCAGGTTGACGTGCCAGATGGACGCAGCGGCTTGCTTGGTATCGAGCGCATTCTCACTGGCATCAAAGACTTGACCTTCGTCCATCTGAACGCCGATGACGTGGTTCGTCACCGAATCGTCGCCGACATAGTTGCGGCCTACGAAAAGGTTGCTCCCGCACCCAGTGCACATAGGGCAGGCGGACACTAAATGAGGCCAAGTTTTGCAAAGCCTCGCCGCGTTGGTGGCGAAGGCGAAATAGAAGTTTTCACTGCCGACGAGCAACATGATGTTGTGGTTGACATCGCGCGCTGGCAGAGGCTTGCAGTCAATGTGTTGACCGCCGAAGGTGTAAGGGGCAATACCGAATTGACATTGATTTTTGTTGATGAGCGGACAATGACCGAGCTAAACGCGCAGTACATGGGTAATTCGTATCCCACCGATGTTCTGTCGTTTCCACTCGACGCAGTAGAGGCTGTTCGTACACCTGGCCCCGGCGCAATGTCAAAAAGCCCCGACCATCAGCCGCTCGACTTGTCGGATCATCCTTTGCTGCTTGGCGATGTAGTCGTGTGTCCGTCGGTCGCAGCGAAGCAGGCACCAAACCATGCAGGAAACTTGGACGACGAGATTGCACTACTGGTTGTTCATGGCATATTGCATGTGCTCGGCAACGACCACGACACACCGAGTGCTGAAGCAGCAATGCATGCACGCGAAAAACTTCATTTGGAGTCACTGCATTGGGGGCATGAAACCCCTGCGGCTTTTCTCCACATCCAGAAAGACCCATCATGATTTCATTGTTTGCAAAGACGCCGAGCACTTCTGATTACTGGATGCTCGCGGCTATTGGCGTACTGCTACTCGTGCTGGTTTTCTTGGCGCTGGCCGAAATGAGCATGTCGCAGATGACCAAGCCGCGCGCCGCTGCGCTTGCCGAGAAGGGAGTTAAATCCGGGAAGGCGTTGGTGCGTTTAGCCGAGCATCCAACAATGTGGGTGAACCCTCTGCTGCTCACCGTAAACGTTTGCCAAACAGTGCAAGCAACGCTCATGGGCATCGTGGCCGGCAGGCTATTTGGAGCAGCAGGTGTTGCCATTGGTGTGGCAATCAACGTTGTGCTGTTCTTTGTGTTGGCCGAAGCCGTGCCAAAGACTTATGCCTTGTTGCACCCCGTCAAGGGCGCAACCATCACAGCGCGGCCTATCGAATTGCTCGTGCGGTTCTGGCCACTTCGCATTGCGTCTAATGCATTGATCAAGCTCACAAACATCATCGTTAAGGGTGAGGGTCTTAAGCAAGGGCCATTTATCGGTGAACAAGAATTTTTGGGAATCGTTGAGGCAGCAGCACAAGACAGCGTTATCGAGCACGAGGAGCGCGAGCTCATCGAATCGGTGATCGAGTTTGGTGACACCGTCGTACGCGAGATCATGGTGCCGCGCCCAGACGTGGTGTTCATCGATGACACGCTCACTGTCTCGGAAGCACTCGATCGTGCGGTTGAAGAGGGCTTCAGCCGACTACCGATTTTCCGTAAGGACGATGATGACGTCGACGACGTTGAGGGAATCGTCTACGTAAAAGACTTGGTGATCGCCGAGAGAAGCGGGCGCGGCAAAGAATCGGTGCGAGTTCTGATGCGCGAGGTCGAAGTTGTCCCCGAGAGCAAGCTGGTTGCCGACTTAATGCGCAATATGCAGGCAAAGAAGTTTCACATGGTGATGGTTGCGGATGAATACGGAATTATTGCGGGTCTTGCAACGCTCGAGGATTGCCTCGAAGAGTTAGTAGGAGAGATTGTTGATGAGCATGATGATGAAGAAGAGATCATGCAACGTTTGCAAAATGGCGATTATCTCGTTGTCGGGTCAACGCCGATTTCGAAAATTAATGATGATTTAGAGATGAAGATTCCCGAGACGGAATACGACACCATTGGTGGCTTCATCTTCGGGATGCTTGGGCATGTGCCGGTTGTTGGCGAGTTCGTCGACCACGCTGGTTGGCGATTCAGTACTGAAGTGCTGGATGGCAGACGCATCCAGCAAGTCCGTGTGAGCATGATTACCCCCTGACGACTAGCGTTTCGCGTTATGGAAATCTCACTAGAAGGTAAAGTTGCGTTAGTTACTGGTGCCTCGCGGGGAATAGGCAAAGCCATCGCGAAGTCGTATGTAGAAGCCGGCGCGCAAGTGATGATCACGTCGCGCAAGATTGATGCCTTAGAAGCAGTTGCAAAAGAGATCGGTGGCGGAACTCAGGTATTCGCTGCCAACACTGGCGACTTGGATCAGGCGAAGGCTTGCGTCGATGCAACAATGAATCATTTTGGCAAGATCGACATCTTCGTCAACAATGCTGCAACCAACCCGTATGCAGGCCCAACTCTTGGGGTGAGCCCGTCGCAATACGACAAGACCTTCCAAGTCAACTTGCGAGGACCATTGTTTTGGTGCCAGGCGGTGTGGGAAGCATCTATGAACAAGAATCCAGGTGTCATCGTCAATATTGCATCGATCGGTGGTTTGCGGGCCGAGGGCAACCTAGGCGTATATAACTTGACGAAAGCCGCGCTTATTCACTTAACGCGCCAACTTGCAGGCGAGCTTGGTCTAACACGTGTAGTCGGCATTGCTCCAGGGCTTGTTCAAACCGATTTTGCGCAAATGCTTGTGGATAATTACGGAGGAGTGTTGGCGAAACGCTTACCAACGAAGCGACTAGGGGAGCCTCAGGACATCGCGAATCTTGCAACGTTTCTTGCATCCGATCTTGCAAATTGGATAACGGGTGAAACCTACGTGATCGACGGTGGTGCGGGAGTCTCTTCAGGGGCAATGTAACGCTGCACCTCTTTGTACAACCGTGGTCCACCAATCGCGAGTGAAGAGAGACCGACAATTACAGATGCCAAATAGGGTGCTCGAATGCCAAATCGGAAGGCAATCTGTCCGCCGGCGATAGCCCCCAATGCAATAGATCCTGTTCCGAGAAAGCGGTAAACGCTATTGACGCGACCGAAAAGTTCTGCAGGAATAATTCGTTGCCTCAATGAGACAGTGACAACATTCCAAGTCGTGCCAGCAATTCCCATAATCGAAACCGCCACCGCAATAACCCAAACATTGGGCATAAGGATGTAAGCCAAACCGACCAGTCCAAAGATTGCATACGAGATGATGAGGGCCAGCCCAACGCCTAGCCGTTTAGATATTCGCTCTCCTAGAAATCCACCGATGATAGAACCGATGGCCATCAGTGAAAGTAGAAATCCGTAGCCAGATCCCGTTACCCCAAGTTCGTCGGCTGCGTATTTGACAAATATCGCATCACCAAACATCACCGCCATATTCGTCACGCCAAGCATGATGGCAAGTGTTCGTATGAGATGGTTGTTCCATAGCCAACTGAAACCTTCCTTAAAATCTGAGCGAAAACTATTCCTTGTTGGCAAGGAATCTGTATCGGTAAGAGGTTTTGGGATCTTTATTGAGAAAACCAAGACAGCTGCTAAACCGAATGACGCGCCATTTACGCCGAAAGGTATAGATGCGGCAACGACAAATGCGATTGCACCAAGCGGAAGCCCAATGAAGTTGTTGCAAATCGTTTCGACAATTGTTAAACGACCATTGGCTCTTTCAAGGACGTTGTTGCTCACTATCTGTGGCAGAAACGCCTGTGCAGTCATGTCAAAAATCACTTCGCATGCTCCAACACCAAGTAGAACAAGCATAAAAGTCCAGATGTTGAGCGAATCGGTTGCGGCAGCTACGGTAATTAACGCATACAACGCAGCGCGAATGACATTCGCGGCGATCATCAAATGCTGACGATTAAATCGATCGATATACACACCCGCTGGAAGCGTAAGTACCAACCATGGAAGCATGGATGAAAATGAGACTCCTGCAATGAGGCGTGGATCATCTGTAAGTGAGAGCGTCAATAGTGGTGCAGCAGCATGCACCATGCCATCGCCAATATTGGAGACACCTGTGGCAACAAGTTGTCGCCAAAAGTTTGATCCAAGCTTCTCGGAAGCAGCCATCAAGCTGTGAGCGCCTTCTTGTCAATCTTGCCCAGTGAAGTCATTGGCAAAGATTGCACGATATTCAATTCCTTCGGGCAATAAAACTTCGGGAGGGTCTGAGCAACGTGATCGCGTATGTCATTCAAGGTCGGCAGGTTCCCTAAGTCTTTGGGAACAACCCACGAAACAACTCTCTCGCCCCATTCATCATCGGCAACACCCTTAACTGCGACAGCAGATACGAGCGGGTGTTGGCTCATGGATTGCTCCAGTAAATTCGGCCAAATGTTTTCGCCGCCGGAGATAATCATCTCGCCGATTCGTCCGTTGACGACCAGCTTTTCATCCTCGAAGTAGCCGGAGTCTCCGGTGGGCAGCCAGCCATCTGCAGTAAATGGCTTGGTTTCGTCGCGGAATGCTCGCATCAACATGGGGCCGCGAACATAAATCTGGTTATCAATGATCTTGGCTTCAACACCATCAAGTGCAACACCGTTGTAGAAGATGCCACCAAATGTTTCGGTCATTCCATAAGTTGCAATCACGTTGTTTGGAATATTGTTTGGTGGGGCGGCGCCGCCGAGCAAAACGGTATGAAACTTTGAGGCGTCGATGCGCTGCAATGCGGTACGAACAAGCGATACGTGGGTCACTCCGCTGCCTGCAGAACGAGTTACTTCATCGGCCTCAAATGCAGGATGCATTGTGAGCGCGCTATTTGATTGCAGCGCGCGGGTAATTACGGAGAATCCGCCAACATGAGAAACCGGCAGGCAGACGAGCCAATGGTGGTCTTTGGTGCAACCCAGCCGAGAATTACTTGATTTGGCTGCTGCATCCATCGATGCATGGGTGTGTATAACGCCCTTCGGGGTGCCACTAGAACCGCTCGTTGCAATGACCAATGAGTCGCCTCTGCGCACGGGACGAGCATTTGGAAGCGATGTTTCGTTGCCCGAGGCATCGATGATTGATGCGGGAGCCATCGCTGAAATCAGTTCAAATTGGGCAACCGCCGGAAGCCGCTGATCGAGGGGGAAGACCGCATCGCCTCTGTCCCACACTCCAAGTGCTGCGGCAAGAAACTGGTTTCCTGCAGGCATGTCTAGTGCGACGAGTTGCGACATGCTCTTCAGCGTAGGGCGCGCCGTGCGACACTACAGAGATGGAAAATGACAACAAAAGAGGCGTCGGTCTCTGGATTGCGGGTGCGCGCCCGCGAACTCTTCCTGCTGCCGTGGTGCCAGTGCTCGTTGGCGCATCATGCGTTGTTGGCGACAATGCTGCAGTGGAACGTTGGTGGTGTGGTGCTTTGGCGCTTGTTGTGAGTCTTGCGTTGCAGATCGGAGTCAACTACGCAAACGATTACTCCGATGGAGTTAAGGGCACTGACGCAGTTCGCGTTGGACCAATTCGTTTGGTTGGATCGGGTTTAGTTTCGGCCAAGAAGGTGAAGATTGCGGCAATGCTCGCGTTCGGTGTCGCAGCAATCTTCGGGTTAGTGATTGCTCTCACGGTTTCCCTATGGCTCATTGTTGTCGGCGTTGCCAGCATTGCGGCTGGTTGGCTGTATACGGGTGGCCCTAAGCCGTATGGCTACCTTGGCCTTGGCGAGGTTTTTGTCTTCGTATTCTTTGGCATAGTTGCAACAACAGGCACTACATATGCAATCAGCGAGCAAATCACAGGGCAGTCGTTGGCAGCATCGGTTGTCGTTGGTTGTTTGGCGTGTGCGTTGCTTGTTATCAACAATTTGAGAGACATCCCAACGGACACCGTTGCGGGAAAAAAGACGCTTGCTGTTCGAATGGGGGACAAGAACACACGAGTTTTCTACTTCTCGCTATCTATCGCAGCACTAGCAATGATT